>Ga0105046_10009904_pt1 | contig 14868 bp, 11 predicted proteins | sample MAT03_FD_78385 | JGI IMG/M metagenome (GOLD analysis project Ga0105046, IMG submission 78385) | Freshwater microbial communities from Lake Fryxell liftoff mats and glacier meltwater in Antarctica - MAT-03 (megahit assembly) | ecosystem: Environmental > Aquatic > Freshwater > Ice > Liftoff... | reverse complement strand
GGGACCTGTCGGTAAAATCAAATGAAGTTGAGGATCATAAATCGCCAGCCAGTCACTCACACGAATGGATAAATAATTTCCTAGAAATCCACTGATCATTCCAAATAAACCAGAGAGTAAAAATAAAATAGACAAGCGATGCGTAAATTGTCTTGCAGCGGCTGGAGGAGCAATTAACATGGCGGACATGAGGACAACTCCAACTGAACGAATCCCAATGATGATGGCAAGTGTCACTAAGATAAAGATGATTAAATCAATTGAACGAACAGGTAGTCCTAAACTTTTCGCATAAACGCGATCAAAAGTGATGAGTTGAATCTCTTTATAAAAGCAAAAAATGGTGATCATAATCCCCAAAGACAATGAACCATAAATAACAATGTGAATATCGGTCATGGTGGCAGCTTGGCCATATAAATAAGCAATCACTTGTTTATATAAAGTGGTGTAACTAAACTGGATTTCACTTGCAATCGTGAGCCCCACACCAAAAAACGTAGATAGAACCAAGCAAAGAGCGGCATCACTTGGCACACGAAAACGTTTCTCAAGCCATTGGATCATCCAGAGTCCTAATAGAGAAGTCAAAAAGGCTCCGACTAAAATAAACAGAGAAAGGAGACCTCCTTGTGACTCTTTAATAGAAAAGATTCCTGCAAAGAGAACGCCAAGGATCACACCTGGATAAGCCGCATGAGAGAGAGCTTCACCAACTAAGGATTGTTTACGTAGAAATACAATAACCCCCATGAGACTTGCTGCTAAACACATGAGCATGCAACCGACTGTAGGAGCTCTTAAAATTGGATCTGTAAAAAATGAAAAAAAAGACGGGTCATCCATTGACTATCCTTTCACACCACTTTGTTTTTGTTGTGAAAGTTTCAAGGCTTCATCAAAGAGAGCAAAATTTTTGCCATACGTTGCATTGAGATTTTCAGCATTAAATACTTTGGCAGTGTGTCCCTCAGCGATTAAACGCATATTGAGTAAAATAACCCAATCAAAGTAACGTTCGACAGTGTTAAGATCATGATGCACGACAAATACTGTTTTTCCTTGATCTCTGAGCTGTTGAAGAAGTTCAATAATAACCCCTTCTGTTGCTAAATCAATCCCTGTAAAAGGTTCATCCATAAAATAAACATCTGCCTCCTGCAACAGGGCTCGAGCCAGGAAAATGCGCTGTTGCTGCCCTCCTGAAAGTTGATTAATTTGACGTGAGCCCAATTCTTTCATCCCGACTAAATCGAGGTAGTGATCGACTGCAATCCAATCTGCTTGACGAGGACGATGAAACAAGCCTAAACGTCCATAGCGTCCCATTAAAACTAAATCACGAGCAGTGACTGGAAAATCCCAATCTACTGATTCACGTTGAGGAACATAAGCAATACGTTGTTGCACCTGTTTAAGAGGACTTTCAAAAAATTCGATGCGCCCTGAAATAGACTTGACTAGTCCTAAAGCCGCTTTGATTAACGTACTTTTCCCCGCTCCATTTGGCCCAATAATTCCTGCAAGAACTCCTGGTGGAACAGACAAAGAAACATCCCAAAGGACAGGAGTTTTATCGTAGTTCACAGTCAGTTGATGAACATTTAAAGCAGGGGCTATTTTTTTATTCATCTTTTAATTGGGTCGATGTTGATAATCGATCTTTTGGTCCAAGGCCGGTTCCATATGACTGGCTAATGTTTTGGCATTATATAAAATCATTTTTAAATAAGTATCTCCTTCTGATCCAGGCTCACCCATGGCATCTCCATATAAGGGACAACAAGCAATTGCAATATTTAATCCTTGTTCATTTCCAGCTTGAACAATTTTTTTGATGGAATCGCGGCTCACATTAGATTCTGGAAAAAGCAAATGAATTTGATATTTTTTTAAGTAATTAATAATTAAACGAATATTTGCAGTACTTAATTGACTTTCAGGAGCTAATCCTTCAGGTGCATTAAAACGTTTTTGCCATTCTCCTGTTGAAATCTCATTGTCTTCTGCCAGATACGCCCGTGCAAAGTAATTAAATGCATCATGACTTGTCACCATGTAACGTTTAGAAGCAGGTACCTGCTGCATGATCTCTTTCACTTGCTGGTGGGCTTTTGCCATCTCTTGTAGGAGTTTTTGACCATTTGCCTCATACTCTTGACGATGGCTAGGATCTTTTTGGCTTAATGTTTCAACAATCATCGGAACTGTTTTTGCCCACAAAGAAATGTCCATCCAAATATGGGGATCTTTTTGACCATTCACATAAATCACATCTGTCGCTTGTTGCTGACTAATCCGGTCACCTAAAGAGACTGCATGGGGATTTTCACTTAAATATTGTTGTAAACTGGGACCATGCTCAAGCCCTAATCCACTGTAAAAAATGACTTGAGCAAAAGCCAGTTTTTCGTCATCACCTTTGACTAATTGGTAAGAATGAGGATCTAACTTTCCTTGGATTAAAGTTAAGCTATTGACATGGTCTCCACCAACTTGTTTGACTAAATCATCAATCATCGCCGTTGTGCTTAATACTTTTACTTTTTGGTTGGGCTGAATCCAATTCTGAAAATCGGCTTGGCGCTTTTGGTGCTGTTCAGAACATCCTGTCAATAAACAGCAGTATAAAACCATCCACAAAAATTTTAAACGTGTTTTCACGAATGCCTCATTTCAGTTGACGTAATTGATCAAAACTATAAATCCCAGTGGAGCATCCTGAAGTAAATTGAATCCGCAACCCATAACGTCCCACTTGACGAATCACAACTGCGCGCACATCTTCTTTAATCGTCTGAGGATTAAGGAGCGGCTGACCTGTGATTTCATCTCGACAATTTGCACAGGGACAGTGCTTTTGTAGATGGCTTAAACGAAATAGCTGTTGTTCTTGATCATTCCATTCAATTTTAAAATGCTGGTTATCTACTTGCCATAGTCGACGCATAAAAGTAGGAATTGTCATGATTCTTTCATCTCCTGCCAAATAAGCTCATAGCCTGTGAGTCCTTCGCGTGTCGCCTCTTTCAAAATTTTCACATGATTCACCATGTGTTCTGCAACCTTTTGAAAACTCTGTGTAATAGTTTTTTGATTTTTCGGATCTAATGCAAATAAAGACTCTCCTTTATCCCCACACTGACATACTAAAGAATCTAAGGGAATTTGGCCTAAAAATGGAATTCCCCGTTCTTGGGCTAAGCGCTCGCCTCCCCCCTTTCCAAACAAATAAACCTTTTCTGTCTGATCATTTGCTTGATAATAACTCATATTTTCTACCACCCCAATCAAAGGCACTTTCACTTGATCAAATAATGACATGGCTTTTCTCACATCCAATAAAGCAATTTCTTGAGGAGTTGTGACAATCACCGCACCTGTTAAATAAGCTTGTTGAGCCAGTGTGAGCTGCACATCTCCTGTTCCAGGAGGAAAATCAATGAATAAAAAATCAAGGACTCCCCACTGCACTTGATGAATGAATTGCGAAACTAATGAATTGGCAATTGGCGCACGCACAGCTGTTGCTTCTTGTTCTTGCCGAAAGTAAGCAATTGAAATCATTGAAATGCCTCGACAAAGGGCTGGCTGAATTTTTCCATCTTTTTGAATGGGAAAACGATCCTCGGGGAGCATCTTACGTATAGATGGACCATAAATATCTGTATCCATAATGCCCACGCGATAACCTTGTGCATTTAATGCCAAGGCTAAATTCACTGTTAAAGAAGATTTTCCAACCCCTCCTTTACCAGCAGCGATTCCAATAATTGCACCAATTCCTGCTAATGGATGAGTTGGAACTTGTTTTGAGTAAAGAGGAAGAGGCATAATGCTCCGTCAAATAATTTATTGATTCCTTTTTAACATTGCTTCTGCAAATCATTAAATAGTCTAATCGATGCAAATTTGCTTGCCTAGTAAAACTTAAATAAAAATCAGGCAAATAAATTTAGTATTTAAATTGATCTAAGATTAATTAATTGATTAACTAGTAATAGTTTACAGAGTAATTTGAAAAAATATAAAGGGGCAACAAAATCATGTTTGATTTTATGTTTTCCGAAATATAAAAAAAATTGAAAGAGCTATTTGATTAGACATGATTGCTCTAAAGTTTCTCAGAGGCTCTTGTCAGAGCAAAATTGAAAAATTTTATATTTGATTTTTTAAAATCAAATTAATTTAATGAAGAATTAAACTTTATTTTCAATATTTGAAGTATTCTGATTATTTTATCTTGCAAGAAAATATATAATTTCTTAAATTTTCATTAATAAATAAGATTTAGGGGTGTTGCGCTCATAAGTCTTATAATACTTTTTCAATTAATGAAATGAAGTCAAAATTTTATTTGACTTGTTTCATTCGATTGTGTAATTGGTGAACAGATTTGTTTTACAGTTAAATAAAAGTATTGTTTGTGCATGCGATATTATAACTAAACCAATATGCTATTAGGGGAACAAAATGGACAATAAACAACTCGAACAACTCATTCACACAGCTATTAAGAAAGTGGGTGGCAAGAAAGAAAATGACATTTGTCATTATCTACCTGTTTCAACAGGGGGTTATATTCACCACTTTACAATGCGTAAGATGAAGACAGAAGATCCACAACAACTCGCTGAATTGATTACAAAACACATTATTAATTGTACTCATTTACAAGAAGTGACACCGAAGCAGCGTGCAGCTCGTGGTTCACGCAAGCGTCGGGATTTATATACATTTTCTAAACAAGATTTAGAAAGAATGTTAAACATGGCACGTTCAGCAGGTGATAAAGAAATGGTGCGTAAATTGACACCTAAAAAAGATTTGAGAACAATTAAGCGTGAATTAATTTCTTCTATTCGTCATGGACGTGTTGAGCCAGAGCTTTGGAACATGTATATGGAAGCCATGTCTAGCCATACAACAATGAGCGCGCCCCTTAATGGCGTATTAACAGCTGTTTAATTGGTTTGATTTGTTTAATTTCATCAGCCCTTTTAAAGGGCTGATTTTTTTTGAGGAAATATGTTTCCTTATTTCTTAGCTCTTCCCCTTCCTTCCCTTATTCGTCAACAACTCGCTCTATTATGCTATGGCCTTCCCAATGTGCGTTGGGTGGAAGAGGAAAACTTTCACCTCACCCTACGCTATTTAGGTCCACTAACAAATAGTGAAGAAGAGAAAATAAAAAGTTATTTAACCCAATTATTTTTTCGTCCATTTTTTATTCAACTCCAAAGGATTGGACATTTTCATTCAAAAAAAGACCAAGGTGTCCTTTGGGTAGGTATTCAATCCTCTCCCCCTCTAATTGAATTAAAAAAACGTATCGATCGCGCGCTTCAACCTCTAAAACTCCCAAAAGATGATAGAGGATTTCAACCCCATGTCACACTAGGACGCTATCAAACTCTAAATAAAAACCGCTTAGAAGATTATTTATTATCTCACCTTAATTATGAATCCTCTTTAATCGAAATCAATCAATGTATTTTATTTCGCTCTCATCAAACACCTAAACACCTTATTTATGAATCAATTGAAACTTATTCCTCGGATAATTCAAATCTATTCAATGAATAATCAATAAAGATTATTAAAAACCTAATTAGCTATTTATTAATGAGTTATGATCATTATATTAATATTTAATTAAACTAATTATTAATATAATATAATTAAGTTAATAATAATATATTAGGTGAAGATATGGAATCTTTAAATTTGCCTTATTTATCTACTCCTTTAGAAACATCTCTTCAGACTAGACCCTTACTTATCAAAATGAAAAATTCTTTTAATAAAGACATTCAATTATTGCTTGAAAAAATTAGTCATAAAAACTTAGAGACAAATATTAAGCATCTACAAGAAGGGGTCGATAAATTTTTTAGTACTAAAGCTTTATTAAATGAAAGCTACCTAGTGAAGCGATTCATATTAAAATCCATGAAAACATCCAGCAGTTACTAACAGCAGATCAACAAACTATGGATATGATATCTTCTTATATATTTGAAGCATTAGATCTTATGGATGAAAAAGAAGAAAACCTTTCAATAAAAGAAGAGAAAACAGATTTCAAAGATATAAAAAGGTTTTTACCATTAGACATGCTAACAAAACTTCGAGATATCCAATATGCATCTCTAACTGTTCATAAAGCCACTAATTTACAAGAACATATTACAAACCTAGAAAAATTATTGGATGAACTTTTTGATTTGACTAATCCATTAAATCAAGCTCTTTCCTCTAACTCTCAATCTATTTTAAAAGATTTAAAACAGCAAGTGCAGAAACTACATTATTTAAACACTGATTTACCAGTGAGTCAAGAAATTGGCATACAAATTTATGATTTATTGGAACAGATGAAAGAGAACGAAACATCACAAAAAAAATAAAATTAAGGGAGTATAATGACTTCAGATTTATATCCTTATTTTTCTTGTTTTTCTCATCCCTCTTTAGAAAAATTGGCTTTACAAGCAGTAGTAAAACCTCATTTTGATTTACTGAAAAAGATTCGTACAGATTATTTTGACTTGATTTGCAAGACTCCTATTTTAATTCAAAATCAGCCTATTAGCTCATGTTTTTCCTCTCAGGATTATCATTTAAAACGTGTACAAGTGCATGAATTTAGTCAGAATATTGATTTAATTTTTAGTAAAGGCGTAAAAAAAGGATTTGGATTTTTACAGCTTTACAAGAAAGAATTTAAGCGTGACTTAAAACAATTTGATTTAAAGGTTAATGCGCAACTTAACCAAACATTAGGTGTTATTCATGAGCGTGTTTTGAAACTTTTGTTGCATTTTCCTCCCGAAATTGAAAATCATCCCGGTCAATTAAGTCAGACAGCAGTAAATATGTTAAACAATATAAAAACTTTAAGTCAGCAATATTTTGATATTCTTGATCATTTGGGTGAAGTAAAAAAAACTGAAACAGCAAGGCAGAATGTGGATAGACTACTTAAAAAAATTTACTGCGCCAAAAATGAGGAGTTATTGGAAGTCCGATTGGATATTATTAAATTAATTAATTCTATCTAGGGCGTGTCATCAATTAATAAGCAGCAGTTCCCGCTGAAGATAAAACAACCCTTAGAATGCACTATAGGTTATTTAACATGTATAGGCTTTAGCCATGGGGAGGTTCAAAAGGAAAAGATAAATCACTTTATCTTTTCCTTAAAACTGAGACTAAGTTCTTTTTAGATTCGTCGCTTGGTTATGTTGAGCCACTTCACGATTATGGAAATACAACATCACAGGAGATGCGATAAAGAGGGAAGATAATGTCCCAATTAACACTCCTATTGTCATGACGAGTGAGAAAGCAAAAATTGATTGTCCACCTAGTAAGACTAATGCAAATAATACTAACAATGTTGTCCCTGATGTCATGATTGTTCGGCTTAACGTGATATTTAATGCATGATTAATGACTTCTCTAAATGAAAGTCGACGTAAAAGACGCACATCTTCACGGATACGGTCAAACACAATAATGGTATCATTTAATGAGTATCCAATAATTGTCATAATCGCACCAATCACTTGTAGATCAATTTGTACGGCAAAACCTAAGGCATGGAAAATAGCTAAGATTCCCAATGTGATAATCACATCATGAACAAGTCCAGCCACTGCTCCGATCGCATATTTAAACTCAAAACGGAAAGTAATGTAGACTAAAATAGCTAGTAAAGCTGCTGTCAAAGCTAAAATCGCATTATTTCTCATCGCATCTGAGAACTGACCACTCATAATTGTCCAATTATTTTCTAATTTTGTGAGGTCAGAAGCTTGCACATTTAAATGATTGGCTTGTAATGTCTCAACTACCCAATTCAATCGAGGATCCCGTTGATAACTATAAGCATAACGTCCTTCTACTGGATTGCTTTCTAGCATTTGATAAAAAGGGTGCCCTTTTTCATCCATGCTGGTTCCTAACTGAATACGTAACTGATTCGGACGGCTCAATTCACGCACTTCAAAGTCACGACGAGAAGCGCCACGATCTAATAGAGCATTAATCGCAGCAACACGATATTCAGATTGATTAGGTTGTTCTTCTAAATTAACAGTGAGTGAATAGCCACCTGTAAAGTCCATGCCAAAAATTGTTTTGCGTTCTTGGATTAAAAAGAAAGTTCCAATCAACATCACAATCGCTGAAATGATGATCGCATTCTTTGCTTGCTTCAAGAAATCAAAATTTGTTTCTTTCAAAAATTGTGCCATAGATAACTGTTTGTTGTTTGGATTACGTACCCATCCTGCAAAGAAGTAACGGGTCAGAAACAAAGCAGTGAACATCGAAGAGATAATCCCAATAATCAACGTCACAGCAAATCCTTTGATCGGTCCTGAATCAAACTGAATCAAGATAATTGCTGCAATTAATGTAGTAATATTGGAGTCAATGATCGCACTAAATGCTTTACGATATCCCGCTTGAATTGCGGATGCAATCCGTCCAGAAATTTTAAATTCTTCCCGAATTCTCTCGAACACCAAAACATTCGCATCGACTGCCATTCCAATCGTCAAGACAATCCCTGCAATTCCTGGGAGTGTTAAAGCTGCCCCTAAGTTTTGTAGAACTCCCCACATAATAAAAATATTTAACAAGACAGCGCAAGAAGCCACAAATCCAGCAAAATGGTAATAACCGATCATCGCAATGACGACTAGAGCCAATGCAATCAAAGAAGCAGTGATTCCCTTTGCACGCTCTTCTTGTCCTAATTCAGGACTGACATTTTCCTCAGATAAAATGCGCGGAGTAAAACTCAAAGATCCCGCTTTTAAGTCAGAAGCTAATTGTGTTACTTCACGTTGCGAGAAACGACCACTGATTGTTCCTCCATCACGTAAAGCAGCGTTTAAAGTGGGAGAACTAATGACAGAGCCGTTTAAAATAACAGCCATGCGCCATCCTTTTCCACCTGAATAAAGCTCTTTTGGCGTGCCTACAATTTCATCTTGAGCAAACTGAGATGTCCAATTGTATAAATCATCTCGGGGATTTCCACCACCTCCCCGATTTTGTGATCCTTCTATCGAGCGTTTGACACCAAATGAAAGGATATTGCCTTGTGTGGCATCAAAACCTGCTTGTACATTATCAAGACTGACCCCTTCTAAGGCAAAATTGTGAAAGACAAAAAGTAAAGGATGCGTTTGACCTTCCCATTCTGCATTATCTTCTCCACGATATCTGGCAATTGAAGACAAGGTATCATCAAATTCTTGACTAATGGACTGATCAGCTGGATTCGCTAAACGTAAACCATTATCATAAAGAAGTTGTGCATGATCTCCTCTTGGACGCATAACGCCTGGATTTGCAGGATCTCCTCCTAAATGTTGCCAAGCAATTTCATTAATGCTTTGTGCATCTTTACGATTAGTCACAACTGCTTCATTCCACACATCTTGCAAAAAGTAGTTGGATGCCGAGGCAAGATTTGGATTTTTTCTTTCAAATTTTTCATTTACTACATGAAAATACATGGCAGAGGCTTTCACAAGGTCAGCCGCAGATAAATTTTGTGAACCTGGAAAATCGAGTAAAATATTTGAATTTTCAATACGGATTGTACGCTCTGCCACACCCATTTTATTAATACGTGTATATAGCTCATTAACCGCTTGTTTGAGATCTTCTGGATCAGTCACAGGACGATTATTATGATCTAATAAGGCAATCCGCACGGTTTTTCCACCTGAAAGATCTAAACCCCATTTTAAGACTTTTCGATCATCTCCACGGAAATATTTGACCGTACTTAATTTTAAATTTTCCCAATAAACATTCTTTGTTGGGGCTGGAACAATGTAGCGGCTTGTTGTATCTAAATCAATTTGAGCGGCATGATAAGATTCTTTCCACTTGATTAAGTCTTCTTGAATACGGTCATCAATTTTATTCAAAGTTAAAATACGTTGCTCAACATCTGAAAAATCTAATAAAGCAACACGTTTACTTCCTTTAACATAGAAATCTTCACGTGTCGCCTTTAATAAAGTGCTATAGTAGTCGTTTAATTCAAAAATGTAATCTTTGCTAAATTCTTTTGAGAGACCAAAAGATGCTCCGGAATAACCAATGAAGCCCATTTGTTTTAAAATGGTATTCAGTTGATTAAAATCAGTTGCTAATAATTCATTCTCAGGGGCATCAGGAGCATCTTTGACTTTTTGCTTAATTGCATCCATTCCTTTCGCAATAATATAGATAGAACCCTGACGAAACCCTTTAAGTGGCTCGCCTTGACTGTTCACTGGTGCATAAACAACAAGTCCTAGTTTTTGATCTTCGATCCTAGAATTCTTATAAGTTTCAAATGAACGAATAGGATAAGAGTCTCTTGCTAAATCTGTATGACTAGGAACCCAAGAAACTAATAATTGATCCATGACTTGCTTCGCATATTTATTAGCCACATACCCTAAATTAAGTGTCAAATAACTTTGTGCGTTGTTCAACGTGTCTAAATTAATGGCAAAAACATCATCACTCGGTTGCACTGTTTCATCAGCCACTCGTGCAATACGTGCGACATCATTGATCACGAGCTGATTAATCTTATCTTTAACAAATGCTTCTTTTTCTGTTTTCCCTTCTTGTAAACGAAGTTGTTGCACATCATCGTATAAGTTAATGAAAATGCGACCACTATCCCAATTAATCGTTAAATCTTTGATAAATGGATTATAACCTTGAAGATCAACAACCTGCACTAAAGCATCTGTAGAAGGAATCAATAAGTTTTGGATTTGCTGTGCAGTTAATGGCGGATTTTCTTGTTTAAAATCAGCTGCATGTTTACGTAGGATGTTGATTCCATTCTCTAACGTTTGCGCTTGATTGTTTAAAGTCGCTAAGGCTTGTTCTTGACTTGAGTCAAAGACTTGACCATCTGCTTGTAACTCTGTTTGCGCTTTACGTAAACTTTCACGTTGCTCTTTCACTTTTTTCTGTATTATTTCAAGCTTAGCTAAGAATTTTTGGGTAAGACCTTCATTCTCTTCAGAAGAAATACGGGAAAAACTTGCATAATATCTCTTTGTGATTGGGTGATTTTTACCTAATACACGATCTATATCAACAATTTCTTTGGCCAAAGTGATGGCTGCTTCATCGCCACTAGAATCTTGACCTAGACTAACAATCGCCGCCATTTGCAAAGCTGTTGGACTTGTTCCACCAATGGCTAAAGCCACTTGCGTGAGGCGATCATTGACAATATCTCGATAAAGCTCAGTGACTTGATGTTGGTTATTGAATCTCGAAGTAAATTGAAAAAGTTGATCTTGATCAGCTTGATCTAATTGCACCGCTACATTACGTTGAACCATGACACGTGTGTCATCTGTTGAGGTGAATTCAGGTCCTAACTCAAGTTGACTAGGAACAAACGAAATGGTCGATCCTGCACTTGGAAGGAAACGTTTAAATAAATTGGCATCTTGTTCGTTTTTAAATGAAACCTGTATGAGACCTGTGTTGGCAGGATCTAAATCAATGGAGACAGGTTTAATGTCTAATAAACGACAAAAGGAGGCTAGCCATTCTTTTGAATCCACAGATAATTGATTGACACGGTCAATCACACCTGTTGAGACTTCCTGCGCTTTCCTTTGATCAATCGGAGATTTCAAAGGTTGGGCATAGAAAAAGAGTGTGGGCAGAATATTATAAAGCGTGAGAACGAGAACGGCAACGATCAAATAGAATTGCCAACGCTTCTGTTTTTCCATAGTGTTATGTTTCCTTCAATGAATGTAAAACAGCTTAGAGGGATTCCCCTCTTTAAGGATGATTTTAAATTTGAAAATATCCTTATAGATAAAAGAAGGAGCATAACAAATTGGAAGGCATTCTGTCTAGGAAAAACCCTAAACAAAAAAAGGTAAGAGAGTAAAAAACTTTCTTACCTTTTTATCTTTCAACTAAATAAAGACTTAAGCAGCTGCTGTTGCTTGACTTTCTTTATCTGGAGGAGGAAGATTTTGATCAGCTGAGATCTTAGTAAATTGCTTGCTTAATGAACGTGCCGCCACAATCCAACCTGCAATCACTAACATCAAAATGGCCCCAATATAGGGAGTAATCGTCGCAAGAGTTCCAACTGTCAATAATCCTAATTGAATAATTGATCCACCTGATTTCCCTAAACGTGCTCCCACAACGTCGACAGCTGCTTTTCCTTTGACTTTAGAATCTTCATCTAAAGGAATATAAGCCATTTCTTTTGTTGGGTCAAATAAAGAGTACTTCGCAGACTTACTCATAATATTTTGCGCAGCTCCAAACATCACCGCTAAGAAAAGAGGTGTTGTTCCTAAAGCTGCAATGTAACCGGCTAGATTTTCTCGGAAAAGAACGAACGAGAAGAATGCCACACCAGTGATCAACAAGACGATAGGAGTAATTAAGGCAGCAAAGCCCCATCCTTTCAAACGGATGACATTCCCCCCTACAAACAACATCATGAAGATTGTAACTAAACCTGTGACAGTTGAGAAACCACCCATGAAGGTGCTATAATCATTTGGATCAGGATATTGTAACTTCACTTGGCTCTTCCAAGTCACTTCAACTAAATTAATTGCAATTCCATATGCGATCACCAAACAAGCCAGGCAAAGAATATATTTAGAAGTAAAAATAAATTTAAAACTATCTACTAAAGACATTTTCGCTTTTTTCTTTTTTGGTCCTTTGACTTGGCTAGGATCGTAAAGAACTGGATCTGTTAACACATAACGATTAATCCACCAATAAGCAGCAATAATTGCAAAACCTGCAATGACAACCATTGTCATTAAATAATTTAATGACACCTGCCATGCATCTACCCCTGCAGGAAGTGTTTTGCGAATATTAGACACGCTAATAATTGCTGGACCAGAAACCATCAAAGCTAAGTTTGCTCCCAAGCCAAATAAGCTGTAAAAGCGTTTAGCTTCTGTTACACGTGTGATTTGGTTGGCAAATCCCCAGAACAATAATGAAAGCACAACGCTTCCCCAAAGCTCAGCAAGGATGTAGAAAAGTGAATACATCCAGTTTTGATAAGCAGCAGCTAAGCCACTCCAGCCGCCTGGAAGATAGGCACGCAATGCATTTGCCGACTCAATAGGCATTAAAGCTTCTCTTAATGGATACATCAACCATCCAAAAAGACCAAAGAAAATAATAAAGGGAATTAAGGTCACATAAAATAAGTTTTCTCGACTTAAGACGTTACTTAATTTAGCATAGATAATCATGAAAATAACCGCTGCAGGAACCACTCCAAATGACTTTAAGAAAGGAATTGCTTCTGCACCAGCAGCCGTCACTATCAACGTATCTTTTGTATCCCTTAAGATTGTGTAGTTAAACGAAATGAAGAAAAACATAAAGAACATTGGAAGTAGTTTTTTTAACTCGTACCCATGTACAGGCCAAAAAAACGTCCTCCATTTACCAAATTCTTGTTTGGTACCCTGCGACATATAAAACCTCTAACTAGTTTAGTTTTTGCAAATTTTGCACTTTTCAGATGTTTTTAAGAAAACAATTACAGAAAGTTAAATTATTGGGCTCTTTTGTTAAAAAATGCAAGGGAAAAAGTTTAGTATTATCATTAAATTTATACTATTTGAATAAAAGAGGAAGGCTAGGCTCTCAATTGAAATATAAAATTTAAATAAAATCACTCTGATTCAATTGGAAAGGGCGTTGTTGTATTATGCTTCATGAATAGCTCGCTGATAGAAAAGGGTGTAAAATAGCCACTTCACTTTCTGAATCTCATCCCTTCTCACTAATAAAGAATTATGCAACAAAATTCGTTGTTGCATAATTCTTCAGAATTTTACTCTTTTTTATAAATAAATTAATTTAAATAATTAAGCTAAATAAGAATTTTTTTTGCATATTTTTTTTAAACAATCATTTAACTTGACTTTGAGCCAATGAAAGCTAAAATAACTAAATAAAGCAAACCATCTTTTTCAAACTAGATTTTCAATGATTAACGATAATATCCTTTAGACAAATGGAGCGAGAGTTTGATGCATTCCACTACCCAAAATACCGAAGATCCTATTTGGGTATATCCTATTGAGAATAACGAGTTAAAAGAAAGCATCATTAAAGAATTTAATATTCATCCTGTCATTGCTCAAATCCTTGTCTCAAGAGGATTTAATTCTTTTCAACAAATTCATGACTATCTTTACGCAAAACTTCCAGAGCTTCATGATCCTTTTTTAATGGCAGAAATGCCTCAAGCTGTCGAACGGGTCTGCCGCGCCATTCGTGATAGAGAAAATATTTTAATTTATGGCGACAACGATGTGGATGGAATGACGGGAACGACTTTGTTGACTGAATTTTTACAGGATTTAGGAGCAAACGTCTTTTTTTATGTGTCTAATCGTGGAACGTTACGACAGAGTTTAATTGTTGAAGCTTTAGAATATGCGTTGATGAATGAATGTAAATTATTAATTACGGTTGATTGTGGGATTACAGCTGCGGTGGAAATCGCCAAAATGGCGGCTCAAAATGTGGATGTTATTATTACAGATCATCATGAGCCTACCGACAAAATTCCTCATTGTGTGGCGACATTAAATCCTAAGCTTGTGAATAACTCTTACCCCAATCGAGATTTAACAGGTGTGGGTGTTGCATTTAAACTAGCACACGGCATTACGAATCAATTAACAGCTGAAGGGGGAATTCCTCCTAAAAAAATCGATTTAAAGAGATATCTCGACTTAGTTGCCCTTGGAACCATTTCAGATATGGGATCTCTTTTAGATACAGAAAATCGGATTCTCGTTC
>Ga0105046_10009903_pt1 | contig 14868 bp, 16 predicted proteins | sample MAT03_FD_78385 | JGI IMG/M metagenome (GOLD analysis project Ga0105046, IMG submission 78385) | Freshwater microbial communities from Lake Fryxell liftoff mats and glacier meltwater in Antarctica - MAT-03 (megahit assembly) | ecosystem: Environmental > Aquatic > Freshwater > Ice > Liftoff... | reverse complement strand
GGCGCCTCGTGCATGCCGAACTCGTCGATGAGCGCGTACATGATGGCGGTGGCCTCGTAGGCGTCCTGGTTGACGCCGCGAAAGCGCAGCAGCAGGCCGCGGGCCTCCAGCACCGCCACGTAGTCCCGCAGGGACTCGAAGGGAAACGGGCGGTTCATCCTGGGTCATGGGAATCTCCGGTGGTCTCAACGCACCCCAGTCTGCGCCCGGGGTCACTTGCGGGGCCGCAACAGTGCATGCAGCGTTGCGGTCACCGCCAGCGCGGCCGCAAACGCCAGGGCGACACTGATCCTGGGCAGGAGCACGGCCAGCAGCAGGCAAAAGATTCCCACTGACCACATGCCCCGGGCCCACCCCGCCAGGAAGCGCGCGGCCGAATCGCGCCCGTGCAGGGCGTGGCTGAAGCTCGCGACGATGGACGCGACCAGGGGAAAGATCGCCGCGTAACCTGCGAGTCGCGGGCCAAACGCGGCGGCGAGCCCGCTGGAGACGAAGGTGAGCAGCACGCCAACCAGGATCCGGGCCGGCAGTTCCAGCCGGTTGGTGCGCTGGGGCAGCACCGGGCCCGGTGGCGGCCGGACCAGCCAGAGGGCCAGTGCGAGACCGGTACCGCCGATCGCGGCCGCAACCCCGAGGCCGGGTGGCGCCTGAAACACCAGGGCCACCGCGGCGACCCACCCGCAATAGGCGAGGAGCACCGTCTGCCACCAGGGAAGTCGCGCGCTGAGGCGGGCATAGAGAATGGTGAACAGCATCGTCGGGCCTACCCCCTCCAGCGCCGCTTCTGCCGCCAGGGCGCCGAAGGCGTTGCCCTGCTCCAGCGTCAGGATCAGCAGGATGGGGCCGGCCACGATGGGGAAACCGCCCAGCCAGCCGGCGACGCCAGATCCCCAGCGCCGGGCCGCCAGCGTCACCGCTGCCAGGAGCAACGGGACGAGAAGTAGCTTGATGAGCAGGATCAGCAACGGCGGTACGGGAGAATCCGGGCGGTGCAACGCGGGAGATCCAGCTTAGCGCAAGCCGGGCCGCCCGGACCCAATGGCTATCGGTAGAGTTACCTATCCTGTGATCCCCCGCTTTCGTGTCATCCTCAGTCTTCCGGACGCCCTGTAAGGAGTATCCCGTGGCTGAGCTCAGCATCATTCGCGACCAACTGCGCAAACGTCAGGCCGAACTGCGGATCCGCAGCGAGAGTGCCAGTGCAGATCTGCGCCACCAGCGGGACCCGCTCGTCGCGGATTTCGCCGACCAGGCCGTGCAGCGGAGCAACGACGACGTGCTGGCGGCCATCAGCGACTCCGCCACCAACGAACTCAGTCAGATCAGCGTCGCCCTGCGCCGGCTGGACGCCGGGCACTACACCACCTGCGCGGGGTGCGGTGCGGAGATTGCGGCAGAACGGCTCAGGACGGTGCCGTACACCGACCGGTGCTCCCGCTGCGCCGTCTGAGAATCAGGTTCCACGGTTGTTGCCTGGTCAGCTCCACTGGGGCGGCCGCGCCGGTATTGATGAGGGTCTTCAGGAGACGCCGGCCAGCATGCCACCGTCGATCCGCAGCGTCTCACCAGTGATGAAGCTCGACTGGTCGGAGCACAGCCAGACCACGGCGTTGGCCACTTCTTCCACCGTGCCCACCCGCCCGATGGGGTGCATCGCGACGATCTGCTTCGCCACTTGGGGATCCTGATAGAAAAGTCTCGCAGCCATGTCGGTGGTGATGACCGCCGGACACACGGCGTTCACGCGGATTCCCGCCTTGGCGTAGTCCAGAGCGGCAGTCTTGGTCAGCCCGATCACACCGTGCTTGCTGGCGTGATAGGCCGCACCGACCACGCCGCCAATCAACCCGGCGACCGATGACATGTTGACGATGGCGCCGCCACCCCGGGCCAGCAGTGCTGGAATCTCGTACTTCATGGCCAGGAACACCCCGGTGAGATTCACGTCGATGACCTCCCGGAAGGTTTCCTCGTCGTAGTCTGCCGTCTTGACGAAGGCAGTGCCCTCGATGCCCGCGTTGTTGAAGGCATAGTCCAGGCCGCCGTAGACCTCCACGCAGGCAGCCACCATGCCGCGCACCTCCGCGGCGTGGCGGACATCCGCGGGGACAAAAATGCCCTCGCTGCCGGCAGCCTCCACCAGGCGCAGGGTGGCCTCCCCCTCCGCGCGCCGGCGGGCCGCCACGACCACCCGGGCGCCGGTTTTGGCAAAGGCCACGGCCGCGGCCCGGCCGATGCCGGAACTGCCGCCGGTGATGAGTACGACTTTGGCAGATGACCTAAGCATTGGGAGCTCCTGGCTTCACCGGGGATTGGGTGAGGATGGGCCAATAGACCACGAGGAACAATCCAAACGCGGCACACCACCCCGCCGCGGCAGCGTCGATGAGCGCGAGATAAGCCCCGGGCGCCAGCGGGCTCAGGATCCGGACGAACACGGCCACACTGAGCAAAACGTACGCCACGAGCGTGAGCGGCGCGGCCTTGAGGGCTCGCCCCGTGTGACCAAGAGCCACCCGCGTGCTGACCGCAAGAATCATTGTCCCGATACCCCCCATCGTCAGCGCGTGCAGGGCGGCAGAGCGCGGCAACGGCAACCCGAGGGCCGTCAGGCCGAGCAGCAGGTAGCCAACCGGCAGCCAGGCGTAGGCCACGTGAAGAATGGCCACGAGGGGCTCGGCGCCGGTGGCCTGCCCCCGCCAGCCCGACAGGCGCACCGCATGGAGCCCCGCCGAGGTCAGGGACAGGGCAGCAACGGTGCCGCCCGGCAAGCCGGTGCTGTCGGCAATTCCCGCCAGAATGACCAGCGGAATCAGGAGCGCTTCCACCCAAGGCCGTGTCCGGGGCAATGGCGAGTGGCCGTGGAGTTTCAGCCAGTTGCCGGTGAAGCTGGGGATGATGCGCCCGCCAACTACGGTGATGAGAACGAGGAGCCCGTGGGCCGTCAGGAATAGTGCGACCCGGTCTGCGCCGGGCCAGAAGCCCGACCGGCCGAGGTGAAAGATCCCGTCGAGGGTAGCGAAGGCCACCAGGACCGCCGCGATGCCATAGTTGCGCCGGCTCTGGCCACCGCCGATCTCCCGGAGCCCGATTGCCGCCAGGAGGATGGGAAAGGCCAGATCAGCACTGGCCACCACCGCAGTGGGCAGCGCCTGGCCCAGCAGCATGGCGACGCGGCCGGCGAGCCACAGGACCACCAACGCACCCAGCAGGGGCCCAGCTACCGGTGGGCGGCCGGTCCAGGTGGCGACGGCAGTCAGGAGAAAGCCCGCGATGGCCGCGCCAGCGAAGCCAAACAGCATTTCGTGGGCGTGCCAGGCCACGGGGTCTGTGACCGCCGGGGCGAAGCCGGAACCGTGTAATACCGTCAGCCAGGCCAGCACCGCGACCATAGCGAACAGCGCGCCCAGCAGAAAGAAGGGGCGGAAGGCGAAACTCAGGATCGTCCAGGATTTACCGGCCATGCTCGTCGCGGCATTCAGTGGCAGCGGACAGAGAACGATTGTAAGCGCTAAGCTTCGGCTTTCCGGTCATGGTTCAGCCCGATGCTCAAACCCGGTGACAAGCTGCTGATTGCCCACCGCCGCCTGTTCGAGGAGGACCAGCCCCGGTTCTTTGTGGGGCGGGTCCTGGCTTATGAGAATGGCATCGCGAAGGTGGCGGGGCATGCCTGGGTGAAAGAGCGGGTCCGGGCAGAATTCGGCCGCAAGCCCGATGAACGCATCAAGTTCGTGCCCCTGACCTCCGGCACGATCATGGCCTACGAGTTGCCCGCCGCCGTCGACCTGGCCCGCGTCGTCCTGCGCTCTACCAATATGGGCTTGGTGCTGACCGATGAGGCCGGGTTCTCCATGGACCTGACCGATCGGGTGCCGCAGATTTCCCAGCCCGCGCGGTAGATCAGTCCTGTCCGGCGGGTTAGGTCCGGGATGGCTATTTTTTCTGGGCAAGGACATAACGCAACCTGATTGGTTGCATTGTCGTAACCTTTTTGGTTACAATCACTACTGCGTGATCAGAAACTTCAAGCACAAGGGTCTTGCGGAGTTGCACGGTACGGGCAGCACCCGCAAGGTCCAACCGAAACACGCCGCGCGCCTGAGGTTGATCATGACCATGCTGAATGCCGCGACGCATGCCGGGCAGATGAATGCCCCGGGCCTACGGCTGCACCCACTCAAGGGGAAACCGACAGGCCGCTACGCAGTCAACGTGGACGAGAACTTTCGCGTGATCTTCCGTTTCGAGGCCGGACACGCGGTGGAGGTGGACTATGGCGATTATCACTAAGGCGACGATGCACAGCCCGGCTCATCCCGGCGAGGTCCTGCGCGAGATGTACCTCAAGCCGATGAAGGTCACGATTACTCAAGCGGCGGATGCCATGGGCGTCAGCCGCAAGCACATTTCCGCAATCGTCAACGGTCGCGTGCCGGTAACGCCGGAAATGGCCATGCGGCTCGCCGCGGCCTTTGCGACCGAGGCGGCGTTCTGGATAAATCTGCAAGCGCAGCACGATTTATGGATCGTGAGCCAGAAGGCGCCTCCCAACGTAAAGCCACTGCGGCAAGCGGCTTGACCATGCACGCCAGGGGAGCTGATGACATGACGCCTTCCTGGACCGCAAGCGTGGTCATTGCGATCAGTCTTTTGAGCAGCAATGTTGGTACTTCCCCACCCGGCGGTACACAACAGACTTGAGCGCGGTGAGAATCGCGGGAACGCGCTACACCTCATCGAGGATGACCCGCTCCGGCAGGTCACCGACGAAGCCCACGGGATCGGCCGTTGCCGCCGCCAGGGTCACGTCATCGTCAAAGCTGAAGTAGGCGTAGTCCTGTGCCTGACCGATGCTCCAGGCCAGCGTGGCGCAGGGCAACACGAACGGGCGTTCCTCCGGCGGCGGCGCTGGCGCTGTGGTTTCCACGGGCTACCCCTTATGGAGTCCCGATTGTTAGGTCGAAGAGGCGGCAGGATCAGCTGCACAGCGCAAGCGCCGGTCTCGTAGACTGATGCGGATGTCGGCCCTCTCCTCACCCACTGTGCCGCGCAGGAGGCTCCTCCTGGTCGGCCTGCTCCTGCTGGCCGCGGCCAGCCTGCACGCCGATGCGGAGCGCGTCGTTGCCGATCGCGAGGCGTTTCTCGCGGCCAGCGCCCTGCTGACCTCCGCTCCCGCGCGGTACGACGAGCAGCGCCGCAGGCTGGCGGGCTATGTCCTGGCACCCTACCTGGACTATGCGCGCCTGCGGCGGGATCTCGCCACGGTGGATGCGGCCGCCGCCCGCCGCTTCCTGGGCGCGGAGGCCACCACCCAGCTCGGCACCCAGTTCCGGGGCGAGTACCTGCTGGAACTTGCCCGCCGGGGTGACTGGCCCGGCTTTCTGGGTTTCGATAACGCCGCTGCGCCCACCACCACGCTCCTCCGCTGTCAGCGCCTGCGGGCCCTGCTGGCCACCGAGCGCAACACCGCAGCTCGCGGCGAACTGACCACCCTCTGGGCCACGGGTCAGAGCTTGCCCGAGGCCTGCGATGAACCCCTGGCCACCGTGCAGAGCCGGGGCTGGCTCACCAGCGCACTGGTCTGGCAACGCCTGCGCCTCGCCGTCGACGCCGCCAATCCGGCGCTGGTCGGTTATCTCGTCCGGCTGCTGCCCGAGGAGCAGCGCGCCGACGGGGAGCGACTCGCCCGGGCCCTGACCGACCCGGAGGCCACACTGCTGGCCGCTGCCAGCTGGCCCGATCAGCCGCTCTACCGGGAGGCCGTGGCGGTGGCCTTGCAGCGCCTTGCCCGGGCGGAGGTCGCCAGTGCTATCGGGCACTGGTCGACGCTGGCACCGCGCTTCGGCTTCACCACGAATGACCGGGCGAGAATCCTCCAGTCCGTCGCGCTCTACTCCGCCGTGGCGTACCGGTCGGATGCGGAACGCTGGTTCGAGCAGGTGCCTGCGGAGGGCCGGACCGAACAACTGATGGACTGGCAGCTCCGGGCAGCCCTGGCCACCGAGGACTGGGCGACGGTGCTGAAAGTTGCAGACGGCCTGCCGGCGCCCCTGGCCGCCACGTCCCGGCCCCGCTACTGGCGGGCCCGGGCACTGGCCGGGGTAGAGCGGGCGGCGGAGGCCCGCGACGGCTACGCCCTCCTCGCCACGGAAGCGAGCTTTCACGGCTTTCTCGCCGCCGACCGGCTGGACGCGCCCTACACCATCTGCCCGAAGTACATTACGCCCGACCCCGCGCGCGTCGCCGCGCTCCGGGGCCAGACGGATGTGGCGCGAGCTCTCGAACTGCACGCGGTCGGCCGGCGGGTGGAGGCCAACCGCGCCTGGGATTTCGCTCTGGGGAGCCTCGGTGAAAGCGATCGCCCGCAGCTGGCGCTGCTGGCCAGCGCCCAGGGCTGGCACGACCGGGTGGCGTTTGCGCTGGCCTCCGGCGACAACCTGCGCCACTACGACCTGCGCTTCCCGCTGGCCGAGCGGGACACCGTGGAGCGGGAGGCCGCTCGCAACCAACTGGACCCGGCGTGGACCCTGGCACTGGTCCGGGCCGAGAGCGCCTGGCAGCCCGATGTGCGCTCCGGGGCCAATGCCTGGGGCCTGATGCAGTTGCTTCCGGCTACCGGCCAGCAGATGGCTCGCCAACTGGGCGTGAACTGGCGAGGCACCAGCACCCTGCTCGACCCGCAGACCAACATCCAGCTGGGGAGCCGCTACCTCGCCCAGCAGGCGGAGCGGTTTCAGGGCAGTGCGCTGCTGGCGACTGCGGCCTACAACGCGGGGCCGACGCCGGTGCAACGCTGGCTCGCGGAGCGCGGTGCACTGCCCGCCGACGTCTTTGTCGAGACCATTCCCTACCGGGAAACCCGCGAGTACGTGGCCCGTGTGCAGGCCTTCAGCGTGATCTACGACTGGCGCCTCCACGGCAAGGTGCGGCCGTTGTCCAGCCGGCTGACGCTGCCCGGTGGCCCTGGACCGGGTGGCCCTGGGCCCGAGATCAAGAGTGGTGACCTGCGGTCGGTGGTCTGCCCGGGAGCGGCCGGGTCACGCGCCGTGTTGAACTAGCGGCCCGGGGACTTGGAGTCGCTCCCCGTCAGGTCCGCAAACCAGCGCGCGCGGATTCGCGCCCGGTAAGCCATCAGGTTGCCGGTACCGAGCAGGTGGTTCCTGAGCGGGGACGCGTGGGGAAAGGCGGCGATACCCTCGATCGAGGCAAAGGCGCTGGCGTCACAGGTGCTGGGTTGCGCGCCGAACAGAAACTCCTGCTCGCCAAGCATTACTGACAAGGCGGCGAGATCCGCCATCCCCATCGCGGTGATCTCTGCGGCGGAATGCCGCGTGGTGCCCTGGCTCCACAGGCTCTTGCGGATACCTCGGCGGAGGAGCGGCAGGGCCAGCCGCACCGGTGCGGGCATGCTCTGGCCGATGACCGGGCGGTAGACCTGCCAGGCCGAATCCTCCCCCCAGCGCTGCCACGCGAGAATGAAGTACAGACCCTCTTCGAGCGTGCGCCGCAGGGCGTGGCCCGTCGCCCGCTGGAGGTCCGTGAGGTGCGCATCCATGGGTTTACCCCGGCGCCGCTCCAGCTCCTCGATGATCAGTTGGGAGTCACCGAGCAGCTCCCCGTCGATGCTGACGTAGGGAATCTTGCCCTTGGGCGCCCGGCGAAAGTCCGCCGGTCTGGACTCGTAAGCCCAGCCGGCCATGCGCAGGTAGGTCTCGAGCTTGGTGCCGAAGGGACTCAGGTTGGGCATTCCCCAGGGCCTGCCCGGCGGCATGTGGAGGTGAATGACGGGCTGAGGATGCTGCATGGCCACTGCGACCCACGATACAACAACAGAGGCCCCCGACCCCGATCACCAACCGTAACCTCGAGTGAGGCATCATTCGGCAAACACTCTGGCCCCTCAACATGAAGATCTTTTTAGTCACTGCTCTGCTCGCCACGGGGGTGGCCACGGTGCTGGCGCTGAGCGGCTGCGGTGCTGCGGACCGCTCCGTCGACGCGGGAACCCCGCCGCGGCCCATGCTCGTCCCGGTGCCGGGCGCCGGGTTCTCGTCCCAGGTGCTCCTCACCACCGGCGAGTCGGTGGGCAGCTACCGCCCGCCCGGCGTGCTGGACGGCATGGTGGCCTTCCCGGCCACTGAGCCCGGGTCCATGGACCTCTTCGTCACCCACGAACTCGAGGCGAGCGAGGGTGCGAGCTATCGGCTGGCCAACGGCACAGAACTCAGGGGCTCCCGCATCACCCGCTTCCGGATGGACCGCAAGACGCGGCAGATCACCTCGGCCGGTCTCGCCTACCGGGAAATCCGCGACCGCTCGGGCCGGGTCGTGGTGGACGCCGCCCAGCTGAACGAGACCCGCGGCCGGGGGCTGGCAGGCCTCGAGTCCTTCTGCTCGGCATCGGGGTGGTCTGCCGGAGAGTACGGCTTTGCCGACCAGTTGGTCATGGCCCACGAGGAAGTGACCCGGACGGAGGGTCATCCCCACGGCGGTACGATCTACGCCCTGGATGTTGCGGGCGAGACGCTGTGGGCCTTGCCTTCGCTGGGCCGGGGCTCCTGGGAAAACAGTGCCGCCCTGAGCACGCCGGACGGCGACCGGCCGGACGGCCACGTGGCCCTTCTGCTGGGGGATGATCTGGAGTTCGGTCGCGCGCCGCTGTACCTGTGGCTCGGCCGGAAAATCCCGGGTGGCAACTTCATCGAGCGCAACGGTCTCGCCCGGGGCCAGCTGCACGTGTGGGTGGCAGGCAACGGGGACCGGACGCCCCAGCAGTGGTTTGGGTCAGGGACTGAGCGCGTCGGGCGCTTCGTGCCCCTGCCGACCGGGACCGGGAACGGCAAACCCGGCAAGGAGACGGACAGTGCCGGCTATTTCAACGATCCCGAACTGCGCCAGCGGGCCGAGGCGCTGAAAGCCTTCATGTTTTCCCGACCGGAAGACCTGCACACCAATCCCCGCAACGGCACCCAGGCGGTGTTCGCGTCCACCGGCCAGGGCAACCGTTTCCCCGCCGACGACTGGGGGAATGTGTACCTGATTGATGTGGAGTTCGTGGCGGGGTCAGCCGGCAGCCTGGCGGCCGAGGCGCGTATCCGGCTGTTCTATGACAGTGACGACACGGGGGACCGCGGGCTGCGCAGCCCGGACAACCTCGTGTGGGCGAGCGATGGCCGGATTTACGTCCAGGAAGACCGGGCCACGAAGCTGGCGCGCTTCGGCGCAGGCTCCGGCGTGGAGGCGTCAGTGTGGTCCCTGGATCCAGCCGGCACTGCCGCACCGCGCCGCATCGCCGTCATCGACCGGAGCGCCGTGCCCGCGGGGAGCACCGACAGCAAAGCAGGCGACGTCGGCGCGTGGGAATCCTCCGGCATCGTTGAGGTCACGCCATGGCTCGGGAGCGTGCCGGGTGAGATCCTGTTGCTCGCGAATGTGCAGGCCCACGGCGTTACGGACGGACCCATCGGCGGGAGTGCCAGCCTGGTGGAAGCCAGCCAGCTGCTGCTGCTGTCTGGTGCCCCAGCGCGCTGAAGGTGCTCTGTCCAGCGCCGCGCCCTGGGCGGGGCAGCGGCAGACGGAGCGCCCGTCACGCCGCGGCCACACGCTCTCCCACCTGCCGGCCCACGGCGGTCAGAACGGCCTGCAAGGTCGCGATCGTCGTGTCCTCCGCCAGGGCCACGCCGCCACTCAGCTCATCGCCAATCCGGATCCGCACACAGGCCATCGCACTGGCCTCCGTCCCGGCAGCGAGGGCGTACTCGTCGAAGGCTTCCACGACACCCTTGAACCTGTGGAGGCGCTGGAGTGCCTCCATCAAGGCCTCCACGACCCCGTGGCCGGTGCCGTTGAGGGTCATGCCGTCCATGCTCGCGTGCAGGCGCACCCGGTTCCCGTCGCGGCGGATACTGTAGTCGCCGATGCGCCAGCCGACCGGTGCGCTCACATAGGCGGCATCGAACAGCTGGCGGATCTCGTTGCCCTGGATCTCCCCGCCGCTCCGCTCCGCCTGGCGCTGCACCACCTTCGAGAAATCGATCTGCAGCCAGCGCGGCAGGGTGATACCGAAATCCCGCTCCAGCACATACAAAACGCCGCCCTTGCCGGACTGGCTGTTGATGCGCACCACTTCGTCATAGCGGCGGCCCAGGTCCTGCGGATCAATGGGCAGGTAGGCAACCTGCCAGGGCTCATCGGCCCGCTGCCGGGCCAGCGACTTCCGGATCGCGTCCTGGTGGCTGCCGCTGAAGGCCGTGAAGACGAGTTCACCGGCATAGGCATGGCGGGGGTGCGTGTCTATCCCGGTGCAGTACTCGACCGTCGCGACGATCCGCCGCATATCGGACAAATCCAGCCGGGGATCTATGCCCTGGGAGTAGAGGTTGAGAGCCATCGTCACCAGGTCCATGTTCCCCGTGCGCTCGCCATTGCCGAGCAGGGTGCCCTCGATGCGGTCGGCGCCGGCCATCAGGCCGAGTTCCGCCGCCGCTACCCCGCAGCCCCGGTCATTGTGGGTGTGCAGGCTGATCCGGACCCGGTCGCGATGCTCGATGTGCTCGGCCATCCACTCGATCATGTCAGCGTAGACATTCGGCGTGCTCATCTCCACGGTTGCCGGAAGGTTTATCACGACTCTCTGGCCCTGCTCCGGCCGCCACACACCGAGCACTGCATTGACCACTTCCGCGGCGTAGTCGAGCTCAGTGCCCGTGAAGCTCTCCGGCGAGTACTGGAACTCCCACCGGGTGTCCGGCTGGCGGGCGGCCAGGTCCCGAATGCAGGTGGCGCCCTGGACGGCGATCGCCTTGATGGCTGCCCGATCAAGCCCGAACACGCGTTCGCGCTGCACGGTTGATGTGGAGTTGTAGAGGTGAACATTGGCCTGCTTCGCGCCGCGCAGGGAGTCAAAGCTGCGGGCGATCAATTCTTCCCGTGCCGGCGTGAGCACCTGCAACGTGACGTCGTCAGGCACCAGGCCGTCCTCGATGATCCGGCGCACGAAGTCAAAATCGGGCTGGGAGGCTGCCGGGAAGCCCACTTCAATCTCCTTGAAGCCGATGTCGACCAGCAGCCTGAACAGGCGCGTCTTCTGCTCCACCGACATGGGCTTCACGAGGGCCTGGTTGCCGTCCCGCAGATCCACGGCGCACCAGTCCGGCGCCCGGTCGATCACCCGATCGGGCCAGCGGCGGTCGGGACGGGGAATGGGCGCGAAGGGGGCGTACTTGCGATGGTCGTAGCTCATGGTGCGGCTCCGGTCGGGCGGGCTCGGGTGGTGGACTCGGCTCAGTCTAGGCGGAAGGCCTCGCTATTTCCTTGCACATATGCCTGTTTTTGTATCATTCTTGGCATATTCGTGCTTTACCGCACACAGAGTCAGCAGTATCTGCCATGCCCGCCTTCAAGCCGGACCGCCTCGACCGCCGCATCCTGACCGAGCTGCAGCAGGACGGCGGGCTCACCAATCAGGCCCTCGCCGAGCGCGTGGGCCTCTCCCCCTCGCCCTGCCTGCGCCGGGTCAAGGCGCTGGCAGACGCCGGCGTCATTACCCGGCGGGTCACCCTGCTGGACCGGAAGAAGCTCGGGCTGGCGCTGACCGCGCTCATCCAGATCTCGATGGACCGGCACACGCCGGAACGCTTCGCGAACTTTGAAAACACGGTGAAGCGGTTCCCGGAGGTGCAGTCCTGCCTGCTGATCACGGGGCAGGACGCCGACTACCTCCTGATCGTCGTGGTGCCGGACATGGAGATGTACCAGGAGTTTCTGCTCAACAAGATCACCCGCATCGAAGGCGTTTCCGGCGTGCACTCGAGTTTCGTCATGCGGTGGGTGGTGGATACCACGGAGTTGCCCCTCGACTATCTCGGCTGACCCTGTCCCGGGGTAACGGCCTCAGGCGATGGCCACGGCCAGCGCCTGATCAAGGTCCTGCAGGATGTCCTCAAGCGCCTCGATACCCACGCAGAGGCGCAGCATGTCGGGCGTCACGCCCGCACTCTTCAGCTCGGCTTCAGTGAGCTGGCGATGGGTCGTCGACGCCGGATGGGCCGCCAGGGACTTGGCATCGCCGATGTTCACCAGCCGCTTGAACAGACGGAGCGCATCGTAAAACTTCACGCCGGCGGCAAATCCACCCCGGATGCCGAAGGTCAGCAGCGCGGAGGGCCGACCCTTGGTGTACTTCTGCGCCAGGCGGTGGTACGGCGAAGACTCAAGTCCGGCGTAGTTCACCCAGACCACCGCCGGATGCTTCTCCAGGTGATGGGCGACTGCCAGCGCGTTGGCTACGTGCCGCTCCATCCGCAGGTCGAGGGTCTCGATTCCCTGCAGAAAGAGAAAGGCGTTGAACGGACTCATCGCCGCACCCATATTGCGCAAGGGCACCGTTCGCGCCCGGCCAATGTAGGCCGCAGGACCAAACGCCTCGGTATAGACCACGCCGTGATAGGAAGGCTCCGGCGAACTGAGCATGGGAAAGCGCTTCTTGTGCTCCGCCCAGGGGAACTTGCCCGAATCGACGATCATGCCGCCAATCGACGTGCCGTGGCCGCCCATGTACTTGGTCAGCGAGTGCACCACGATGTCGGCGCCAAACTCGATGGGCTTCATGAGAATGGGCGTCGCGACGGTGTTGTCCACGATCACCGGCACGCCATGCCTGTGGGCCATGGCTGTAATCGCCTCGAGATCGGGAATGTTGCCCGCCGGATTGCCGATGGACTCACAGAACACGGCCGCCGTGTCGGCGTCGATCAGTGCTTCCAGAGCCTTCGCGCTGTCGTCCTTCGCGAACCGGACCTTGATCCCCAGGCTCGGAAGTGTGTGGGCAAACAGAGTGTAGGTGCCGCCGTAGAGCATGGGCACCGAGACCACGTTCCGGCCCGCCTGGGCAATCGTCAGGATCGAATAGGTGACTGCCGCGCTCCCGGCGCTGAGCGCCAGACCGGCGACGCCACCTTCGAGGGCGGCCACGCGCTTCTCGAGTACATCGTTGGTAGGATTCATGATGCGGGTGTAGATATTGCCGAGCACCGCCAGGTTGAACAGGTCAGCCGCGTGCTGGGCGTTGTCGAACTCATACGCCACGGTCTGATAGATGGGCACTGCCACGGACTTGGTGGTCGGGTCGGTGTCATAACCCGCGTGGATGGCCAGCGTTGCGTCCTTCATCGGCATCTGCGCTCCAGCTAGAGAGATCGAGAGTCGGTTTATGCGGCCCGCTAGAGGCCGTCGAGGGGTCGGCGGGGATCAATGCCTGCCTTGAATGGCAGCCGCCGATCCAGATTGGTCAGTTGATAGACGAGCCCAAGCCAGTTGTCAAAGATCGTCCGGGCGGTGTCCCCCCAGGTGTTATCCAGAAAAGGCGCCACGTCAGCCTCCGGGAATGCCGGCAGCGGGGTGCCGGCGCGCCGCGCCCTCTCGCCAGCGGCCAGGTAAGCGTTGATCACGGCCGCCGCCTCGGGGGAAATATAGTGATCGGGAAACGGGGGCAGATCGCGGTCACCAGCGAAATGGCGCAGCACCTCCCGCTTGTACTCCTTGAGCAGGCTGATGGCGTCGTACTCCGGGTGACCCTGAAAATAGACGTGACGAAACTGGTCGGCGCTCACGGCCGTGTGGACGCCCGCCTCGGCGCTTTCGATGAGAATACCGAGGCCCGCGCCCTCGAACTGTGCCCGGGTGATCCCGTTGTAACGGGAGTGGGGCACGTCAAAGCGCGTGTTGATGCCCGTCAGCAGCGGGTGCTGTGGCGCCACCACCCGGTGGCTGTACACGCCCCACTGCTTGCGCGGCAGTCGCGTCCGGTCAACCCCATGCAGAAACTTCATCAGCGCATGCGTCGAGAGACACGAACAGAGCACGGAGGTGACGTTCTCGCTGGCCCAGCCGATGACCTCGGTCAGTGGCCGGTAGAACGGCTCCTGCTCGATATGGGGGTTGGCGACGTTGGCCCCGGTAACGATCAGCGCGTCGAGTCCCTGGGCATAGATCGAGGCGAGGTCCGCGTAGTTCGCCGCGATATAGGCCTGGGTCGCAGCGCTGCGCGGTAATCCGTCGACGGTGAAGCAGTGCACATAAAACTGGGCAATCTGGTTGGAGCCGCCCACCAGGCGTATGAACTGCTGTTCGGTCAACTGAAACGCCGCATCGGGCATCAGGTTGAGCAGGCCCACGTGCAGCGCCCGGATATCCTGGCGCTGGGCATCCTTGAGGGTGAGGACCGTCAGCCCCTGGCGACGCAGGTCGCGAAACGTGGGGAGTCCTGAATGTTCGACGATCGGCATGGGCAGATCCTGCCCAAGGAAAGCGGCGGGTTCAAGGACCCGTCACGGGGTCGCCACCCTCAGGTTTTCAAGATCGGCCTTGGTGGCGAGGGTGGTGCCCTTGTACGACTCTTGCCCTGGCGAGAGCGAATCCCGCGCCCGGCTCTTATTCTCAGTATCTTTGCGGCGGCGAGTAGCCCGCTGTCGAGAGTCAGGACTTCTTCAATTTCATTGTTGCGCGCCATTGCCAGATGCAGTGCATCAGGCCCACGAAGCTTGGTGGAAAAGTTGGCAACAAAATCGCGGGCCAGATCGAAATCGGCCAGGGTGGGCACCAACATATGGAATGATTCATGGACCAGGACATCGAATGCGCCGATCAGCTTGTGGGCTGCTGCCTCGCCGATCGCCCTGATCCGTACTTCCCGAGCGATGACGCTGGTAAATTCGACCCGCGTCCAGTGACTGATGGCAAGGGAACCCCGGGGCCGGGCGGCCAGGACCTTGCCAACACTTTCAGAGACCGCCTCCTGGCGGAACAGCGGCAGCAGAAAGCTGGTATCGAGATAGATCATTCCTCATCCCGCACCGAGCGCAGCAGCCT
>Ga0105046_10009902_pt1 | contig 14870 bp, 17 predicted proteins | sample MAT03_FD_78385 | JGI IMG/M metagenome (GOLD analysis project Ga0105046, IMG submission 78385) | Freshwater microbial communities from Lake Fryxell liftoff mats and glacier meltwater in Antarctica - MAT-03 (megahit assembly) | ecosystem: Environmental > Aquatic > Freshwater > Ice > Liftoff... | reverse complement strand
TTTCGCTGTCGGATGCTGTACAAAAGGACGGCAAGCCCTATTGTGGCGAAGCCTGTGCGAATGGTCATCCTGCTGGACAAGGTTGTGGACATACAGGCTGCACTTGCGACGCTTAGGCTATACACGATGCAGTTGACCCATGCCAGATCACCCGACTGAACTAGTCATGCCCGAAGCTTTTGTAGATGGGGAAGACCTCTGTTGCGAGACTCCCCACGCAATTCACTCTGACGATGCGAAGTCCTCTCCAACCGAAACGCTAACGGTTGAAAAGGCACAGCGGATGTCAGAGTTTCTTGGCTTTTTAGCCGATACCAATCGGCTGCGGATTCTCTCAATTTTGGCGGTGCAGGAAATGTGTGTGGGCGATTTAGCAGTCACACTTGGCATGAATGAATCGGCAGTGTCGCATCAGTTAAGAACGCTGCGGGCAATCCGATCAGTCAATTTTCGCAAACAGGGACGGCATGTATTCTACCGTCTGCAAGATCAGCATATTCTCAGCTTCTATCAAGCCGTAATCGAGCATCTTGATGAGACAATGTGAGATTACATGGAGCTTAGCCAAAGCCTTGACCCCGCTTTGTTTTTGACCAAATTAGCAACTCACCGTTTTGTCCACCTGCTGCCAGTTGCTGCCCTTGGGGATGCCAAGATAGACAGGAAAAACCATTGGGCGCACCATCAAGAACTTGAGTCTGACGTTTTGCTTTTTGCCACAAACAGACGTAACTGTCTGCCGACGCTGAAGCGAGTAAAAAGCTATTGGGTTGAAACTGAATAGACTGAATTGTTTCTTCATGCCCTGCTAAAACTCGACCTTCCCAGCCGAGGGTCTCGTCTTTCTGTTTCTCCCAAACGACAAGTCCCTCGGCACTAGAAGAAGCGAGGAGCGGCGCGCCGACTTTGGTAAAGACATTCGACCAGGCAAGTTGACGAATTTTGCCGGGGAAGCCTCGCATCACCCAGGGGTGCGGGTTTTCCCATTCCAGCACGGTAATGGTGCGATCGAGGTTGCCCGACGCAATGTATTTGCCGTCAGGCGACCAGGCGATCGCCACACTTGCCGAAGGAATTGTCAACAAATAGGGGTCATCGTCCCAATCGTCTGCTGTCCAGATCTTCACGCCTTGATAACCGCCGACGCTCAAGCGTTTGCCGTCGGCATGCCAGGTGATATCCAGAGCAGAAGAGGTATCAAAATTGAGGGTAGTGGCGATTTTTCCTAATCCTGCATCCCATACCTGTACATATTTTCCCAGACTGAATGCCAGTAGATTCTGAGTTGGACTCCATGCCAGACGATCGATCCAGGCAGCAGAATTTCCTAAAGTAGCGACCAACTCAGGTGCTTCTGACTGCATTCGCCAAAGGTTCACCCGTCCGTTCTGCCCCCCCGCTGCGAGGAATTGCCCATCTTGGGAGAAGGCAAGACAGTCGATCGATCGCCCGATCGGTTCTTGCAAGAACGTTACCTGTAGTACGCCTACGCTATGACACAAAACCATCTCACCAGCCCCAGAACTCGCTGCTAAGGTTTTGCCATCGGGAGAGTAAACGATCGCCGTGACATAGTCTGACAAGGTTCCTTGCCATTGCAGCGCAAATTCATCTTCCTTTGCCTTCAAACCCGCCGCTTTTAGACCAGACATGCCCGAAAATCCTCTCTAAGTTGGGCTTCGTTCAGGTTGCGACCGATGAAAACCAGTTCATTTTTGCGGGTTTCTTCTGGTTTCCAGGGGCGATCGGCTCTGCCGTCGAATAGCATATGAACGCCCTGAAACACAAACCGCCGATCTTCATCTGCGATCGTCAGAATGCCTTTCATGCGGAAGATATCGGTTCCCTGGGTTTGCAGCAGATAGCTCAACCATTCATTGAATTTGATGCCATCAAGTTCACCGGATTCAACAATCGCCACCGAAGCAACCGTCTCGTCATGCTCATGCGCGGTTTCGTTCAGAAATTCCGGGTCGATCTCCAGAGCGCGATTCAGGTCAAAGGCACCGATTCCCAGCAAGGCATCCATTTCCAGTTCAGCGTTGCGGGTGCGATAAATTTTGGCAAGGGCGTTCATGCTCCGAATCCGCCGCTCCAGTTCGTCTAGCTCCTCCGGCGTAACCAGATCGGTTTTGTTGAGTAGCACAATGTCAGCAAAGGCAATTTGTTCTTGAGCCTCTTCTGCATCCCAATGCTGCCAGATGTGTTTGGCATCTACGACCGTCACAACTGAATCAAGATTCGTTTGCGCCTGCACGTCCTCATCCATAAAAAAAGTCTGAATCACTGGAGCCGGATCAGCCAATCCGGTCGTTTCAATCACCAGATGGTCAAACTTGTCGCGCCGCTTCATCAGGTTGCCAATGATGCGGATCAGGTCGCCCCGCACAGTGCAGCAGATGCAGCCGTTATTCATCTCAAAAATTTCTTCGTCTGCATTGATGATTAGCTGGTGATCAATTCCCACATCCCCAAACTCGTTGACGATGACTGCGACTTTTTTGCCATGTTCGTGAGTGAGGATGCGATTGAGCAGGGTGGTTTTGCCTGCGCCCAAGTAGCCTGTGAGCAGGGTCACAGGCACTGAATCCACGGTTGCTGTGTTGACCATCGCTTGAAGACTCGCCGTGTTTAGGAATGATAATCATTATCGCTCATAAACGCCAGACTGGCTGAAAAAGTAGCCTACTCTAGAGACAAAAATCCATCGCTACCTTTGAAGCCGCGTATTCTGGCAGTAGCGATCGCAGTTGGTATCTATTCAAAAAATGGCTTTTTCTTACTCAGAGTGCTCAAACATTTGCAAAAATGCTTGCCATTGAGTTCGGTAAGCTACTTTTTCCGCTGTGCTGAGGAATGTAGCTTCAAGCGTATTAAGATTTAACTGCCACAGTTCTGCCCAAGAAAAACCCTGAGCAGCCAGCGTCAAATACTCATTCGTCAAACTGGTGTTGAACATCGGTGGATCATCAGAGTTGAGCGTGCAGTAGAGTCCAGCATCGAGCATCTGTCGAATCGGATGAGGTTGAGTGCGCGGCACAACTCCTAGGCAGTAGTTGCTTTGAGGCGAAACTTCAAGCGGCGTTTGTGAAATGCGGAGTTCTTCAACCAGAGAATCATCGTCTAAGCATTGAATTCCATGGCCAATTCGTTCAGCTTGTAAATTCTTCAATGCGCCCCAAATGCTCTTTGCACCCTCCGTTTCACCCGCATGGGCAACTACTCGTAACCCCTGTCGCTTGGCTTCCGCAAACGTGTCAGTGAAGTTCTCTGGTGGATAACCTGTCTCTAACCCTGCCAGACCCAAACCGACAATCGTTCCTTTTTCTTTGCCATGCAGAGCACACTCTAAAGCACGACTTTGCAAATGTGGCTGATGACGGGAGATGCCTGCGATAAATTTGACGCAGCTACCATACTTGATTTCACCCGTTGTTGCTCCCATCCTCAAAGCTTCGATTAATTCATCATCCGAAAATTTATTCAGATGCAGCAGTGTTCCAAAATGGACTTCACTGTACCGGATATTCTGCTCTGATTGATGCTTCAAAAATTGCTCTACTATCAGCACATAATCTTCCGGTGTTTGGATACACTGGCTGGCAATGGTATAAACCTCAACGAAATGAGCCAAATCATGGAACTTATAAAATAACTTCCACTCTTCTAGAGAGGTTACTGGTAGTTCCACTCGATTTTTCTGTGCCATTTGGTAAACAAATTCAGCATCGATCGCGCCAACCAGGTGAACATGAATCTCTGCTTTAGGCATGGCTTGCAGTCGATTAACCAACGTCTTATCCATCGCTTGGGTTTATTTTTAAGATTACTTACTTAGGATTATTGACTAGGGTTTCAACAGCCGCAAGCCACTCAGCGTCACCAGCACAGTGGAACCCTCATGCCCAATGACACCTAGCGGTAGCGTCATCCCTCCGGCAAAGTTAGCGACCAGCAACAGCACGATAAAACTAAGGGCGAAGACGATGTTTTGTTTGACAATGGCCTGAGATCGCCTTCCCAACTGCACTGCGGCAGCAATTTTGCTCAAGCGATCGGTCATTAGCACAATATCTGCTGTTTCCAGCGCCACATCGCTGCCTGCTACACCCATCGCAATCCCGATCGTCGCCTGAGCTAGAGCCGGGGCATCATTAATGCCATCACCCACCATGGCCACTGACCCATAGCGCTGTTGCAGTTGCCGAATTAAATGAAGTTTATCTTCTGGCAGCAGTTCTGCGTGGACTTCTGTAATGCCAACTGCTTGAGCCACACTGTGCGCGGTTGCCTGATTATCCCCAGTCAACAGAATCAGGTGTTCGATGCCTAGCTTTTTCAGGAGAGCGATCGCCTTTGCTGCCTCTGGTCGCACTTGATCGGCAACGGCAATCATCCCTATCACCTGATTGGCTCGAACAACCCAAACGATCGTCTTGCCAGCTTCTTGCAGTGCGGCTGCCTGCGATCGAAGTGCGCCATCCCAATCCGCAATCAGCGGCTGCACAAAAGCCAACTGACCCACGACCACAGATTGGTAGTTCACCTGTCCAGTAATCCCTTGCCCTGGATATGCTTGAACAGCCGTTGCGGTTGGAAAGGACAGATGGCTGGCGGCACGGCAAACGGCTTGTCCGATCGGATGCTCTGAGGAAGATTCTAAAGCGGCAGCAACCCGCAACACCTCGGCTTCTGAGTATCTAGCGGCAGGAATGACGGCACAAACTTCTGGTTGTCCGGTGGTAAGAGTGCCTGTTTTGTCGAAGGCGATCGCTCTGACCCGCCCAATCAACTCTAATTGCGCTCCGTTCTTAAACAGAATCCCCTGTCTAGCTCCGTTGGCAATACCAGAGAGCAGGGTGGGCATAATCGCTGCCATCAACGCGCAGGGGGAAGCAACGACCAGGAAGATCAACGCTCGGTAAATCGTTGTTTCCCAACTCCAGTTCCACAAAACGGGAGGCAGCAGGGCTAACAGAACGCCCACCAGGACAATAACTTTGGCATAGCCCCGCTCAAACCGCTCAACAAACTGCTGCGAGGGTGGCTTCTCAGTTTGCGCCTGTTCCACCAGCCGAATGACTCGTTGAAGCAGGCTGCTTTCGGGCGATCGATCGACTCGCAGCTTTAATGCGCCGTTGCCGTTGAGCGTTCCCGCAAAAACTGCTGCCCCGACGGTTTTCTCGACGGGCATCGACTCCCCGGTAATTGCCGCCTGATTAATCGTGCTGTAGCCTTCGATAATTACGCCATCAGTGGGAATGAGTTCTCCCGGCTTCACCAGAATTTCGTCTCCGATCGCTAGTTGGTCGATCGCCACCTCGCTTTCTCCATCTGATCGCAAGACTCTGGCAGTGTCAGGAGCAAGACTCATCAAACTGCGAATGCTGCGATCGGTGCGCTGCATCGCGTAGTTCTCTAACGCGCCGCTGATTGCAAAAATTAAAATCAGCACCGCTCCATCAATAATCAGGAAATATTCCCGTCGCCACAGCCCCAATCCGGCTGCTCCCAACGCTGCCACAATCATCAGCAGGTCTACATCCAACTCTTTTTCTTCAAGTAGCGTGGTCAACCCTTCGCGGGCACTTTCATAGCCGCCAACGACATAGGCAACCACCAGGATGAATAACGCGATCCCGACCCACTCTAAGTGCAGGGCTAACCAGCCCAGGAGCAACAGCACTCCGCATAGGATTGCCGCGAGGACATCGCCATGTTCCTGGCTGAACGTTGATAACCGAGTTTGAGGTAAGCGAGTCGAGTCAAGCATGAAACACAATACAAATGACTCTCTCACCCTAAACATTGACATCAATGTCAATGTCAAGCGTTTGCTGCCATCATGCTGCGATAGAATACGGGGAATTCACTACCCATGAGCGACTTCTCATGCTAGCCACCTCTCCTAGCTACCAAATTGTTTGGGAAAAGCTGCCAGATGATTTTCGTTTACCCAACGACCCTGTGGACAACATTAATCAGCCCGCCTTAGCGGCAGCGTTGACCGAAAGTTTGCAGATTGCCAAACGCTTACCAGATAACGCCTTGACCCCAACGAACTACGGCATCTGTGCCACAGTCAACGGCAAAATCGTGGTGAAAGCACCCGACTGGGCATACATCCCAGCAATTACCGTACCGCGCTCAGAAGTGGTTCGCAGCTACACTCCCCGACTCCAGGGCGAAATTCCGACACTGGTGCTGGAGTTTCTATCCGACACCGAGGGCGGCGAATATTCTGTTAAGGAAACCTACCCGCCTGGAAAATTTTTCTACTATGAACAGATTTTGCAAGTGCCTAACTACGGCATTTTTGAGCCAGAAGCAGGCACGTTAGAACTCTACCGTCTGGATGACGCAAACCATTATCGGTTGGCATCTGCCAATGAACAGAGCCAGTTCTGGATACCCGAAATGCAGCTTTTTCTGGGAGTTTGGCAGGGAACCCGTGAAAATCGCCAGGGCTACTGGCTGCGCTGGTGGGATGAGCAGGAAAATCTACTCCTGTGGGGCACAGAACAGATAGAAAAACTGGCAGCCCAACTTCGCGCTGCTGGAATTGAGCCACAGATATAGGATATCAATTTGGAGAGATAATCATGTGCTTACAATTATTGAGTGCAAGACACAGTTAGGTTACGACCGAGGTAATTGGGAAGGAAAATTTCAAGAAAGAAAGCAACTATTAAAAGCTGAATTCCCTGATGCAAAAGCATATCTTTTAGTTATGACAGATGTAAATTGGGGAGGCTTTAAAGACAAACAACACAAGCAACTTTTAGGTAAAGAATATTTTTGCCTTTTAACAAAAGTATGGCCCGGTAGAATAAGCTTTGAAGAAATCAGAAAACACATTTTTTTAGAGAGATGTATTGAGAAAATTATAGTTTCAATCATTGATTTAACAAGTTCTGAACACGTTAATGATTGATTTGGTATAACAATGACTTCTGCAAATTTGACGATTAAAGAACTGACTAATGCGATCGGAGCAGGCATTACCCCCCGGATGGTGCGGCACTATCATCAATTGGGTTTGATGCCTCAACCAGAGCGATCGTCCGGTAACTATCGCCTGTATTCTGACCAGGATGTGCAGCGGCTCAAGCGGATTTTGGCTCTGAAACAGCAGGGGTTTCAGTTGTCCCACATCCACAAACTGTTAGAGGTAGAACCAGAACTTGAGCAAGAAGCGTTGATGGCACAGTTGCAGCAGCAATACCGCACCGTAATGCAGCAGATTGCCCATCTACGGCAAACGGCGGCAGCACTCGAAGGGCTGTTGGGACGCGATCGTCACTGTCAAATGATTCAGGCGAAAGCCCTTTCACAGCTCAAGCAGCTAGAAGTCGAAACCCAGGTGGGCCTGAACGGATTAGATCAGCTCTGGAGCGGTTTAGACGCTCAAGTTCATGCCCATCCCGAAGCGTTCCAAGAATCGCTGCAACGGCTATTACCTGACCTGAGCATTTGTGGCGCATCACTAGAGACTCGCTCTGAGATTGAAACTGATCTACTCTCCCAGCTTGTGCTTGCCTGCGGCGATGTTAGCCTGGTATCGTTTGTGCGCTTGAGCCGGGAACCCGAACGAAATGCGATCGCGGCGGCTCGTCATGCTCTGCAATTGGGTTGCCCGATCGTGGTCGATACAACGATGGTGAATGCCACTCTAGATCACACGCGGCTAGCACATCTGGGTTGCAGCGTTGAAACCCTAATCGCCAACCCGCATCTTCACAGCGCGACAGAAGTAGAGCAGGCGTTTTGGCATAGTCAGGTGCTTCAGCAGCGGGTGAGCCACCTGCCAGAAAACTGCATTTTAGTTGTTGGCTATGCACCTTCGATTTTGCTGGCAGCCTGCGATGCACTAGAAAAGGGCACGATTCAACCAGCTTTGGTGATTGGGATGCCGATCGGGTTTAGCCATGCCCCGGCAGCTAAACGAAAACTGATGCAGTCTGGAGTTCCCTATATCACGATCGAAGGTACGCTAGGCGGCGGATTGCTCGCGGCAACCAGCCTTAACGCCCTGGTAGAATCGCTACTGGAAAAACCGGATTGCCATTGCTATCTAAACAAATCATTCAGCTTATAAACGTTGCAGCGTATTGATTACTGCAATTTCTACCGCATACTCAGCCGCGCTGGGTCAGACGCAAGGCAATTACTCAATCCCTGCTGAATTTCGCTTGCATCCAGGTTTCGCCCGATAAATACCAGTTGATTTACAGGTGGCTTTGCTCCTGCTGGAACGGCATCTAATGTACAACGCTTGCCGCTCAGTTGAAAAATGTGTTTCAGTTGGCTTTCCTGAAACCAAAGAACCCCTTTGGCGCGGAAAACATCGGCAGTCAAATTATCGAGAAAGTGCTGGAAATTTTTTAGGGAGAAGGAGCGATCACTCGTAAACGACACGGATACAAAACCATCATTCGCCAAATGATCAGAACGATGCTCGTGATGATGGTGTTCATGATCATGATGCTTTTGGTAATGTTCAGGATTATTATCAGAATGCTCGTGATGGTGGGCGCGATCGTCCTGTGATTTCAGTATTTCAGCATAGGCTTCCGGATTGTTATATCCCACATCCAAAACGAGCGGCAGTGGAACCTGTCCGCGCTGCGATCGAATAATTCTGGCTCCCTGCTTAACTGTGTCAATGTAATTTTCCAGATAGTCAACCTGTTCTACCGGAACCAAGTCTGTTTTGTTTAGTAGAATAATATCGCCATAGACGATTTGATTTATGGCTGCATCACTATCAAAGTGATCGGGCGTAAACGTCTCTACATCCACAAGCGTCAGAATTGAGTCTAGACGAGTCAAGTCCCGCAGTTCAGTGCCTATAAAGGTGAGCAAAATTGGCAATGGGTCGGCAACACCCGTTGTTTCAATGACCAAATAATCAATCCGTTCTTCACGCTCTAAAATGCTATAAACAGCATCCACCAAATTGTCATTAATCGTACAGCAAATACAGCCGTTGCTCAGTTGCACCATATCTTCGTCGATCGAGACTAGCAACTGGCTATCGATATCAATGTCACCAAATTCATTCACCAGCACGGCTACTTTTAAGTCCTGGCGATTACTCAAAATGTGGTTGAGCAGCGTGGTTTTGCCACTACCCAAGAAGCCTGTGATGATCGTGACTGGCATTCCTTGCTTGGAAATTTCTAAATTTGCGTTTGTTAGATGGGTCGTAGAACTTGTCATACAAACTCCGGTACTCAAAATTAGTAGTTAGCGGACAGGGGCGGAATTTTTGCCAAGATTCCCTTCTTGAGAATTTTAGGGCGATCGTGCCGGGGCACAATTCCATTCACACTGGCACGATACTGTTCTGCCAGTTGTAAAATCGCTGAAGCACTTTCTAAAGGCGGTAAGTCACCAAACATCAGAGTAGTCTTATCAGATGCGGCGAAGGCGATGGTGCAAGGGCGATTACAGGCACTCAGACACTCGGTTGCTTGAATCGTGTATTCCATCTGTAGTGCCCATTGTTGATTAAGCCGCAGCAAGGTTTGCAGCAAATGATAGCCACCTCGTTGCCCCATATAATCGCGCTGAGTAGGTGAAAACGCACAGGAGTTGCAAACAAATAGCGCATGTTTTGCCATTGTGATCTGTCTTGCCTAAATTGTTTGCAGTAATTCCATTGAATATTCACGATCGCCCTTGCAGCCCGCACTCTGGTCTCTCAACTCAGTCCAAAAATATCAGTTTCATCAATATCGTTTACAGCTTTATGAATTTTGTGTTGTTGAACTGGCGTTGAGAGGATGGCAATGACGGTTTCGATCGGTGGGCAGCCAGGTTCCCTGCAAGCAAGCTGGCTAATGGAAATTGAAATGCTAGAGTCAACTTCCAGAATGCGATAGACCCAATCTTTTACCGCTCGAATTTTCTCTGGTTCCGCTTTAGGTTTACTTTGTGAGAACAGATTCATGAGACTGATTTGATTGAGTTCAAAGAATAGGTTTCGCCTGCTCCAAGCGCTATGAATCGTTGCTCTGCGTTTACAAATGCCTGCTGATTCAGCCCATTCCAAAGGCTAGAGGTTTTGGGTTGGAAGGGCGTAAACTGACCGCCCAATCCTTTGACGATCGCCTCCGTGTTGGCGAGCAGCATTTTCTGATAGGTCTCTCCAGATGATCCAGGTTCGCCTAAGCCATCAGCATACAGTTCTTGTTCTGAAAGTTTGACATTGGCTTCCTTCGCAACAGTTTCAATCAGCTTGGGATTAGCGCTGAGTTCGGCAAAAATAGTGGGCACATTGTCGTCCTTGATTTTCCCCACTAGTTCCTTCACCCGCACAGGAGTGGGGGCTTCTTCAGTGCTGAGACCCTGCAAAGCGCCCTCGACTGGAATTCCATAGGCTTTCGAGTAATACCCCAATGCATCATGCGTCGTCACCAATTTGCGAGACGCTTGAGGGATGGTGGCAATCTGCGATTTGATCCAGGTATCAATCTGCCCAACTTCTGCGGTAATTTTTTGCGCGTTTTCGGCGTAAAGTTGGGCGTTGGCTGGCTCTAGCTGGGACAACTTTTCGCTAATCACTGTGGCAATCTGGATGCCGTTTTGGGCATTATGCCAAACGTGAGGGTCCGTTTCTGTTTTGCCATCTTCCTCAAATGTCTGGGGATTCGGCACTGCAAGTTCATGAACTGCCACTTTGGGAGCCGCGTTAGAAGTGGCTTGAATCAACTTAATCAACGTGGGTTCAAAATCGTAGCCACCATAGAAAATCAGGTTTGCCGTTTCGATCGCCTTCTTATCGTCAGGAGTGGGTTCATAGACGTGGGGATCTGCACCTGGCGCGATCAGACATTTCAGGTTAACTGTTTGGGCGGCAATTTGTTTGGTCAGGTCGCAAAGGACAGTGTTAGTTGTGATCACCAATGGCTTCTCACCTGCGGCACTCGTTGAGTCAGAGGTTGCCGTTGGGCTTGGCGCTGTCGATTGAGGGGCAGAGCCACAGCCTGCCAACCCAGCCAATAGGGTCAGGGTCGCCACTTGCTTCCAAGAACCATTCAACTTCTTAAAATCCACCATTGTGGAACACTCCTGGTAAGCTACGCCTCTAGATGGTACTACAATAGTGATAATGATTATCATTATCTCTGTTCCGCTATGCTAGAGGTTCGTGACTTGGCTGTCAACTACCGAGGAATCAGTGCCGTCGAGGATGTCAGCTTTTGTCTAGAATCTGGGCAACTGATTGGGATTATTGGTCCAAATGGGGCGGGCAAAAGCACCCTAATTAAGGCGATGCTGGGCTTGGTTCCGGCTGAGCATGGGGTAGTGACGTTTAACTCCCGTCCGCTGAAGCAGCAGTTAGGCACCGTTGTCTATGTGCCTCAGCGATCGCAAATTGACTGGGACTATCCTGTTACCGTCTGGAATGTGGTGATGATGGCGCGGACGCTGCACTTGGGCTGGTCGAGGTTTCCTAGTCGGCAGTCGAAAGAATTGGTGCAAGCCGCCTTGCAGCGGGTGGGGATATGGGAACTGCGCGATCGGCAGATTGGTGAACTCTCTGGCGGTCAACAGCAGCGTGTGTTTTTGGCACGGGCACTGGCACAGCAGGCGGAGCTATTTTTCTTCGACGAGCCGTTTGTGGGCGTAGACAGGAAAACTGAGGCGGTGATTTTTGAAGTGTTTGGCGAACTTAAGTCTGCGGGCAAGACGCTGTTAGTGATTAGTCACGATTTGGGAGCCACGACGCAGGTGTATGATCACTTTTTGCTGCTGAACAAGCAACTAATTGCCGAAGGGTCGCGGGATGAGGTCATTACGGCGGCGAATCTGCGAGAAGCATACGGCGAAAGCGTGATTCTCTTAGAGCGCAGGGAGAAAGAGCGATGCTAAATGGATTATTGGAACCGTTAGGCTTCGAGTTCATGCGAAATGCGATCGCCATTGCAGTGACGATGGGCGTTCTCTGTGCCGTGGTGGGCAGTTATCTGATTGTGCAACGGATGGGATTGTTGGGTGATGTGATCGCTCATGCGGTGCTGCCGGGATTGGCGATCGCCTTTTTCTTGGGAGTTGATATCTTTATCGGAGCCTTTATTTCTGGAACCATTAGCACCTTTGTTATCGCCTGGATTCAGACACAATCGCGGATTAAGGTCGATGTGGCGATGGCGCTGGTCTTTTCAGGATTTCTGGCATTGGGCATTGCCTTGATCACGATTCTCAAAAGTAAGCTTGATCTGCATAGCTTTTTATTCGGCGATATTTTGTCAGTCACGGGTGCAGATGTAATCAGGACAGTGGCGATCGCGATTATGGTGCTGGTTCTCGTGGTGATTTTTTATCGTGAACTGTTGTTCTACACATTTGACCCACTGGCAGCCCAAGCGATGGGATTGCCAGTCACCTGGATTCAAGTGGGACTGAATGCCGCGATTACGCTAACTATCATTGCCAGTATGCAAGCCGTTGGGGTGGTGCTAGTCGTAGCACTGCTGATTGGTCCCGCAATTACGGCGTATCTACTGGTAAAAGAACTCGATCGGATGATGGGATTAGGGGCAGTTTTAGGTGTGATTGCCAGCGTCAGCGGTATGTATATCAGCTATTACTGGAACATTCCATCAGGCGCAGCGATCGTCCTAGTCGTCTGCGCGCTGTTTGTCTTGGCACTATTGTTTAGCCCCTCGTAAGGGATTTTAACTAGACCCAAGACTGTAAATGGCTTGGGTCAACGTCTATTCAAATAGCTGCGACACTGACGCTCAGGTTCATTACCAGGGGCGGAGTCCGAAAAAATTAACCGCATAGCATCAGCCATTGTTTAAAGCTAAAATGAGAATGATTATCATTTTGTAGTGTTGTGGTCTTGCTGCGATGATTCACTCTCACCTACCTCAAACGATCGCCACACCTCGACTGAGCGCAAATCAAGAAACCGTCCTTCACTGGCTCACGCGTTTAGAAGAGCCTGCTTCTGCCCAAATGCTTCACACCCAACTGCGACAGCAGAAGAAACTGGGGTTAGCAACGGTTTATCGAATACTGGAAGCTCTAAAACTGCAAGGGCTTGTGCAAAGCCGTACAGCCGCCAACGGCGAGGCACTTTATAGTCCCATTCAGCAAGACCAGCACTACCTTACCTGTCTACAGTGCGGTCGATCGACACCGCTAGAAGATTGCCCAGTGTCAGAACTAGAGCAACAATTGCGGCAGGCTCAGTCATTCAAAATTTACTATCACACCCTGGAATTTTTCGGCTTGTGCGAACCCTGTGTTCATCAAGCCGAAACAGGTTGATAAGCGAATGCAGAGCAATTGAAAGACGGCACGACCGAGCGGATGATGAGTGCTTGAATGATAATGATTATTAATCTCGTTTTGTGGGTTAAGATGACTGCGGCAAGCTATCTGCTTGAATCTTTGTTCTATTTTGAGGGTGCAAATGTCATTAGATATCAGTTCAGAACTATTGCAGCAGGCACAAGCAGGTCAGGTGAGCGAATCGGCGTTTGTCGAGAGCATCCGTCGATCGCTCCCTTATGCGTTTGAAATTGTGGAAGGCTTGGTTGAGCAGGTGATACGAGGAGAAGCGGAATGGGCAGAACATTCTGTCTCCCCCCCCAACTGAAACCGATCGCGCCCAGCTTTTGCGGCTGATGGGCGGTGATGCCATTCGGGGCGCGGTCGAACGCTATTTTGGCATGAGGCTGGCGTTTCAAAACTGTCACAGAACAGCGGTATTTCGTCCTGAGGCAATCGGTTCGCCTGCCTATCAGGAGTTCGTTTCGATTCAAAGCCAGATTTTGAATCAAACGCCTGAGTTGCGAGACTGTTAGCAATTTGGGCGATCGTGCCCTAGCTGTGTCACTTGGCTGCAGAGGGTGTTCGCACTGCTAGAAGCGATCGCCCCTTCAAACAAGACATCGGGGTCGAGTCTCAGGTAGTTGACCTATTGAAAAATTGCTTCAATAGAAATGGGCAGCTACTGAAACCGACTCAAACAAGCTATGCTATAACGGCAATGATCTTGATAAAGCTGAGGGCTATTGCTGTCATGCACAAACTATTGTTGAGCCTGCTTGCCATTCCGACCGTTACCAGTTCAGTTTTGATCACCCCGCTGATGGTTGTGACCTCTGCTGCTGAAGTGCCAGAGGCAACCCAAGCTTCATGTACTCCCGTTGGTACAAAAGCAAATTTGGCAACGCGATCAGTCAACCACAAGACTTTGAGTGAGGCGATCGAGATTCCCGTAGAGTATCCCGGCATGGACTTTAGCGTGGCAGAAAGCGATGCGGCGGTGACGCTATTTGGCTGCGATTGCCCTTCATGTATCGGCGCGCTGCGTCAGCTTCGCAGCCAGCCTTTGGTAAGCGTCAGTGAAGGACATTGCTGGTCAGCGTCACAAAATCGCGCATCTCAACAAGAAGTGCAACAAGTGCTGCAAACTTTAGAAGCGCAAGAGACAAATTAGCCAGCGATCAAATATTTTCCTCTAGATAGAATCAACTTGCCGCTCAACCTCAGCCGATCTCTTGCATTCGACTCGATCGCTAGCGATCGCCCGACTTCAATTTGCTGTGCAGTCAACTTGTGCTTCCGTCCACCTTTCCGCCCCCTAGCTCTCGCCGCTTGCAACCCCGCTTGAGTCCGTTCTCGAATCAGATTTCTTTCAAACTCTGCTAGTGCACCAAACATATGGAAGATCAGCTTTCCGCCACTGGTGGTCGTGTCAATATTCTCTTGAAGCGATCGCAACCCAATTTTACGTTTCTCTAACTCTTCAACCAGAGCAATCAGGTCTTTGAGCGATCGCCCCAGGCGATCTAATCGCCAAACCACTAACGTGTCTCCTTCCCTGGCAAACTTCAAGGCTTGCT
>Ga0105046_10009900_pt1 | contig 14870 bp, 10 predicted proteins | sample MAT03_FD_78385 | JGI IMG/M metagenome (GOLD analysis project Ga0105046, IMG submission 78385) | Freshwater microbial communities from Lake Fryxell liftoff mats and glacier meltwater in Antarctica - MAT-03 (megahit assembly) | ecosystem: Environmental > Aquatic > Freshwater > Ice > Liftoff... | reverse complement strand
TGGCTCGGCCAGCACGAATTTCCACGAATGGAGACAGGCCCAACTCACGGGACAACGCGGAGTGAATCCACGTCAGGCTCCGCGTCCTCCGCGTTAATTGTATTTTTTTCCGATTCATGGCGGAGTTGAGTTCACCCTAATTCCTCGGGATCAGGATGTCTGAGGCAATGGCGGACAAGGAAGGCACCCCGCCGACAAGTGACGCCCCAACAAAAATCCCGGAGCGGCCTGAATTTAATCTCGCTGCACTTGGAACGAATTAATCCTTGCACCGCCTCGCGCGAATCGTTCAATCCGACCTTTCGTGGACCCTTAGCTCAGTTGGTTAGAGCGTTTCCTTGACATGGAAGAGGTCACTGGTTCGAGCCCAGTAGGGTCCACCATTCAACTGATCAACAAGCAGATAGGAATATTTTTGCGATCAGCTATTTTGATTTAAGCTAACCCGTATAATGTGCCGTAGATAAAGGGCTAAGGTGGATTCCGCGACTCAAGCCCCCAATACCAACACCACCGCTCATGCGCGGGCTGAATTATTGCGTCAGGGTTACACGGATTTGCCCAGTGGTTTGGTCGCCACCATTCTGGTTTCCACCGGTTTGACTTGGATCATCTCGCGGGGCACCAACACCGATCACGTGTGGGCCTGGTGGGGTTATATGATCACGGTGGCGGTCTCGCGTCTGATCGGTCAGCGGCGCTATCGCCAAAACGCCACGAGCGGCACCACAGTTTATTGGCAACGTTGGTATGTTCTCGGCGCCGTGCTCTCGGGCTTAGGTTGGGGCTACGCCGGCTGGACGTTCTATCCCATCATGAGTGAAGGCGAACGCTCGCTGTTGATTTTTATTTTGGCAGGCATGACGGCCGGGGCCACCCGCTCGCTCGCCCCCGTCCTTTCCGCCTGCTGGGGATTTCAACTACCCATCTTGCTGCCGTTGATCCTGCGCTTCTTTTTCACCAACGAAATGGTGCCCACCGTCATGGGCGGGCTTTCATTTATCTTTATCATTTTCATGATGGCCATGGCGCGCAGCTACCATCGCTCGCTCGATGACTCCTTACGACTGGGCTTTGAATACGCCGTGCTGGTTTCTGAACTTCAGGAAAAAAAACTGATCACCGAAGCGCTCAACCGCGGCTTGACGACCGAAGTCGCTCACCGGCAAAAAGCCGAAATTGAGTCGCGTTCCGCCATGGCGCGAGCCGAGGCAGCCAACACGGCCAAGAGCGAATTCCTCGCCACCATGAGCCACGAATTGCGCACCCCCATGAACGGCATCATGGGCATGCTCGAACTTTTAAAAAACACCCCACTCGACTCAGCCCAGCGCGAGCAACTGGATACCGCCACCCATTCCGCAGATGCGTTGCTGCACGTACTCAACGATATTCTCGATCTCTCCAAAATAGAATCAGGCGCGCTCAACTTTGAATCAATCCCGATGCATCCGGCCGCCGTCGCTGAAGAAGTCGCCTCGCTGCTCCGTCCGCGGGCCACCAAGAAAGGACTGAATTTTATCCTGAACGTCGATGCGGGTAGCCGGCGGCGGGTGCGCGGAGATCCCACCCGTTTCCGCCAAGTGCTGCAAAATCTCATGGGGAATGCGATCAAGTTTACCGAGCGGGGGGAGGCCGAACTCAAGTTGAGCGCCGAGAGTGATAGTAACCATCACCTCATTTTGACCGTGCAGGTGCGTGACACCGGCATCGGGATGGATCGCGCGATTATCGATTCACTTTTCAAACCCTTCACCCAAGCGGACAGCTCCATGAGTCGGCGCTACGGTGGCAGCGGCCTGGGCCTCACCATCTCCCAAAAACTCGTCCAGCGGATGGGGGGAGATATCACGGCGGAAAGCAACGTGGGCGCGGGCTCAATTTTCAAATTCACCATCACCCTCGCGCTCACAGTGGATCAACCGGTCGCCCCTGCCCGGCAAATCGCATCCAATCCCTCGCTGATTTCCGGGCGTATCCTCGTCGTGGAAGACGACCCGGTGAATCAAAAGGTGATTACCATGATGCTCAAACGTCTCGGCGTGGAATGCACGGTCGTCGGCGATGGTTACGCCGCGTTGACGGCGCTGGCCGAAAAAGAATGGGATTTCTGCTTCATGGATTGTCAGCTACCCGGCATCGACGGTTTTGAAACCACCCGGCGCGCCCGCGCCATTCTTGCCGGTCGTCATCTGCCCATCGTGGCCTTGACCGCCAATGTCCGACCCGAAGACCGCGCCGCCTGTCTCGCCGCCGGCATGGATGATTTTCTGCCCAAGCCCGTTCGCGTTGAGAGCCTCCGCGCTTGCCTGCAGCAATGGCTCACGCCAGTTAGCTGAGGCATGTGCTATCGCTACACGCTCCAAAAACGAGAGTCACTCGGAGCTTACGAAAAAAACCTCACCTCTGCCCCGGAGGACTGGGTGCCGCACTACAACGTCGCGCTGACTACGCGCATGCCGGTAATCGTCTGGGAAACCAAACCAGTCGTACGCGATTTGGCCTTTGGATTCACTTTGCCGCCGCGCACCCCGGGCGAGCGTCCGCTCCTCCTCGCCAACAGCCGCGCCGACACCCTGCTCGCGAAGCCCGCCTTTGGCGACGCTACTGAGCATCGCCGCTGCCTCGTGCCCGCCGATGGTTTTTTCGAGTGGGAAAAACAAGGCACTGATCGTCTGCCCCACTCTTTTTATTTGCGCGAACACCAGCCATTTTTCTTCGCCGGAATCTGGCAACCAGCCAACGAGCATTCCCCGGAAGGATTCAGTATTGTCACCACCACGCCCAACGCCCTGCTCCAACCGATTCATGATCGAATGCCCGTCATCCTCGGACCGAACAGCGGCCCACTCTGGCTCGGCAACCAACCCCTCGATCCCGCCTTGCTGACAAAACTTTGCCGTCCGCTTCCCCCCGAAATGATGAGCAGCCATCGCGTCAATGCACGCATGAACCACGCCCGCTATCAAGCGCCCGACTGCATCGAAGTTATTTAAAGGTTATGACTAAACGTAGCCGATTTCATCTCAGACATCCTGAACCCAGCCTGTGCAACGGTGGCAAGAGGGGAAACGAACTGAGCTTGAAACAGGAAGTGTCTCGCGAAGGATGGAAAGATTACGAAGGCCAGATGGTACGGATTCCTTCGCTCCCTTCGACTCCCTCGCGAGACAACTTCAATCCTACTTGAGCCCAGTTTGCTTGGCTTGGCGAAAATATGCCTGTCCTTGTTGTTTGGAAATTCAGCCGACACGCGAAGAGCTTACGACACAATCCAGCGAATGGATTTTCAGGTGAAAACTTGCCCTAACCAGATACTTTCACGCGGAGCGCACGGAGGACGCGGAGTGAAATCACGTCAGGCTCCGCGCGCTCCGCGTCCTCCGCGTTAATAGTATTATTTCCCACTTCGCGGCGGAGTTTAGCTCGCCCTACTTCCCCAGGATCAGGATGTCTGAAGCTGGCGAAAATCTTCCCCATTAATCGTACCTTTCTCGCCTTTGCACTGGACGAGACCTGTTCCGATCTTCAAAACCTTGGGCTCGTGGCTACCCACTCGAAACACGACGCCAAAATGGTCGAACAGGCCCTCGGCACCGTCGTTGCCGCAATTATCCGTCGCCACCACCAGACCGCGCGCTTGCTTTTGCTGGGCATCGCCAATGGCGGCATCGTCCTCACCAACCGCCTCGCCCAACGCCTCCGCGCCGAGGGCCTCGTCTGCGGCACCGGCACGATCGACATTTCCTTTCACCGCGACGACATCGGCCGCCAACCGATTCCCAAGGAATTTTCACCCACCATCATTCCCCACGATGTGAATGGTGCCGCCGTCATCCTTGTCGATGACGTCGTTTACTCGGGCCGCACCGTCAAAGCCGCACTCGACGAACTCTTCGATCACGGCCGCCCCGACACCGTGGAACTCGCCGTGCTCGTCGACCGGGGCGGACGCCGCCTTCCGATCGCGCCCGATTATTGCGGACTGAAATTTGCAGGGAATGATGCCCAAAAAGTCCGCGTCCATCTCGACCCGACCCAATCGGGCAAAGATTCCATATCCATCGAAACTACCTCGACTAAGCGCTCCTCGTCCTGAATTAAAACCCAACCTCCCCTCGTGCCCTGGCATAGAAAACATTTCCTCACCATCGAAGAACTCAATCAAAGCGAGATTGAGCAAGTCCTCGCCACCACGGGCGCGTTCCGCCGCATCCTCGACCGCAAGGTCAAGAAAGTCCCCGCCCTCCGCGGCAAGACCGTCGTGAATCTCTTTCTCGAACCGAGCACGCGCACCCGCATCTCCTTCGAGATGGCCGCCAAATTTCTCAGTGCTGACGTGATCTCCTTCGACGCCGCGGCCTCCAGCACCACCAAGGGCGAAACCCTCCGCGACACCGCGCAAAACATCCAAGCGCTCAACGCCGATATGATCGTGCTGCGCCACTCGGCCAGCGGCTCCCCGCTTTATCTCAGCCGCCTGTTGCACATTCCCGTGGTCAACGCCGGCGATGGCGCGCACGAGCATCCCACCCAGGCCCTGCTCGATGTGTTCACGATGCGCGAAAAACTCGGCAGCGTGAAAGGCCGCAAGATCGTGATCCTCGGCGATATTCTTTTCAGCCGCGTCGCCCGATCCAACATTCACGCGCTCACCAAACTCGGCGCCGATGTCACCATCGTCGGCCCCGCCACGCTCGTGCCGCGCTGGTTCGAGGCCCTCAACGTGAAGGTCTCGCATCATCTCCGCACCGCCCTCGCCGACGCCGATGTCGTCATGCTCCTCCGCATCCAGCATGAGCGCCAAGCCGCCGGACATTTTCCCTCGGTCGGTGAATACACCAGCATGTTCGGTCTCAACCAAGCCCGCGCTGAGTGGATCAAACCTGACGCGATCATCATGCATCCCGGCCCGATCAACCGCGGCGTCGAAATCGACAGCGCCCTCGCCGATTCCCCCCGCAGCGTCATCCTCGAGCAAGTCACCAACGGCATCGCCGTCCGCATGGCCGTGCTCTATCTCTGCGCCGGCGGCCAACCCGAACACGTCACCGCACCGGTGGAATAAAAGTAACAAGTTTCAAGTGACCAAATACCAAGAAAATCAGCCACGACCCCATCTTGTTACCTGTTACTTGATATTTCTCACTTCTCTCTCCTGTCACTTGATCCTTGTTACTTAATACTTCTCTCCATGTCCCTCCTCTGGATTAAAAACGGCCGCGTCATCGATCCTGCGGCCAAGCGCGACGCCCCAGGCGATGTCTTCATTGTCGACGGAAAGTTTGTCGCCAGCCTCACCACCGCCCAAAAGAAACAGGCTAAAAAAATCGACGCCACCGGACTCATCGTGTGCCCCGGCCTCGTCGATATCCATGTCCATTTCCGCGAGCCCGGCCAGACGAACAAGGAGAATATTCGCACCGGCTCAGAAGCCGCCGCGGCCGGCGGGTTCACCACGGTCGTGTGCATGCCGAACACCGTGCCGCCCGCCGACAACGCCGGCACCATCCAGCTGATCAACGCCGCCGCCGCCAAAGCCCCCATCCGGGTTTATCCCACCGGCTGCATCACCGTCGGCATGAAAGGCCAACAGCTCGCCCCGCATGGCTCCTTGAAAAACGCCGGGGTCGTGGCGCTCACCGACGACGGACTCTGCATTCAATCCAACGAGCTGATGCATCGCGCCGTCGAGTACGCCGCGATGTTCGATCTGCCCGTGCTCGACCACTGCCAGGACGATTCCATGACCGATAAAGCCGTCATGAACGAAGGCATCGTCTCCACGAGGCTCGGGCTGCGCGGCTGGCCGCACGCGGCGGAGGACATCATCGTCGCCCGCAACATCATCATCTCCCAATATTCCGGCGCGCACATTCACATGCAGCACATCAGCTCGGCCCACTCGGTTGAGCTCATGCGCCGCGCGAAGAAGGACGGGATCAACGTCACCGCCGAAGCGACTCCGCATCATATCGCCCTCACCGAAGAAGCGCTCGGCATGTACGACACTCATTTCAAGATGAACCCGCCGCTCCGCACCGAGAAGGACCGGCAGGCCATCATCGCCGGCCTGCGCGACGGCACCCTTGATTGCATCGGCACCGACCACGCTCCGCACACGCCCGACGAGAAAGATCGGGAATTCGATTTCGCGCCCAACGGCATCCTTGGCCTCGAGACGGCGTTGCCCATCTGTCTTGAGGTGCTGGTGCGTCAGAATAAATTCAAACTGCCCTTCCTCATTGATCTGATGACCCGCCGGGCCGCCGAGGTCCTCAAGCTTCCCGCCGGCACGCTCACCCCCGGGGCCAATGCGGATGTGTGCCTCTTTGATCCGGAAGAAACCTGGACCTACGATGCCGCGAAAGGATTCTCCAAATCCCGCAATTCCCCGTGGTCCGGCCAGATCATGACCTGCAAGGTAAAGACCACGATTGTGGGCGGTCGGACGGTTTTCCAGAACGGGAAAATGCTGTGAGTCAAAAGGTGGAACGCGACCTCCCATTGGGCCTGAGCTTGTCGAAGGGCTGGGCGCGTTTTTTCGGAAGCGTTAAGACTCAAGTAACTCCGTCGTAGGTGGTGCGCTGGCCGCGCCACGCTCGTTCTGCTGGCCAGCAGAACGAGACAAGCTCGCAACCCTACCCAACCAATCCAGCAGGCACGGAGGCGTGCTGCTATTCGGGTTCCACCCTTTGAACACCGCGATGCGCCCCCCCCTAAAATCATGCAGGCGGTCCCGAACCCCTTCGGAACCGCCGGCTAGAAACACACAAACACACACTAATAACACTAGCCGATATTTCGGCACATCAATCGAAAGGTTTAGCTTTTCTAACATAATTCCACGTTGCCGATCATATCCAGCCAAAGACTTCTGGTATTCGTTGATTACCCAATTCTTCATCCGCAGAGATGCCGACAAAACAGTTCCGCAAAATATGCGGAATTCTCCCTGCCTTACGCCCTGCTGATCAGAGAATATTTTTATTTAGGTGCACCGACACTTCAGTCCACGCGTGAAGGATATTTCCAACTGATAGTCGTCGGATCGTTCCACGACTGGACATCCTGATCTGACCTGCTACTCAACACTTCCCGCTAGACGTCTCTATAATATTTCATAACGGTCACCCCATGGATTCTCCGAAAGAAAGTTCCCTCTTCCCCCAAGCCCGAGTCATGATCGGCTGGACTGCGCTCTTTATACTGCTCGTGGCCGGAACCTTCAATTACCCGCTTTATCCCTCCGCCGATTTAGACGGGTCATGGCGAATTGCCTTGGGGTATTTTTTTCAAAAAGGTTCTCAATTCGGCAAGGATGTGGTGTTCACGTACGGTCCGCTCGGATTCGCCATGGGCAAAACCTATTCGGGCCTCCAGTTTGCGGCGATCATCGCGGCCCAGCTGATATTCGCCATGCTAGGGGCGTTCGTGATTATCCACGAAGGTCGTCGGATGACCGGGCTTTCCCGCTGGGCTTTCTTCCTCGGCTTGCTGCTTTTCGTCATCACGTACGAGGACGCCTTCCACATGCTGATTATCGTCCTCATGGGCTTCCAGCTGCTGCGCGGCGCTAAAGGGCGCTGGGGAATCATCGGTCTCTCGCTCGCACTGGCCGTACTCGCCTCCATCAAGTTCACCAATCTGATGCTGGCCGGTCTCATGATCACCGTGACCGTTGCCCATGCGCTTTGGCGGAAACGCACCACCGAAGCCACGCTGATCAGCGTAGTTTTCTTCGGCGGCTTTCTGGCCGTCTGGATTCTCTGCGGGCAAAACCCGCTCAACTTGTCCGATTACTTCGTCAGCTCATGGTCGATCAGCCAAGGCTACACCGCCGCGATGGGATTATCCACGCCCTGGTCGCCGCTGTGGAAAGGATTTGTGGTGCTTGCCATCCTCGGCAGCTACCTGCTCCTGCATCTTAAATTAAATCCCGACAAACCGCGCGCGCTGGCCAACGCCACCCTACTCGCCGGGTTCATCTATTTGAATTGGAAACACGGCTTCGTGCGGGCCGACGGCCACATGATCGGATTCTTTTTCTGTGCGCTCCTGCCCCTCACCGCGTACCCGACGTTATTGGACGATCCACCCCGCTGGCGCCGGCTCCACTTCGCGTTCTTCATCATCGGAGGATTCATGTCTCTCTGGGGCATCGAGAGCGCGCTCTACGGCGTCGTGCGCAGCTGCGCCGGCATTGTCCAGGAGCGCATCTGGAAAAACATCGAGTGGACCTTCAAACCCACCTACGTCCAGCAAGTCTATCACGACAAACTCGCAAGGCAAAAGGAAGTGGTGAATCTCACGACCACACGCCAGATAGTGGGACGTGCCTCGCTCGATGTGCTCGGCTTCGAACAGGCCACGGCGATCTTTAACGATTTCAACTACCAGCCGCGCCCGGCCATCCAGAGTTATTCGGTCTTCACGCCCTATCTCGCAAAGTTGAACGGCGATTTCTACGAATCGAACCGCGCGCCGGAATACCTGCTGCTCAAGATCCAGACCATCGACGGCCGCATGCCCATGATGGATGATCCGGAAGTGTGGCGCCTGCTCCCGCACCGTTACGATTACCTCCACAGCGAAAAAGACTACCAGCTCTGGCACCGCTTGAATCTGAAATTCGATCCCGCGTCCGCCACCCCCACGCCCCTCCAAGCCACCGTTCTCCCCCTCGGCGAAAAACTTTCCCTCGCCCCCTACGCCGGCAAACAGCTCTGGACCCGGATTGAACTCAAGCAAACGCTCCTCGGTCGCCTGCACGCCTTCCTCTATAAACCGCCGCAGGTGAAACTGGCCTTGGTCGATCAGGAGGGAATGGAAACCAAATTTTATCTCCCCCTCACTCAGGGCCGCGCCGGTTTCATTTTGAGCCCCATCATCGAGGACGCCGTCGCCTACGTCAGCTTCGCCGCCAACCGCCCGGGCCGGGAAGTCCGCAGTCTGTCGCTCCTGATCAACCCCGGTGATCGCTACCTCTTTGCGGACACGGCCCGGATTGAAATTTCCGAACTGCAACGGGCCCACGCTGCGGAAAATTATTTCAAGCAGCAAATCGCGCAGACTTTCCCCATGTTCAGGTCGTACCCTTTTCAATACACCGCGCATGCCAAGCTCACCGCCGAAATGATCGGCGACCAACTGGTCGCCGTGCTGCACGCCCCCAGTGAAATGATTTATAATCTGCCCACCAACGCCCAGGAAATCACCGGGTCTTTGGGTTTTCTACCCGGCGCCTACACTACCGGGGCAAATACCGATGGCGCGGAATTCATCATCACCTGGTCAAACGGGGTCGAAAATGCCGAGCTGTTCCGCCGTTTCCTTGATCCCATGCATGTCACCACCGATCAAGGCCCGCAGGCCTTCAAGATCCCGCTCGGTCAATTAAGCGGCGGCCGGCTTAATCTCCGCATCGATTCCGGCCCCAACGGCAATTATTCTTGGGACTGGACCTACTGGACTAACATCGAAATAAAGTGACGGACTAACCCGATGAGTCGTCCCTCACCCAACCCTGCCGGCTGGCTCTGGGCCACCGGAGCTGCAACCTTGGTTGTCGCCGCCCGTTGGCGTGAAATTGAATTACACTGCGGAGAAATTCCCTTTCTCGATCAATGGCTCGTCGAAGCCCGGCAAATCATCATCCCCTGGCTCGATGGCAAACTGACCTTCGCCGCATTTTTCCAACCCCACCACGAACATTGGCCCGTCTGGACGCGCCTGATCGTCTGGCTCGAAACTGCGCTGTGGGGGCAATGGAATAATCAACTGCAAGCGACGCTCAATGCCGTTCTCATGGGCTCGTTCGTCGGTCTATTCGCCGCCTGGCTGCGGCGCACCCTCCCGCTACTCCCCGCTCTATTGCTGACTCTGCTGGCCGTGGTGCTAGCGAGCCTGCCGCACAGTTGGGAAAATATCGTCTGGGGATTCCAATCCCCTATGCCTTTGGCTCTGCTGTTTGTTTTCGTTTATCTGCAAGGTTCTTTGGCCCGCGCCATCGGCACGGCCGGCTGGTGGCTCGCGCAAGCGGCTGGTCTCGCCGCACTATTCACCCTCGGCAGCATGTGGGCGGCACCGCTCGCCATTTTGCTGACTCTGCTCTGGACGTCAGACTGGAATTGGAAACGGCTGCTCCCGGCCGCTCTCCTGACTTTGAGTGGGATCGCGTTGCTCATTATTGCGCGATTACAACAACCCACGACGGGCGCCTATGCAATGGGCGCGGCCAATCTTCCGCAATTCCTCACCGCGTTGCTCATGCAACTCGGCTGGCCCTCCGCTTGGCCCGGCGCGGCCCTGCTGGGGAACCTCCCGATTGTTTTCCTGGCGTTGCGCCTGCGGGGGAAAAAGGAGGCCACCGCCCTCGACCGCACCGTGCTCGCTTTGGCGCTGTGGGCCGCCGCCCATGCCGTGGGTTTCGCCTACGCGCGCGGCAGCTACAGCGGATTTGTTTCCCGCTATGCCGACCTGTTGGCCCTCGGCGTATTGGCGAACGGCATCGCGTTGTGGCGCTTATTTCAAGGCAGCCAAATTTGGTCGCGCGTCCTCCTCATAGTCGTGGTCCTTGGATGGAGTGCCGCTGTTGGTGAAGGCCTGCGGTTCATCAACAGCCAAGGCCACACCTTATATTTTCACGAGCACAGTGCATCGCGGATGCAATTGCGCCGTGCTGCCGTGACCCAATTTCTCTCCACCAACGATCCCAGCGGACTCTCCTTGCCGGAGACCCAGGCAATTCTGTTTCCCAACACGAACGAGGTTGTCCAAGTCCTCGAACGCCCGGACTTCGCCGCCCTGTTACCGGCCAGCGTCGGATATAATCGCCCTCGTTCCCGCGGAGATTTCTACACCGAATCAGCCCAGGATTTGCGCAGAAATTGGGAGGAGTTCGCCTACTGCGGCGGCCTGCTCCTGTTCCTCGGACTCATTGTTTCCTTGCGGAACGGCGCGGCCCGAGAACCCATGGATTATCTGACGCCCAGCGCGGCCAGCGTAACCCCGGCATTGGCCATTCTGGCGTTGGGCAGCGGCGCGCTGATTTTCTCCTGGCCGCATCCCTTTGATTTTCATTCAGACCACAGCTGGACGGATTTCATTACCCCGGCGGACGGAATCAAGGATCTGAAATTCCACATCATCACCGAAACCAACTACCCCAAAGACAATCTGGTGGGAGGGGCCGGTCTGTGGCCCGAGAATTTCCGGAATGCTTTTTTCGGCACGCACATCGATGGCCCGGCCTTCACCGGCGTGGCCCAAAGCGACCCGTTCCCACTCAGCGCATCATCCTACATCATCCCTTTCGCCGGTTATCCGGCCAGCGCGGGCAATGCCCTCCTTCTGCGCATCGAGGATGACAAGGGAAACCTCGTGGAGGAAATCACCTGCCGCGAACCCAATCAGGGGACAGGCATGTCCGACATCGGTTTTTGGGAAGTTAATCTCGAACACCACCGCGGAAAATTCGCGCGCCTTGTGCTACAAGATCAGCGGAGCGACAACGAAGGCTGGGTGGCCGTCGCCCCGCCATACTCTGGTAATGATAGCCCAAAGATTTCCACGGCGCATCACCGCTTCTGGGCGGCCCAAGGCACCCACTCCGGTTTACGCTCACTCCAGATCATCAGTGCCACTCTCGCCCTGCTGGCGGCCATTTCGCTCTTCCCTCCGGGTCGGCGCTTGCTTTCCTGATTTTCAATACAATGTCGACCCCGTCACTCGCCGCGCATGAATTTGAGTTGAGCGTTGTCCTGCCCTGCCTCGACGAAGCGCGCACCATCGCCGCCTGTGTACAGGAAGCCTGCGAGGCCATGACCGCAGCCGGGATCAACGGAGAAATAATTATCGCCGACAACGGCAGCACGGACGGTTCCCAACTCCTCGCCGAAAAACAGGGCGCGCGCGTCGTCCCCATCACCCTGAAAGGCTACGGCCATGCGTTGCGCGGGGGCATCGCGGCCGCACGTGGTCGCTTCATCATCATGGGCGATGCGGATCTAAGTTACGACTTCTCCCATCTGCCCCGCTTCGTGGAAAAACTCCGGACCGGCGACGATCTCGTGATGGGCAACCGGTTTCTCGGCGGCATCCAGCCCGGCGCGATGCCGTGGAAGAACCGCTACCTCGGCAATCCCGCGCTCACTTTCATCGGGCAACTCTTCTTCCGCACGAGTATTCGCGACTTCCATTGCGGCCTCCGCGGCTTCAGCGCCGAAGCGTACCGCCGGATGAATCTGCAGACCACCGGCATGGAGTTTGCCTCGGAGATGGTGATCAAGGCGGTCACGCTGGGCATGCGCGTCAGCGAAGTCCCCACCGTGCTCCGGCCGGATGGCCGTGATCGGGCACCTCACCTGCGGCCGTGGCGCGATGGCTGGCGTCATCTGCGATTCATGCTGTTGTTCAGCCCGCGCTGGCTGTTTTTCTACCCGGGATTGCTCCTCATGTTCGGCGGGGCTTTGCTCGGGGCACTCCTCCTGCCCGGCCCCTTGAAAATCGGCCACGTGCAACTCGACGTGCACACGCTGCTCTTCGCCGCCGGCGGAATTTTAGTCGGTTTCCAGGCGGTTTCCTTTGCCGCACTCAGCAAATTTTTCGGCATTCGCTCCGGACTGCGCCCCAGTGAAACCTCGTTTGAAACTAGGCTCAGCAAACTCACCTTGGAAACGGGCATTCTCACCGGTAGTCTGCTCATCACCATCGGCGTGCTGTTGTGGGCCGGTGCCTTGTGGTTTTGGCGCGAACAGGGTTTCGGTTCCTTGCAACCCGCCCAAACGTTCCGCTGGGTTATTCCCGGTTCCCTCTGTCTCGCCCTCGGTTGCCAGATGATTCTGACCAGCTTTTTTCTCGGCGTGTTGCGCCTCGATACGCGCGGAGACCACTCCTCATGAAACACCCCACGCCAAGCAAATTCAGTTTTTGGCTCTGGGCAGGAGTCCTGCTCACCCTCGGCAAACTTTGGCTGACTCGCGGTCAACCGATTTATGCGATCGGGCCCGCCACGCACGACGACCGGCTTTTCTTGGTCATGACCGAGTCCATCATCAAGGGCGAGTGGCTTGGTGCCTACAACCAGATGACCCTGGCCAAGGGGCCGTTTTATTCCCTCTGGATCGCCGTCCTGTATTGGATCGGCATTCCACTCGGGCTCGGCGTGCAAATGGCGTACGCCGCCGCGTGCGCCACGTTTGCGCGCGCCTGTCGCCCGGCGATTCCAAGCGGCGCGTTGCGGTTTCTCATTTATGCTTTCCTGCTCGGCAACCCGATGTCCGTCGAGGGACCGACCCTCTGTCGCATTCTTCGCCAGCATGTTTACACCCCGCTTGAGCTCGTCGTTTTCGCCAGCCTGATAGCCCTGTACTGCCGACGGGAAGAAAGTTTTCGCCGCCAGTTACCGTGGGGCATTTCACTCGGCTTGGCCTTCGGGTGCTTCTGGCTCACGCGCGAAGAGAGTATTTGGCTCCTGCCCAGCGTGACGCTGCTGGCTTCGGCCGCGCTGTATTTCACGTTCAAAATTTCCCGGCAGCACGCGCGGAGAATGTTCACGATGTTCGGGCTGGCTGCGATTTTTGCCGCGCTGCCCATCGTGCTAATCTGCTGGCAGAATTACCGGCACTACGGCTGGTTTGGCACGGTCGAGTTTCGCGCCCCGGAATTCAACGACGCCTACGGCGCAATGGTCCGTGTGAAATCAGAACCCGTCCTACCACTCGTCCCGGTAACCCGGCAGGCGCGTGAAGCAATGTACGCGGTCAGTCCTGCGTTTGCCACCTTGCGTCCTTATCTGGATGGCGAGATCGGCACTAATTGGGCGGAAAAAGATATGTATCCCGTCGAGGAACGGCAAATTCGCGGCGGCTGGCTCATGTGGGCTCTCCGGGACTGCGTGGTGGCCGCCGGCCACGGACACAATGCCCGCGAAGTGATGGATTTCTATCAGCGTATGGCCGACGAAATCAACCAAGCCTGCGACGATGGACGCCTGCCCGCCCATCCCCGGCGGAGTGGTTTTCTCCCGCTCTGGAAAGAAGGGCAGACGGCGGAAATACTTCGCACCACCTGGGTCATGGCTGATTTTGTCGCCGGCTACAAATCCTTCAGCGTTTACCCGCCGATGAGCGTCGGTACGGATGACGATGTCCGCATTTTCCACGATCTCACCCGTGACCGACTCTCCATCGTGGACCGGGGAACCAACATAATGCTATTCCATCAAATCGAGTTCAATAACTGGAAACTCGATGTCCTCCAGAGCGCCGGAAAATTTATCCGCCAATGGCTCCTGATCCTCTTTCTCGTCGCACATCCGCTGATGTTCATTCGTCTCATCCAACTCTGCTGGACTCGCCAGCTGACGTTCCCGTTGGTTTTAGCAACCGCAGCTTGGGGCGGCAGTCTCGCGTATCTGCTGCTAAATGCCACGGTCCAGGTCACCTCATTCACTGTGATGGCCGTATCCTCCTTCTGGCCCGTCTACCCCTTGTTGCAGGTTTTCACGATCGCCGTCTTCTGGGATGCAGCGGCGTGGTTTGGAAAAAACCCGCAGTGCAGTCAGAAAGATCCCCTGGGCCTTTAATCAAACCCTTCAGGCCAACCCACCTTCATCTCCTCTGTCGTGGCACGGGTCTCCTGACCCGTGATCCCATCCCTCAAGGGTCGGGAGACCCGTGCCACTTCCCATCGAAGCCGAAGCGCAGACAGAAAAAAGCCCGCTCAAGTGAGCGGGCTTGATGAAGGTTAAGCTTGAGCTTCGGGCTTAGGTGCCTCGGGCGCGACCGATACCTCAGGAGCAGGTGTCGGTTCGGCACTGGATGCTGGTACCGCGACCTCCGCCACCGCCGCAACGGCTGTGGCTACCG
>Ga0105046_10009899_pt1 | contig 14871 bp, 10 predicted proteins | sample MAT03_FD_78385 | JGI IMG/M metagenome (GOLD analysis project Ga0105046, IMG submission 78385) | Freshwater microbial communities from Lake Fryxell liftoff mats and glacier meltwater in Antarctica - MAT-03 (megahit assembly) | ecosystem: Environmental > Aquatic > Freshwater > Ice > Liftoff... | reverse complement strand
TGCCTGGTGCGTGCGCGAAAGCGGCGTGGCCACGCTCAGGCAGCGCTACCCGGCGCTGGCTGAGAAGCTGCAGTTCTTGCCAACCTGGGTTGACGCTGAGGTTTTCTACCCCGCCTCGGACAAGGGCCGGCAGACCTTGCGCGAACAGTGGAGCCGCGAGCTCGGCATCAGCCCGCAGCTGCCGTGGATCGTGTTCGTGGGCCGGCTCGACACGCAAAAGAACCCGGCGCTGCTGCTCGAGGCCTTCGCCAAGCTGCGCCAGGCCGGGCGCGACGCGGTGTTGCTGATGGTCGGTGACGGCGTCCTGCGCCGCGACCTCACGCGCCAGGCCCAGTCGGCCAGGATCACCGAGCACGTGCGTTTCCTGGGCCTGAAGCCGCAGTTCGAGATCGCCCGCTTGCTGCAAGCCTGCGACTTGTTCGCCATGAGTTCAGCCTACGAAGGCATGCCCATGGCGTTGTTGGAAGCCTTGGGCTGCGGCACGCCGGCGGTGGTCACCGATGTCGGCGAGGTCAAGCGGGTGGTCACCAACGGCATCAACGGCATCATCGTCAGCCGCCCCGACGCCGAGGCCTTTGCGCATGGCCTGCAACAAGCGCTGACGGCGGGCGGGGCCTGGCGCAGCGCAGCGGTGGCCGCAGTGCAGGCTTTCCAGCCGGCCACGGTGCTGGCGCCGGTCTATGCCAACTACCTGGCCCTGGGACGGTCGCGCGCCCAGGTGCGCCAGACCGCAGCCGAGCAAGACGCCAATGCCGGCATGAGCCGCCGCCGCGACACCGTTGTCGGCATGCCGATTGACGTGCTGGCGCGCGGCGCGGTGGTGGCGCAGTTGGTGCGCTGGTCGCGCGACCGCCAATCGCGCGCCGTGTTTTTCTGCAACGTGCACTCGGCCATGTTGGCGCGGCGCGACTACTGCCACCGCCTGGCCCTGCACAGCGGTGACCTGGTGGTGCCCGACGGCTCACCGATCGCCTGGACCCTGCGCCGCAAAGGCCACCTCACACAAGACCGCGTGGACGGGCCGGGCACGATGTGGCGGGTCTGCGATGTGGCCCGCGAGCGCGGCATCAAGGTGGGGCTGTACGGGTCCACCACCGAGACCTTGAAAGCGCTGCAGGCAGCCATGCTCAGCCGTTTTCCGGGTTTGAAGATCAGTTATGTGCACGCGCCGCCGTTTCGTCAGGCCACCGCCGCCGAGGACGCCGCCGTGTGCCGGGCCATTGACCAAGCCGGTGTGGGCCTGTTGTTCGTCGGTCTGGGCTGCCCGAAACAAGAGCGCTGGATTGCCGAGCACCGCGGGCGCATCCCCGCCGTGATGATGGGCTTGGGCGCGGCCTTCGATTTCCACGCCGGCATGGTGGCGCGCGCGCCCGGCTGGATGCGCGACAGCGGCCTGGAGTGGCTGCACCGGCTGCTCAGCGAGCCGCGCCGCCTGGCTTGGCGCTACCTGTCGTCGAACAGCTTGTTTCTGGCTGCCACAGCGCATGACTTTGTGCGCGGGGTTCTGGCCGGCGCACCGCGCCCCACCCGCAGCGCTGCAGAGGAAGGCAACGACCTGGCCGACCTGGCCGCCGCTGCGGCCCCCCAATCGCGACACTTTGAAGCCAGCGCCCTGCGCACCGAAGACACTGGAAGCACCATGCGATCACCTGTTGACCAACGCGCCATTGACGACCTGGTGGCCCGCATTGACGCCGAAATGCCTGCGCACCGCTCACGCGTCGTCGGCTTCCTGGCCAGCAGCAAGGGCGAAGGCACCAGCACCCTGGCCCGCGCCTTCGCTCTGGCCAACGCCGAGGCCATGGGCCGCAGCGTGCTGCTGCTCAACACCGGGCCGTCGGGAGACGAGCGGGTCAGCCTGCTCGACGCCGTGCGTGACGGCGAGCGCATCACGGCCGCGCTGAGCAAACGGGTTCCCAGCCTGACTGAAGCTGCACTGGGCGTTCCCGCCGTGGGCGACAGCCGGCGCAGTGCCAGCTGGAGCCTGCTGGCCCAGCCCGAGCTGTGGCGTGCGTTGCGTGACAGTTTTGAGCTGGTGGTGGTGGACATGCAGGCCGCTGATGCGTCCGACGCCGCCCTGAAAGTGGCCCCGCTGTGCGACGGTGTGGTGGTGGTGCTGGAAGCGGCCAAGACCCGCGCGCCAGTGGTCACCCAGTTGCTGCACAACCTCAACGCCGTGCACGCCCGCGTCTTGGGCACGGTGCTGAACAAGCGCCGCTTCCACCTGCCGGCGAGGTTGTACCGTTGGCTTTGAGATGCACCAGGAACAGCCCGCGGCGGCCCGCCCCGTTTTGTATTGGCGGTTGCCCGCAGGGCCAGCGCCGGCGTGGGTGCGGGCATGCAACTCGCTGCTCCGGGCCAGCGGGCGCTTCAGATCAGCCGACGACCCAACGGCTGTCGGGGCCGTTCCAGCGGCCGATGCATCCGCCTGGACCGTCTGTCTGGGCCCTCCACCACCGGTCGACGACGCAGCAGTCAACCTGTGGTGGTTGAGCGATGGTGAAGGCCAGCCACTGCACACGCAGTGGCCTCTCTTGCACAGCATCACAGCCGGTCAGGGCCTGGCCTTGCGCCTGTGGCAGCGGCGCCAGGGCCAGTGGGTCTGCGTGCGCCACCTGCACGTGGCAGCGTCGCCGCGCTACGCGCTGGGCGTGCAGCACCTGGCTCGGGCCGCGGCCCAACTGCTGCAACAGGCCGGTGTCGACCTGGCCCTGGGCGTGCCTGGCAGCATCACCAACCCGTTGGCGCCGCACGGCAACGCCCCGGCGGCTGCTGTCTGGCTGGCGCTGCTGCAGGGCCGCTGGCGCCAATGGCTGGGCCGGCAACGCGCGCGCTGGCTGCGCGAGCGTTGGCGGCTGGGGGTGATCGACGCACCGGCACACCAGGTGATGAGCCTGCCCGGACCGCCGGTCGTGCGCTGGCTTGAAGAGCCACCCGGCCTGGGTTATTGGGCCGATCCCATGTCCAGCGGCTGCATTGGCTTCAGTAAAGTTAGCAGCAGTAACAGCGGTAACAGCGGTAGCAGCGGTAGCAGCGGCGGCCAGCAGCTCTACTGCGAATACTTCGACGAACGCAGCGGGGTCGGCCACATCGAACGCCTGACCCTGGACGAGCAAGACCGCGTGATCGACCGTGTCGCGCTGCCATTGGGTGGCGGCACACACGCCTCGTTCCCGCTGGTCACGCAGATCGACGGCCGCCGGCTGGGCTTGATCGAAAACGCCGCGCGCCGCGAGTGCGTGCTGTTCGAAATCGACGACCACGGCCACTGGCACCCCAGCAGCACCCTGCTGCGTGGCGTGGCCGCGGGCGACCCGGCACTGTTCGTGTGGGAGGGCCGCTACTGGCTGGCCTACACCGACACCGACCTGGGCGTGACGGACAACCTGTGCCTGCAGTACGCCGACCGGCTCGAAGGGCCCTGGCAACCGCATGCCAACAACCCGGTGAAGATGGACATCACCAGCGCGCGCATGGCCGGTGGCTTCTTCTGGCACGACGGTACGCTGCACCGGCCCGCGCAGAATTGCTTGCTGACGTATGGCGCCTCGGTGGTGCTGCACCGCGTCGTGCGCTGCACCCCCAACGATTACGTCGAAGAAACCATGGGCCACCTTGTTCCTGACCCCGCCGGCCCCTGCCCCGATGGCTTGCACACCTTCAGCGCCTGGGGCCAGCGCACCTTGATCGATGGCAAGGAGCACGTCCTGAGCGTTCGCACCGCCGGCCACAAGCTGTGGCGCCGGCTGCGCGGCAAACGCTCGCGCCTGCCGTGAACCTGGCCAACGCCCACCTGGCGGTGTACGTTCCCCACCTGCGCCAGGGCGGTGGCGAGTTGTCGATGTTGCGGCTCGCGCACGGGCTGGCCACGGGGGTGGCCCTGGGGAGCGCGGCTGACTTGGCGGCGACAGCCCATGCGCCGGGGGTCACGCCGCGGGTCACGCTGCTGGTGAACACGCTGGCCAGCGCCGAAGTGCATGCGCCGCCCGGCCTGGCCGTGGTGTCGCTCGGGACGTCTGGCACCGTGGGCAGCCTGCGCGCGCTGGCGCAGTGGCTGCGCGCGCATCAACCGCAGTGGTTGCTCAGCGCATTCCCGCACAGCAACGTGGCGGCAGTGGCCGCAAGGGTCTGGGCCGGCTCCGCCACCCGCTGCGTGGTGTCAGAACACGCGCCCTTGTCGCTGCAAATCCAAGCCCAGGGCAACTGGCGCTACAGCGTGCTGCCACCCTTGGTTCGCTGGGCCTACCGTCGGGCTGACGCCGTGGTGGCGGTTTCCCACGGGGTGCGTGACGACTTGCAAGAGCTGGCTGGGCCAGGGCTGAACCTGCACGTCATCGCCAACCCGGTGCTGGACGCCGGCAGGGCCCGCGACACCGCGGTCGGCACCCCTTTGCACCCGTGGTTGCTGGACAACAGCTTGGCCGTGGTGCTGAGCGTGTCGCGATTGAGCCGTGAAAAAGACCTGCCCACCCTGCTGCGCGCTTTCTCCATGCTGTACGCACAGCGGCCGGGCACGCGGCTGGTGATGGCCGGAGATGGCCCCGAGCGCGAACGGCTGCAGGCGCTGGTGCACACGCTGCAGTTGGACAGCGTGGTGGCGCTGCCCGGGCGCATCACCGCGCCGCGGGCCTGGATGCAGCACGCGCGGGTGTTTGCCCTGGCCTCACGCTACGAAGGCTTTGGCAACACCTTGGTCGAAGCCCTGGCCAGTGGCGTGGCGGTTGTCAGCACCGATTGCCCGGTCGGCCCGCGCGAGATCCTGCAAGCCGGGCGCTTCGGCCGCCTGGTGCCGGTGGGTGACGCCGCCGCCATGGCACAGGCGCTGCAGCAGGCGCTGGACCAGCCGGGCCCACCCCCCGGCGCGGTGCAACATGCCTGGCAATACACCGACGCGGCGGCCTGCGGCGCCTACCTGAAACTCTTGCATCACTTGTGCCCGCAGGCCGGGTTGCTGGCCGGCCCGGCACTCACCGACGCACTCACCGACGCACTGACCGACACACTCCCCGACGGGCCCACTGACACACCCGCAGCACCCGCCCTGCAAGGCCCCACCGCGCAGGGGCAGGCACCGTGCTGATCAGCCACACCCTCAAGTACCTGCCCGCGCAACTGCTGTCGCCGCTGGCGCAGCTGGCGTCGATGATCGTGTGGACCCACTGGCTGTCGCCCACCGAAATGGGCGTGTTCACCCTCGTCACTGTCACGCAAGAGCTGGCCTACATCGGCTGCCTGGGCTGGTTTTCGATCTACGCCTTGCGCTACCTCCCAGCCAAGACCGACGTCGGGGGCCGTCTTCGCTACCTGCACACCGAAAACGCCGTCGTCTTGGCCAGCCTGGCCGCCACTGCCGTCGTTGCAGCGGTCACGGCGTGGGTGCTGCCCGGCGAGCAAGCCTTTGGCCCGAGTGCCTTGGCGATTGCAGCGTTCTTTGCCAGCCGCGCGCTCAGCACCCATTACGCGGAACGGGCGCGTGCCCAGGCATCGTTCGTTTCGTACACCTTGCTGCAGACCGCCGGCCCGGTGGGCGGTCTGGTGCTGGGTTGGTGGGGCTTGCAGCATGTGGACGCTACTGCCGTGGTGCTGTTGTCGGCCTATGCCGTGGCCCAGACAGTGGGCGTGCTGCTGGCCTTGCCGGGGTTGGGGCTGAACTGGCGCTGGCCGCAACCCGACCGAGCGCTCCTGCGCGCGGCATTGGCCTTCGGCGGGCCCTTGCTGGGACTGGGCGCGCTGGGCTGGGTTGCGGAAAACTACATCCGCTACCTTGTCCAGTGGCACTCCGGCGCTGCTGCCTTGGGGTTGATGATCGTCGGTTGGTCGCTTGGCCGGCGCTGCGCATCGGTGACCAGCCTGCTGGTCGTCACGGCGTCGTTTCCGCTGGCCGCGCGGCTGCTCAACCAGGACAAACGCAACGAAGCGCTGGGTTACCTGTCGCTGAATGCAGCCATGATGATCGGTGTTTTGTTGCCAATGACGGTGGCGGTGGAACTGCTGGGCCCGACGCTGATCGAATTGTTCGTGGCCGCCCAATACCAGGACATGACCGCCGAGGTGTTGGGCTTGTCGGTGCTGGCTGGCGCCTTGCGCAACCTGCACATCCACACCACCGATCAATTGATGGTGCTCGAGAGGCGCATCGGCATGTTGGCCAAACTGGATGTCGTGGAGATTGGTTTATGCGCTGTATTTTCGCTTGTGGGCCTCTACGCCGAGGGCGTGCGCGGGGCGGTCATCGGCCAGGCCCTGGGCTCGCTGCTCACGCTTGGCTTGAGCCTGTGGCTGGCCCATCACCGTCTGGGCTTTCGCTGGCCTTGGCGCGACACGGCCAAGGTGGCGCTGGCCAGCACGGTGATGTTGCTGGCCTTGTATGCGCTGCCGTACCACCACGACCTGCCTGGCTTGGTCTTGGCCAGCTCAGTCGGAGCCGTGGTGTATGGCCTGGCCTGTGGGCTGCTGTTTGCGCCGGCGCTGCGGCGGCTGTGGGCCAGCCGCGGGCAAAGTCAGACCGCATAGGCCGGCACCCGAGTTCCGGTGTTGACCGGCCGCCGCACGCCCACCGGACTGGCCCGCAGGTGGCTGTGCACAGGACTGCGCAGCGGGCAGCGAAGTTGTGCACGCCGTTGGCCGCAATGGGAGCAGCCGCAGTGCTGTCGGCCTGCGGCGGTGGTGGCGGTGGTGGTGGTGGTGGTGGTGGCAACAGCAACAGCACGGCCGCGACCCCACCAGCCGACGTTATCCGCATCTTGGGGTGCGCGCCCAACGAGTCGGTGGCGCTGGCCAGCGGCGGGCAGCTGGTCAACAACACCTGGAACGCCGCCGCCGCGGGTAGCTTCGCCTGGAGCCAGTGCCTGCTCGAGAAGCGCAGCGGCAACAGCGTGCAATTCGGCTGGAACTGGCGCTGGCCCGATGACGGCAACCAGGTTTACGCCTATCCCGAGATCAACATGGGTGCCAAGCCCTGGGAGTCCGGCCCCGGCAACGACGTCCGTTTTCCACGCGCGCTGGCCAACACGCCGCGCCTGCTGATCGACTTCGATGTTGTCAGCAGCGGCACTGGCAGTCGCAACCTGGCAGCGTCGTTCTGGTTCATCAAGACACCCAGCGTCGCCTCGCCCCCCGTGGTCAGCGACATCGTGGCCGAACTGATGGTCTGGACCGACTACACACCCGACATGGTCAGCAATGAAGGCCCCGCCACGCTGCGCGGGGAGATCACTGTGGACGGCCGTGTCTGGCAGGTCTATGCCGCCGAAGACTGGGGTGTCGGCGCCGTCACCACCCATCGTTGGCGCTTCGTCGCCTACATCGCCAAGGAAAGAACGCAGGCACTGAGCTTCGATGCCCGCAAGCTGATGGCAGACGCTGTGGCAAGACGCCTGATACCGGCCGATGCCTACATTGCCAATGTCGAATTGGGCAACGAGGTGGCCAGTGGTTCAGGCACGACCTTTGTCAAATCGTTCAATGTGACCACACCTTAACGAACGATCAGACCCACACGGCGTTGACAGCCCAGGCTCGGGCGCATTGCAATGTGAATGTGCGACTGCTTCATGGCAGCACTGAATTAGCCGCTTGTGTTATGTTCACGCTCGGTTGCTCCGGCCTGAATGCGAAAATCATTCACTTGGCGCAACGACTCAAATGCCGTCAAAAAAACCGAACACCGAATTCGGTCAGCAGCGAAACGGCGCATTGCAACCCTGGAGCCCGCATGAGCAGAACCTACTCTCAAATCGTCAAACAGATCGAGGCCCTCAAGGCGGAAGCCGAAAAGCTGCGCAAAGGCGAGATTGACGGCGTCGTCAAACGCATTCGCGAAGCCATTGCTTTTTACGGCCTGAAGGCCAGCGACTTGGGATTGGGCGCGGCCGCAGTCGCAGCCAGCAAAAAAACCCGCGCCAAGAAGGCGGGTCCGAAAAAGGCCAAAGACAGCACACCGGCAGTCGTCAAGTTCCGGAACGACAGTGGCGGCACCTGGGGGGGCCGTGGCAAACGCCCGCAATGGTTGCGTGATGCATTGGCCACCGGCAAGACGCTCAACGACTTCTTGGTGACTTGAGTTTCCGAGCAGCGCCAGGCCCTGCTCACCGGCACCTTGTTCGCGCTGGCTGCAGGCCTGATGTAGGGGCTGGTGTTTGTGACGCCGCTGCTGCTGCCGGAATATCCAGCAGCGCTTTTGTCATTTGGGCGCTACCTGGCATTTGGCTTGATTGCCCTGCCGCTGGCGGCATTGGACTGGCAGCGTATTCGGCAATTGCAGCGCGCTGATTGGCTTGAAGCCGGCAAATTGGCTCTGGTCGGCAATGTCGTGTATTACATCTGCCTGGCCTCGGCTATCCAGCACGCCGGCGCCCCACTGCCCACCATGATCATCGGCGCTTTGCCGGTGGTCATCGCGCTGGTGTCGAATCGCCGCAACGCAGCGCGTGACGGGCAATTGCCCTGGTTACAGCTGTTGCCTCCCTTGTTGTTGATCGGCGCCAGCATCGCGCTTGTGAATGTTGCCGAATTAGGCCATCTGCAAGCGCGCGGCCAGGTTGATTTGAGGTCCTACAGGCTGGGCGCAGCGCTGGCCGTGGCTGCCATGCTGTGCTGGACTTGGTACCCCCTGCGCAATGCCGACTGGTTACGCCAACATGGCGAGCGCTCCGCCACCACCTGGGCGACGGCTCAAGGGGTGGCCACCCTGCCGCTGGCGCTGGTGGGTTATGCGGCGTTCTGGTTGTGGAGCGCGGGCTGGGGCGACCCGACATCTGCCATGCCTGTGGGCCCCACACCTGGGCGTTATGTCGTTTTGATGCTGGTCATCGGCTTGCTGGCGTCGTGGTTGGGAACGCTGTGCTGGAACGCTGCCAGCCAGCGCCGTCGCGGCAGCCTTCCACGGCCTGTCGGCCCTGCTGAAAACCAACCCATCTCGTCAGGTGATGGCCTCATCCAGCACTTCCACCCAATGCCGCACCGGCGTGCTCGTGCCACTTTGCAGGTGCTGGATGCACCCAATGTTGGCGCTGACGATGGTCTGGGCCTGCAGCGGCTCCAGATTCGCCAGCTTGCGGTCGCGCAGCGCGTAGGCCAGCTCAGGCTGCGTCACGCTGTAGGTGCCGGCGCTGCCGCAGCAGAGGTGGCTTTCGTTGCCGGCGACACGGATATCAAAACCCAGCGCGCCCAGGTGCTGCTCGATACCCCCGCGCAGTTGTTGACCATGCTGCAAGGTACACGGCGGGTGGAGTGCCAGTCGCGGGGTGGCTCGGCCCTGGCCACGGCCTGGGCCTTGGCTCATTCGCGACTTCAGGGCCGGCACCAGGTCGGGCAAGAGTTCACTCAGGTCGCGCGTCAGCGCTGAAACCCGACTGGCCTTGTCAGCGTAGTCAGGGTCATGGGCCAGGGCATGGCCGTACTCCTTGACAGTCACACCACAGCCGCTGGCGTTCATGACAATGGCTTCGACCGTGCCGTCCGAGGTCAAACCGCTCACCAGCGGCCACCAGGCGTCGATGTTGCGGCGCATATCGGCCAGACCCCCTTCGATGTCGTTCAAATGGGTGCGGATGGCTCCGCAGCAACCTGCGCCGTCGGCCACCAGGGTTTGAATGCCTGCCGCGTCCAGCACACGCGCGGTGGCGCTGTTGATGTTGGGCATCATGGCCGGCTGCACACAGCCCATCAGCATCAACACCTTGCGCGGGTGGCTGCGCGTGGGCCACTGCTGTGCGCGCGGGCCAGCGGCGGCAGGCACCTTGTTTTTCAGCGACGCCGGCAACAGCGGCCGCGCCAGCTGGCCCAGCTTCATGGCCGGGCCAAACAGCGGCGAGGTCAGGCCCTCCTTCAACAACCAGCGCACGGCTTTTTCCTGGGCTGGGCGCTCCACTTTCTGTTCGACGATGTGCCGGCCAATCTCCACCAACTGGCCGTACTCAACGCCGCTGGGGCAGGTGGTTTCGCAGTTGCGGCAGGTCAGGCAACGGTCCAGGTGCTGCTGCGTGCTGCGCGTAGGCGCCACACCTTCGAGCACCTGTTTGATGAGGTAGATGCGGCCGCGCGGGCCGTCCAGCTCGTCACCCAGCAGCTGGTAGGTGGGGCAGGTGGCGTTGCAAAAACCGCAGTGCACACATTTGCGCAGGATGGCCTCGGCCGCGTCACCTTCGCGCGTGCCTTTGAATTCAGGAGCCAGGTTGGTTTGCATCGGAGTGCCAGTGGTCGAAAAAGGTCGGGTTCAGAACAAGCGCGCCGCAGCCGGCAGCAGCAACGCGGCCAGCAGCACCTGCAGCCCCAAAGCCAGCGCGGCGTAGGCGCCGGCATCGGGGTGAACCTGCAGCGCGCGGCTGGCGCCGATGCCGTGCGACACGGTGCCCAAAGCGAAGCCGCGCACCGCAAGGCTGCGCACGCGACTGGCATCGAACAGCGCCTTTGCGGTGATGGCGCCCACCAGCCCGGTGAGCACGGCAAACACCGCAGCCAGCGCTGGAATGCCGCCCAGTTGTGCCGACAAGCCCATGGCCACAGGGGCCGTCACGCTCTTGGGCGCCAGCGAAGCCAGCACCTCCACCGGCAGGCCCACGGCCCAGCCAATGGCGACCGCGCTGGCGCTGGCCGCCGCGCCGCCCAGCAGCGCGGCCAGGAGCAGTGCGCCGGCCCGTGCGCGCAACTCGGCACGGCGCTGCCAAAGCGGCCAGGCCAGGGCCACCACGGCTGGGCCGAGCAGGAAGTGGATGAACTGCGCACCCGAGAAATACACCGGGTAGGGCGTGGCTGTCAGGGTGAGCAGCAGCGCCAGCGCCAGCACACTCCACAGCACCGGGTTGGCCCAGGGCGGATGGCCCAACCGGGCCGAGGTGCTGCTGGCCACCACGTAGACGGCCAATGTGGCGGTCAAGCCGAACAGCGGCGTGGCCGACAGGTACACCCACAATTCGACAAAGCTCGTTGTCATTCGGGCGCCGCCTTGTCCCCGCGCGGCCACAACCATTGCAGCACCAGCGCCGTGACGAGCAGGCCGATCCAGGTCGACAGCAGCAGCGCCAGCAGCATGCGCGGGCCGTATTGCGTGATCAGCCCCAGGTGCGCGATGACGCCCACACCCACCGGCACAAACAACAACGAGAGGTGCTGCAGCAGCGGCGTGGCAGCGGCTGCCACCGGCGCGCGCACCGCTGGCCAGCGCAGCAGCAGCACCATCAGCACCAGGCCCAACACCGGGCCAGGCAGCGGCAGCAGGGCCACGCGCGCCAGCGCCTCACCGGCCGATTGGCACAACAGCAGCAGCGTCAGGCCCTTGAGCGCGTCCATCGCAGCGTTGCGCGGTTCAGGCGAGCTCATCATTCAGCACCCCGTCGTGTTCAAGGTGCAGCCCCTTGCGCGGTAAGCACGTGGACCCAGGCGGGCAATAGCCTCTTTAGAAGACGCGGCATCACGCTGTCGGTCGGGTTGGTGAGTGTCTTCATCCTGGCAGGTAGCAGCGCCGCTTTACAAGCCCGGAACCAACCGGCCCCGGTTGAACACCCGATCGGGGTCGAACGCGGCTTTGAGTTCACGGTGAATGCGCAACAAGGGTGGCGACAGCAGCGTGAACACGCCCGCGCTTTTGTCGTTGCCGCGGAACAGCGTGGCGTGCCCGCCGGCTGCCGCCGCCGCCTCGCGCACCGTGCTCGCCGCCAGCGGCGTGCACAACCAACGTTGCCCGCCGCCCCACTCCAGCAACTGCTCGCCGGCCAACGCCAAGGCTGGCGCGGTCTGCGGCACAGACAAACGCCACAGCCCCACAGCACCGCCTCTCACCGCTCGTTCGGCAGCGGCAAAAAACTCGTCGCTGTGGTCACGCAGACCTTGCCAGAACTGCGCGGCCGTGTCGGCAGCCACCACCTCACCGCCGAGCTTGTGCTGCGCCGCCGTCACGGCCGCCGCCGCGCCTGACAAGCGCAGCACCAGCAAGCCGTCCCACCAGGCGCTGGCGTGCAGCGGCAGCGGCTGTCCACCCCACTCATTCAACGCCTGCAGCGCCTGGGCCTGGGCGCGCTCCATGCGCAGCGTGACGCTGGCTGCGGCCACGGGCAGCACCTTGAGCGAGACCTCACAGATGACGCCCAGCATGCCCAGCGAGCCGGCCAGCACGCGCGACACGTCGTAGCCCGCCACGTTTTTCATCACCGTGCCGCCGAAGCTCAGCAGCTCGGCCTTACCCGTGAGCAAGGTGGCGCCCAGCAAATGGTCGCGCACGCTCCCCGCAGTCGCCCGCGCGGGCCCCGCCAAACCGGCGGCCACCATGCCGCCCACCGTTCCGCCCGCAGCAAAGCGCGGCGGCTCGAATGCCAGGCACTGCCCTTGTTCAGCCAACGCCGCTTCGAGTTCGGCCAAGGGTGTGCCCGCACCCACCGTGACGACCAGCTCGCTGGGTTCGTAGCTGCGGATGCCGGCCAGCACGCGGGTGTCCATGACCTGTGCGCGGGTTTCGTCTGTGCCGGCCTCAGCGGCCTCGCCGTAAAAGGCTTTGGTGCCGCCGCCCGTGATGGTCAAGGGCGTGGCCGCTGCGCGTGCCTGGCGCACCTGTTCAACCAGGTCCTGCAAACTCAAAACCGCTCCAGCTCGGGAAACGCCAACCAGCCCTTCTTCACATGCATGCGCCCGTACTCGGCGCAGCGCTGCAGCGTGGGGATGACCTTGCCCGGGTTGAGCAGCTCGGCCGGGTCGAAGGCGCGCTTGATGGCGAACATCTGCTCGCGTTCTTCGGCGCTGAACTGCACGCACATGCTGCTGAGCTTTTCCACGCCCACGCCATGTTCACCCGTCACCGTGCCGCCCATGGCCACACTGGTTTCCAGAATTTCGGCGCCGAACAATTCGCAGCGGCGCAACTGGTCGGGGTCGTTGGCGTCGAACAGGATCAGCGGGTGCAGGTTGCCGTCACCGGCATGGAACACGTTGCAGCACTTCAGGCCGTACTTCACTTCCATCTCAGCAATGGCCAACAAGATGTCGGCCAGGCGTTTGCGCGGAATGGTGCTGTCCATGCACATGTAGTCCGGGCTGATGCGGCCGCTGGCAGGAAACGCGTTTTTGCGGCCGCTCCAGAACGTCAGGCGCTGGCGCTCGTCCTTGCTGACCTCCAGACGCGAGGCGCCAGCGCCGGTCAACACGTCGAGCATGCGGTCGATCTCTTCAGCCACTTCTTCGGGCGTGCCATCGCTTTCGCACAGGAGAATGGCCGCGGCGTTGAGGTCGTAGCCGGCGTGAACGAAGTCTTCGACCGCCGCGATCATGGGCTTGTCCATCATCTCCAGGCCAGCCGGGATGATGCCCGCGGCAATGATGGCCGCCACCGCGTCGCCGGCTTTGCGGATGTCGTCGAAGCTGGCCATGATGCAGCGCGCCAGTTGCGGCTTGGGTACGAGCTTGACAGTCACTTCAAGCGTCACCGCCAACATGCCTTCACTGCCCACCACCAGGGCCAGCAAATCCAGCCCCGGCGCGTCCAGCGCGGTGCCACCGAACTCAAGCGGCTCGCCCTGGACGGTCAGGCCGCGCACCCGCAGCACGTTGTGCAGCGTCAAACCGTATTTCAAACAGTGCACACCGCCGGAGTTCTCGGCGACGTTGCCGCCGATGGTGCAGGCGATCTGGCTGGACGGGTCGGGCGCGTAATACAGGCCATGCGGCGCGGCGGCTTCCGAAATCGCCAGGTTGCGCACACCACACTGCACGGTGGCGGTGCGGGCCAGCTTGTCGACCTGCAGGATCTTGTTGAACTTGGCCAGGCTCAGCGTCACGCCCAGCGGGTGCGGCATGGCGCCGCCGCTCAGGCCCGTGCCGGCGCCGCGCGCCACCACCGGCACCTGCAGGGCGTGGCAGGCTTTCAACACGGCGGCGACTTGCGTTTCGGTTTCGGGCAGGGCCACGAGCAGCGGCAACTGGCGGTAGGCGGTGAGGCCGTCGCATTCGTAGGGCACCGTGTCTTCGGTCTGCCACAGCAAGGCGTGTTTGGGCAGCAGCGGCATCAAAGCGGCCAGCACTTCGGCTTGACGAGAGGCGCGCGCGACAGCGCTGGGAAGGGGTGCATTCATGGTGCTGGCAACTGTATCGCTGGCATGCGCGGCCCGCACGCTGCCAGGGTCAGCTTGGTTTTGACCGGCGCAGAGGGAATGGCCGCGCCTGGCCTCGACTTCATTCGACGCAGCGCCGAGGCCAGACCGGGCAAGTTCTGAGCCGTTCGGGCCCTGTCATGCAGACGTCATCCGTCAGGCATGAAAATCAGTTGCTTCACCGACTTGCTGCGAGATTCACCATGGCCAAAGACTTCTCCACGATGGAGGACAGCAACCGCTCCTCCAACCCCAGCATCCACGAGGTTTCCGACCCCCAGCGGCGCCAAGTGCTGCGCGGCGGGCTCGGGCTGACGCTGACCGGGCTCCTGGCCCCGTTGGCCGGCTGCGCGTCGCTGGGCGCAGCCAGCGGCCCGCTGCTGGGCTTCAAAGCGGTGCCGATCGGCACCACCGACACCGTGGTCGTGCCCGAGGGCTACAGCGTCCAGGTCATCGCTGCCTGGGGCGAGCCGGTGGGCCTGTCGGGCGAAGACACCGCCTTCCGCTTCGATGCCAGCAACACCGCCGCGCAGCAGGAAACGCAGCTCGGCATGCACCATGACGGCATCCACTTCTACAAACACCCGCTGCCGGGCACGCCGGCCAGCGCGGGCTTGCTGGTGATGAACCACGAGTACGCCGACGACGGCCTGCTGCACAGCGACGGCATGAAGACCTGGAACGCTGCCAAAGTGCGCAAGGCGCAGGCCGCGCATGGCGTGTCGGTGATCGAGGTCGAGCAGAAGAACGGCCGCTACGCCATCGTCACCCCCAGCCCCTGGGCGCGGCGCATCAC
>Ga0105046_10009898_pt1 | contig 14871 bp, 12 predicted proteins | sample MAT03_FD_78385 | JGI IMG/M metagenome (GOLD analysis project Ga0105046, IMG submission 78385) | Freshwater microbial communities from Lake Fryxell liftoff mats and glacier meltwater in Antarctica - MAT-03 (megahit assembly) | ecosystem: Environmental > Aquatic > Freshwater > Ice > Liftoff... | reverse complement strand
GGCCCCGCACCAGCAGCAGTACGCCCAGCGCGGTCAGGAAAGTGAACAGACCGGTTTCGGCAAGCGAGGTATCGTGGATGACGTAATACGGATAGACCGCGCAAACCGCACCGGCGACCAGCCCCGCGCGCCTGCCGAACCACTCGCGCGCAATAAGCGCGGCGCAGGCGACGGTCCCGGTCGAGACGATTGCTTGAAACGCCAGCACCGGCCAGAAGGCGCGCTCACCCCCGGTCAGCAGCGCCAGCACCAGCGGATACAACGGCACCCGGAAGGCGGTCGCTGTGCCCTCCGCATCGACGTAGCCGTCACCCTCCGCGAGCCTATGCGCGAACTCGAAGAAAAAGGTAAAGCCCTCGGTCCAGAAGACCTGGGGTCCGCTCCATGCCCGCCACGCCACCCGCAGGGCCAGCGCGACGAGCAGGATTCCAATGAATACGCTTCGGTCCCCGGCCCAGCCGGAGCGGGTCGGGCTTACCAACCCGCTGCTTCCATCAGCGGACGCGCGGGCCCCCGAACGGCAGCGGCGGTGGTGGGCGGCGCGCACCGCGCGGCAGCTGCGCCTGATAGGCGCGCCCGCAGTGCTCGACGCAGTAAGGGAACCCGGGGTTCACCTTCTCGCCGCAGAAATGAAAGTCGGGTTCGCCCGGATGGCCCATCGGCCAGCGGCAAATCCGTTCGTTGAGATCGAGCAGGCCGGTCTTGCTCGCAATCTCGGTGCTCGGTCGGGCCGGTACCAGGCGGCGCGGCGGGGCCGGAGGGATCGGGGCCTGCTGGTCGCCCGGACCCTGACGGAGAAACCCACCCGGTCCGACCGAAACGATCCGCGGCTGCGGAGGCTTGACCGGCGCAGAGTCGGCCACGGCAGGCGCTTCGCCGGAAGCCTCGACCGGAGCGGCAGCGACAGGGCGCGGCGGCGGCGCGGCGGCCACCGGGCGCGAGGGCGCGGCTGGGCGCGGCGGCGGCGCTACCCGGGGTGCCTCGGCCACGGGCTTGGCGACCACTTCGGGCTTGTCATTGGGCTTGACCGGCGATGGCCGCGCCTTCAGCCCGAGCCGGTGGGCCTTGCCGATCACCGCGTTGCGGCTGACCCCGCCGAGGTCGTCGGCGATCTGGCTTGCAGTCGCGCCGCCTTCCCACAATTTGGTCAGCTTCGCGATACGTTCGTCGGTCCAGCTCATGCTCACTCCAAATAGTCCCGCAGAATCCTGCATCGGCCTGGTTCGACCCGACCAGTCCCTTGCCCGACGCCGGCTACGCGCCTTGCCTCGATGGCCCGCCGCCGATAGGCGACCGGCCATGCCCGACCCCGCAACCGCTCCGCAAGTGCAAAGCGCCGTTCCCGCGCCGGTGGCGCCCCTCAGGCCGAGGGGTTTTCCACCGCACGGGCAACCGATCATCCAGAACGTCAATCGGCTGGGCCTCGCCACGCTCTATATGAAGGAGGTGCGGCGGTTCTTCAAGGTGCAGACCCAGACGATCTGGGCGCCCGCGATCACCACGCTGCTGTTCCTGATCGTGTTCACCGTCGCCCTGGGGCGCGAGGACCGGCTGATCCTGGGTGTTCCTTTCGCAACATTCATTGCTCCGGGGCTGATCGTCTCGACCGGCATGATGCAGAACGCTTTCGCCAATTCGAGCTTCTCGCTGCTGGTCGGCAAGATCCAGGGCACGATCATCGATTACCTGATGCCCCCGCTGAGCGAGGGCGAGCTACTCTTCGGAATCGTGGCGGCGGCGGTGACCCGCGCGGTGCTTGTGGGCCTCGCGATCGCGGCGGTCATGATGTTCTACCCGGGCGTCAGCCTGGCGATGGCGCATCCGTGGGCGGTGGCGTGGTTCGGGCTGATGGGTTCGCTGCTGATGGCAACAATCGGGGTCATCGCGTCGATCTGGGGCGAGAAGTTCGATCACAACGCCGCGATCACCAACTTTGTGATCGCTCCGCTGTCGCTGCTGTCGGGCACGTTCTACGTGATCGACAACCTTGCGCCCGCGTTCCAGGCGATCAGTCGCCTTAACCCGTTCTTCTACATCATTTCGGGCTTTCGCTTCGGCTTCCTGGGAGCGAGCGACATCGGCGATAGCAACGGCGACGTGCTCAACGCGGCGCTCGGGCTGGGGCTGCTCAACGTGGTGCTGCTGGCAATCGCCTATGCGATGCTGCGTTCGGGATGGAGGTTGAAGAGCTGAGGCCGGCCTATCCTGGCTGAGCTTATCAATGTCTCAGGCCGTGTCGCAGGCGATAGCGGCCGTCAGCGAAATCTTCGAACAACTGCTCGACCGACGGATGATCGACCGGACCCGCCTCGGGATCGGCCAGCAGGTTCTGCTGGCTGACATAGGCGACGTAGCTCGATTCGGAGTTCTCGGCGAGGAGGTGGTAGAACGGCTGATCGCGGCGCGGGCGGACCTCTGCGGGGATAGAATCGTACCATTCCTCGCTGTTGGCGAAGACCGGGTCGACGTCGAAAATCACCCCGCGGAAGTCGAACAGCTTGTGACGCACGACCTCGCCGATGCCGAACCGCGCCACCGCGACCGGCGGCGCGTCGACCATCTTGCCGGCCTGCGGCGAAAAGAACGCGGATCGATCCATCGATTCCAGATATAGATTGTTGCGAGTGCGAAACAAGCGGGCAGGGAACGTTGTTCCCCGCTTGGTCGATCAACGTGGCGCGCAAGGGGTTGGCAAGCGCGCCCGCCTTCGCTAACCGCCGCGCTTCGTCCAGCCGGACGGCGCGCCCGCGCCGCCCGACATCTCGCGGAGAGGTGGCAGAGTGGTCGAATGCACCGCACTCGAAATGCGGCATACCCGCGAGGGTATCCAGGGTTCGAATCCCTGCCTCTCCGCCACCTAGTCCTATGAAAAGTCTCTGTTTTTTCTTGAACGGGTCCTCGATGATCCCCCTCCAAAGCCAAACGGTGCGGGCTTTTTTGCCCTAACGAGATTGGCGGTTTTTCGCGGTATCCCGTCTCTGCGGCAAACTGCGGCTATAAAAGCGCCACAGTTCCGGGACTTGTCAGGCCGAAACCGAACCGAGGGTTTGAATCTCACCCTCTCCGCCACCTAGTCCTGCTACTCTGCTCCCGCGAGAGCTCACTGTGCCAAACCGCCGCAGAACCGCGCGCTTCTGGCAGTGCAATCTGTGTCGGAGCGGGCAATGAATGGGCTGGAACGCCCTCATTTCGACGCCGCGCGGTAGCTGGTCTCTGCCTGACTTTGGCCACACACCCTTTCGGGGTCGGGCCCTGTTATCCTGTTCTTGAGAAATCCAGTGCCAGAACAGTCGCTCTGACCATGGCTTTTGCCGCTCAAAACCGTAGGTTTCCGGGGTTTTCGCTGGCGATATAACCACTGTCCCGCAAAAAATTACAGGCTTCGAACAGGAGCGTATCAGGGTGTCATCAGGGAAGTATCAGGGGGTGATCAAGCGCCCATCAGGGTGGCAACAGGACCTGGCAGGCTGAACCCGAGAAGTCGGCGCTGCGATTCCCAATCCACGGGCAGTCTGGTGGCCAGCAATCCCGCGAGCGTGAGGTCAGCGGGTTGTTGTCCCGAGATGATCGCCTGCTGGATGTCGGGGGCGAGGAATGCCAGCGTCGTAAGCTTCCGAAGGTAGGGATCCTCCAGGCCGCGGGAATCGGCCTGCGACCCTCTGTGATGGTGTTGTCAGAGCAAATGCACCGCTCGTTAGGAGCTGCCGGCTAGGCAGGGCCGATGCCCCGTCCGCGCAAGCCATCAAGCCCGTTTCGTTATTTCAATTCATCGCCCGAGGTAATCCGGCTGGTGGTGATGATGTATGTGCGGTTTCCGCTGTCGCTGCGGAACGTTGAGGATCTGCTATTCGAGCGCGGCATCGACATTTGCCACGAGACCGTGCGGCATTGGTGGAACAGGTTCGGTCCGATGTTCGCCAGCGATATCCGGCGCCAGCGCGTCAACAAGATGCGCGGGTTCAGGCACTGGCGATGGCATCTTGACGAGATGTATGTGAAATTAAACGGCGAGATGGTGTATCTCTGGCGCGCCGTCGATCACGAAGGCGAGATCCTCGAATCCTATGTAACAAAAAAGCGGGACAAATCTGCGGCTCTGGCGTTCATGAAGAAAGCGCTGAAGCGTCACGGTCCGGCTGATGTTATCGTCACCGACGGGCTTCGATCCTATCCCGCAGCGATGCGTGACCTTGGCAATCTCGATCGCCGCGAGATGGGCCGCTGGCTCAACAATCGAGCCGAGAACAGCCACCTGCCCTTTCGACGACGAGAGCGGGCAATGCTCAGATTCAGGCGAATGAAGACACTACAGAAATTTGCCTCGGTCCATGCCAACGTCCATAACCACTTCGCTCTCGAACGCCATCTCGTCGACCGCCAGACCTACAAAGAACGCCGCTCGGTCGCACTGGCCGAGTGGCAATCGGTAATGAGCTGAACCTTCGCGCCCTATGCCGGAACCGCGCCAATCGGAGACGAGTTGCGGTTAGACTGACAGCACCGATCATCCAGCTTTTCGGCTCTGACATTGGGGCAGGTGCAGGAGGACGCACCCCGGTTCACCTTCGAATGGCACGAATAGTACCCCATAACCTCCATTTGCCAGTGTCAGCTTTTCCCATCACCCCGCGACCCGGTAAAGCATAAGGGGGCAGCGTGTTGCTCTGACACCAGCGAAGGTCGCGCTTGCCCATCGAGCGTGCGCCGGGTCTTTGGCGAGCACGTAATCGACGTCCCACGCGGCGAGGAAGGCCCGGCTGCCGACAGCATCCAGCCGCCCTTCGGCCATATTGCGCGGGGCCATCATGGTGGCGAGGCCGCCGATGGCTCCGGCGCGGGCAGCGAAGTTGTCGTCGCCCAGCACCAGAATCCGCGCGCCGGGGGTGTCTTTGACGCAGGTTTGCAGAGCGCGCACGTCGGCGGGTGCATCGAACCGGGCCCATTGCGCAGCCTCCAGCCCGCCCGCCCGCGATGCCTGCGCCCACTGTCCCACAGAAAATGCCACCAAGGCCAGCGCCGCCACCGCAAAGGCACCCTTCGCGGCAATCATCCGCTGGTGGAGCGTGCGCCCCTGAGCGATGCCCCAGCACGCCGCCGTCAGGAACGCGGCCCACAGCAACGCGGCGAAATAGCGGTGGTCGGAGTATCCGGTCAGCACCTGCGGCGCCAGCATCAGCCCCACAAGCCCCGTGAACGCGGCCAGCACCCACAAAGCCTTGCTGCCGCGCGGCTTGCCCCCGGCAAGGTAAGCCTGCGCCGCCGGAGCTGCCAGAAACGCCGCCGCCAACAGCCCCATCGCACTCACCAGCAAAGCCGCGCCGGTATAGGCGAGGGTGAAGACGTTCCCGCCCACCTTCGCTGCCCACGCCAGCGGGTCATCGGCAAGGCCGGGCTGCGGTGCTGGCCACCAATCGGTGATGAATGCATCCGGGTCGAGGGCCGTTGCGATCCCGGCATTGTCGGTCGCAAACAGCGTGCCGAAGGTGGTCAGCGAATAAAAGACCCACGGCGACACCGCCACCAGCGCGGCCGCCAGCGCCGTCAGCGCGCGTGCAGGTGAGCGGGTCAGCCAGCCGATCATTCCCGCCACCAGCACCGGCAGCAGCACCGCATCAAACCGATTGAGCACCGCCAGCCCCGCCAGCAAGCCGATTCCCACCGCCTGCACCAGCCCGATCCGTTCAGCCCGCAACAGTCCCAGCAGCACCAGCACATAAAGCAGCAATTGCAGCGGGATCGTGCGCCCGGCGCTCATCTCGATCAGCAGCATATTGTGGCCGAGCAGCAGGATCAGCGCCGCCCCTAGCCCCAGCCACGGCGCGCCGGTCACAGCCCGCCCGATCTGATCCGATACGAACGCAAACCCGGCAAAGCAGGCAAAGGCGAGATACAGCCCGGTGCGCGCACCCGTGCCCAGAAGCGCGTCGATCATCGCAATCAGCACCGGGGTGAGCGGCGGGAGAGTCGCTGAAAAAGGCGAGGCGCTGACATAGCTGCGCCAGTGGTTGAAGCGGTAGAAATCGCCGAAGACGGTTTGCGACAACTCATACAGCATCCAGGAATCGGGCGAGTAGGGCGGCATGGCGATCACGCTCAGCAGCAGCGGGGCCAGCACCAGCAGCAGCGCCAACAGCGGCCAGACCAACGATGCACGCCCGCGCACCGCGCCATCAGGCGTGTGCCCCCCGGTCGCGGCGATCACGGTTTCCTTGAGCAGCGCCAGCTTGGACGCGAAGCCGCCGATCTTGGTCGGCACCTTGCCATCCTCGGGGTAGCGCCGCACCACCGGCAGATGGGCCACCTTCAGCCCCAATTGCCCAGCGCGCACCGTCAGGTAGAACAACAGGTTATAGACCTGAAATTCCTCGCGAAACGGGCGCACATCGGGGTGGCTCAGGTAACGCGCGGAATAGCCGCGGAAACCGTTGGTGGTGTCGGTGAACCAGTGCCGCCCCGACAGGCTCAGCAGCGGAGCATGGATCAGCCGGTTGGCGATGGTGCGTTCGAGCGGGGTGTTCTGCGCCGCGCCGCCGGGCAGATAGCGCGATCCCTGCACATAGTCGCAGCCGTCCTCCAGCTTGGCGACCATTGCGGCCACTGCTTCCACCCCGTCCTTGCCATTGCCGTCGATGGTCACGATCCCGGCGTAGCCTTGGCGCAGGCACCAGGCATAGGCCATGCGCAGCTGCGCGCTCAATTTGCCCGGTCCGGTCTTGGTCAGCACCGCGCGCACGCCCACGCCTTGCACGAAGGCGGGATCGAGCGAGCCGTCGGTCGATCCGCCATCGGCGACGATCACATCGACCGGCAGGCCCGCCGCCTGAATCCGCAGCAATTGCCCGCGAATCCGCTCCCCTTCGTTGATGACCGGGATCACCAGCGCATGGCGATGCTGGCGACTCGCATAGACCGCCGCTTCGTGCGTCGGCACCTCCCAATCGCTCTGGTCAAGGATGGGCTGGGGATGCATGGTCATGGCGCTTCTGATGTGGCTGGCGGTTCGGGGGTGAATACGACGAATTTGCTCAAGGCAAAGTTTATGAAGAAGGATCCGCCCGCCCCGCAGATCAGGATCGCCAGCGGATAATCTCCCGCCAGCGCGCGGTCGAGCAGCACGACAATGGCGACGCGCACCGCCAGCGTGGCGAGCGCAACGCCTGCATACATCGCCGCACGCCGGGCCGAGAGGCGCCGGGGGCCGCTCTGAAAGCTCCAGGTCTGGTGGATGACGTAATTCGCACTCGCCGCCAAGGTGAAGCCGATCGCGGCGGCTAGCCACAGCGGCACGCCCAGCCCGGTATGCAAGGCGAGGGCGATGGCTAGGTCGATCACCACCCCCAGCACCGTCACCACAAGGAAACGCGGCAGCTCGTTCATGGCTGCGCCTCCGCCAGATAACGGGCGATTCCTTCAGGCAGGCGTGGCAGCGCGGCGGTATCGACCGGAGCGGTGATCTGCGCTGTGCAGGTGGCGGTGCCGATCTGTGATCCGTCGATCACCTCGAGCGTCAGCCGGGTTGCAGCCTCTGCGCCGACCGGGGCGACCAGCGACAGGCGCGCCGTGTTGCCTATGCCATAGCGCGGGAAATCGGCCCAGCGATCCTGATTCGGCGCGAAAGTTTCGGGCGAGGCTTCACTCACAGTCAGCATCGCGCTGCGCCCGGCGGCGAAGGGCGGACGGCGGGTCACTTCTACCCCGGCCAGCCCCGTGGCGGGCGCAGTAATGTCGAGCGCCAGAGTGCTGCGCGACAGGTCGGAAACGCGGCAGGTGGCAGCGGCGATGGGCGACGCGGATCGCTCTGCGCGCACCCACAAAACCTGCTGATCGTTGCGAGCGATAGGCGTGTAGTTTTCGCGCAGATGACGGAAGAACGGCCAGTTGGCGCGGAAAATCCAGCCCTCCCACCCGCTGTAATCGGGGGCGATGGTGGTGACGGCGGCAACCTTGCGGTTCGCTACCAGCGCGGTGAAATCGGCGCGGTTTTTCGCTCCCAGCACATGGATCAGCGATCCGACCGGGGCTGGGCTCTCCACCACGGCGGCAATATCGAGCGGGGAGGTATAGACCGACAGCAAGCGGCGATCCTGCGGAATTCCCTGCGCGTCCCATGCCGCCGCCAATCGCCGCATCGCGGCCAGATCCGCAGCGTATTCGGGTGTAACGTGGAAGCCGAGGCCCGCGTCATACACCGTGCGGGCGGTGTTCACCCAAACCGCCGCAAAGCGCCCGGCCTCTATCCCCACCATAGCCAGCGCAGCCAGCAGGGCGATCACGCCAGTCTTCGCCGGAGTGGCGCTGCGCAGCACCGGCTTTGCCAGCCGCAGCAACACCCGCTGGCCGATAATCAACGGCGCGCAGGCACCCAGCACGAAGGTGATGGCGTTATACTCCGCCCCGATGTGCCCGCCGATCTGCGGGATCAGCGCGGTGCCGATCAAGCTCGCACCGACAAACACAAACGCGGCCCCGCGCACCGGCGCACTGCGGCCGCGCAGGCGCTGGAGCATCGCCCACAGCACACAGAACGTCAGCACAATCAGGCTGACGGTGGAAAGCCCATCGCCATGGCGCAGGATGTTGGGGAGGTCTGTCAGGGCGAGGATGCGGGTGCTGCGCTCCCACGGCGCGAAGAACCAGAACTGGTCGCCCGCGACATCGCGGAAATTATATTGCAGCCACGGCCCCGGCGCGCCGTGGGTCAACGCCAGCAGGATCGCGCCTGCCGACATCATGACGCCGAGCCCGAATGCCACCAGCGTCTGCACCAGCAAGCCCAAGCGCCGATACAGCGCCATCACGAGGCCGAGCGTCAGGGCAATCACCAGCGGGATCCCGGCATCATTCGACCACAGCAGCCCCGCCCCCGCGACCAGACCCAGCGGAATGCCCCCCGCCAGCGTGCGTCCGTCCAGCAGCACCCGGCGCACCAGCACGACGAAGAACGGCAGCACCACAAATGGCAGAAACCCGCGCAAGGGTCGCAGCGAGACGCCGGGATCGAAGGTGGCGGGATAGGGCAGGCCCAGCGCTTCAGCCACCAGCCGCGCGGCGTAATAGAACGCGAACACCAGCAAAACCGCCGCTTTCCAGCGCGTGCGGGGCGGCGCCGCCCGGATCAGCCAGACGCACGCATAGGCCGCACCGAATGCGCCTGCAACCACCATCACATTGGCCGCCAGCGTCGATGCAAACAGCGTCTTCCCGAAAGCCGCAAACACCGGCAGCAGCGCCAGCACCATCGTGATCCCGAGATAGGACTGGAACGCCGTCCCCAGCTTTTCCCCTTGCGCAAAATGATCGAGCGCGAACCATGTCTGCAGCGCGCCGTCGATCGAATTGAGGCTGTGATCGAACAGCAGCACGCCCCCGCGCCAAGCAAGGATCAGCGCCGCCAGCCCGGCCAGCACCAGCCACCCGCGCCAGGCGGCCCTTGCACGAACCCGATCAGGCATAGGCGTGCCCGAACACGAAACCCGAATCGAGGGATGCGAATTCGGGGGCTGTGTTCTTCACTGCTTCAAACAGGTCGTAGATATTGTCGATCTTTCCGCCGAGGATCGAGATCACGCGGCTGTCGTCCGGCTTCTGGTGATACAGGATCGGGCGGCCATCATCGGCCTCGTTCCTGATGAGGATGGTCTTCACATCATAGATCGACCGGCGATAGGTCGCCTGCCCGAGGCACGGTAGATACCGCTGGGCATCGCGCAGCATGAAGGCATAGCGCGTCTCGGGATCAAGGCTGGCAAAATGGCGATAGGGGTCACGCAGCGCCGGATTGTCAGCCCAGCTTTCGTGCGGGGTATAGCGCACATGGGTGAGCGAATAGAGCGCCTCTGACGGGTAGGGCATGGTCGAGAAGAACGGCCCGTCCATCACCGTGACACCGATCTTTTCCAGCTCACGCGGGGGTTCGATCAGCGCCAGTTCGGCGACTTCGTGCTTCAGCCGCGCGCCGGGCAGGCCGGCCTTGGCCAACACCGAATTGATCTGCGCATAGGTGATGTTGAAGGCATAGCGCGCGGTCACTTCGGTGCCGTCCGACAGCGCGGCGACCACGCCGCTGCGATAATCGGTCAGGCCGACCAGCTCGGTTTCCAGGCGCACCTCGATCCCGGCAGCGGCCATCCGCGCGGCGACCTGCTTGCCGAGGATCGCGTGATCGAAGGCGACTTCGAAACAGGCGAAAACGTCCTCCACCTTGTCCGGGTTGAACAGCGCCCGGTGGATCGGCATGGCCGGTTCGATCGGCGCGCCCATGTCGCGGAACATGCGGTGAAATTTCTTGGCCGTAACCTTCGACCGGCGCCGGGCGATGGCATAAAGCATCTGGAAATCGCCCACCACCGCCTCGGGGAAATCGGCCAGGAACCGGCGGTGCAGCAGCATTGATTTGACCGCCGTGCCAGCCGATCGGGGATAGTGAAACCCGGTATGCACCCGCGCCTGATTGACCCGCGATGCGCGGTTCATCAGCTGCGGCCCGGCCTCCACCACCAGCACCCGCGCCGAGATCGAACGCAGATAGAGCGCCAGGCAGCAGCCATAAAAGCCCCCGCCGATCACGACGTAATCATATTGGGTGGCGGCGGCAGCGGGCATCAGCCGTCACCGCGCGGCAGGGGGCCAGGGGCGGGGGCAGTGTCGCTTTCCAGCTCGACATTGAGATCGAAGGCGACCTGATGGAACAGATCGATCCGGTTGACCTCCTCCGGCACCAGATCGCATTTCAGCCGCCGCTGCTGCTTCAGCAGGTGTTGCAGGCCGAGGCTGAGGCCCAGCGTCGACATCCCCATGAACACCGCACTGACCGCCAGCATGGCATTGGTGGTGAGCCAGCCGGGCGCAAGGCTATTGACCACGAACAACGCGCCGATGATATAAGCGGCATAGGCCATGCCCAGCAGCGTCAGGATGCTCGAGGAAATCGCCACCACCGACAGGATCGTGGGCGTCAGATAGACCAGCAGCGTTTGCAGCAATCGCGCGCGGCGCGGAAGGTCGAGGAAGGCGGTGCGCGTGGCCACATTCCGGTCAGTGCGGAAATGGGCCACCGGCAGGCGCGGATCGCGCGGCGGGAAGCGCAGCGCAAGGCGCGGCTCGTCATGTGCCAGCACTAGATTGAGCAGGGTGCGCGGCATGGCGTTGGTCTGGAAATCGCTCGGATCGACCTTGAACCCGGCCAGCCGCCCGAGCGCGATGAATGGCGAGGCCAGCAGATGCTTAACCGGGCGGCGCGCATGGCGGTTGGCGAGCGTGATGGCGCCCGCCTGTTCGGCATGGTCGAGGAGCGCCAGCACATCCATGTGGGCGATTTCATCGACATTGCCGGTCACCACGAGATCGCCGATCGCCTCTTCGGCCGCGATCACGCGGCGGTCGTAGTATTCGGTGCCGCGCCGCACCACGAACAGGCGCAGATTGGGCACGTCCTTGACCAGATCAAGAAAGGCGGCGCGCTGGGTATCGTCGACCACCAGAATGATCTCGCGGAAGCGATACGCCTGATCGAGCGTGGCGGCGACATCGCGCACGGTCTGGAAGGTGGCTTCCGTGGTGGGAAGGTTGGAAAAGCAGACCGAAACGACCACGTCCTCGCGCGGTTTTTTGAGCTGCCTGGCATCGGGTTCACGCATGGATCGCCTCCGCTGCTTGATGGGCCTCGGCCAGCCGCGCAGCCGCGCGCCGGACGTCGGCGAGGCCTTTGGTAGAGCGCTTCATTTCGATGGAAACGGCCTTGGCATAACCTGCCGCGCGCAAGCCCCGCAGCACCGGCACCAGCGGCGCGGCAGCAGCGGGCGCAGGGACCAGATCAGGCTCGCTGACATGGACATGGTGGAGGCGCGGCATCAGGCCGGGCAGGCGCGTGGGCACGCTGTCAAAGCTGCCATTTATATGCATCGCCCCGAGATCGAGGATCAGCGCAATTCCCGGATGATCGACCGCCTGCACGAACGCCTCGGCCTCCTCCAACGTGTTGAGGAAATTGGTGCCATAGGCGGCCGGGTTGGCTTCGATGGTGATACGCGTTCCGGCGGCGGCAGCGTGATCGCCCAGACGGCGGAAGACGGCGGCGGCTTCGGCCAGCGCAGCGTCCATCGCCATGCCCGCAGGCACGCTGCGCTGCGCAGGGGAGCCGAACACCAGGTTGGGAATGCCGAACCGCCCGGCGAGCGTGATCGCGCGGATCATGCCGCGCTCGAACGCGGCGCGCGCCTCCGTCCCTTCGAACAGGGCCGCGCCGGTCACGCCAAACAGTAGCGATTGCATCGACACCAGCGTCAGCCCCGCGTCCGCCGCTTCGCGCAGCGCCGTGCGGGCGATTGCCTCTTCGGGCACGAAGGGATCGGCAGCGGCGTGGAAAAAGATGCCTGGCGCGATTTCCAGCTCGGTGATCCCCGCCTCGGCCAGAATCGCATAGGCATCCAGCCGTTCCTCGGCCGACCAGGCGATGTTGGACATGGCGAGCTTCATGCCGCAACCCTTTCGCTGGCGAAGAACGCGGCCAGCTGGTTGAGCGTGGCGACGGCGTTGAACTGGTACGGCCCTTCCGCCCCCCACAGCCCGGCATGGCGGGTGCGCATATCCTCGTGGTGCAGGCCCGCGGACGTTTCGGGCATGGTGCGGCCGATCAGCCGCGCGTGGATCGCAGCGGCGGTAAGCGGTTCTGCCACCAGATGCAGGTGCGACAGCCCCGCTTCCAGCGCGATGCCGATATCCTGCCACAGCCGGTCGATGGGATAATATTGGTAAGTCGTGTCCGGATGATGAAACTGCGTCGCCGAAGCGCCGCCCAGCGCCGTAACCGCATCCTCCAGCGCAGCCCGCCGCCGGTCGGCATTCAGTGACGCCCGGTCGAGCCGCAGCAACCCCGTCACCGCATCGTGGGCATAGAGTGCCCCCACCCACCCATCGCGCGCGCGATTGAGCGCACTCACCAGCGCATCGCGCTTCGCCTCGGTCAGCAGCGATGGCACTGGGTTCATCAGATCGAACAGAAAATTCTTGCGCAGCCCCGCCCCGAACAAGGCGGGCAGGCGGACGATCAGGCTGGCAGGAAAGTGGCTTTCGACAAACGCCTCCAAGGCGCGGCGATGGCGGCCATAAGCCAATTCCTGCTGGAACGCCTCGGTGCCTTCGTCATCGCGCCTGGCAAAATCAGCCAGAACTGCGATGGACGAGATCAGCACGAAGCGTTCGGCGCGTACCTTGGCCAGCCGCGCGATCAGCGCCTCGATCTGCGCCGCGTCGCGTTCGGGCGCGCGGTTCGCCTCCAGCATCGAACCCGGCGCAGCGGCGCATACCAGCGTGCCGAACGCCTGTCCTTCGATGGCGGCGATATTGCCGCTGTTATAGCACGCCGCAAACCCCGCCTGCCGCAGCAAGGCACTGCCGACAAAGCCGGTGTGACCAATCAGGCCATTGATGTGGTGGGTGTTATCAGAACCGTTCATCGCGTCTTTGGCCTAGCGCTGCTTTCATGCTTGGATGTCTCATCCTTGCGGCTCAAACGGACGCGCGGCAGCGGCGACCTGTATGACCCGCTGCCATGCGGGATAATGGACATTGATATAGATAAGGTTAACCACACCCCTTTGGCTGGTGAAGGCAGGATGCGTCATGCCTTTGCGATTGCGTGGTAGGGTTCTGTCAGAGCAAAATGCATCGGGAGGCTCACATGCCTCGTCCCCGCAAGCCTGCCAGCTCGTTCCGCTACTTCAAATCCTCCCCGGAGGTGATCCGCCTCGTGGTCATGATGTACGTGAAATACCCGCTCAGCCTCAGAAACGTCGAGGACCTGCTGTTCGAGCGCGGCATCGACATCTGCCACGAGACCGTGCGGTTGTGGTGGAACAGGTTCGGCCCTCTGTTCGCCGCTGACATCCGTCGACAGCGCGTCAGCAGGATGCGCGGGTTCCGCCAGTGGCGCTGGCACCTTGATGAGATGTACGTGAAGCTTAACGGCGAAATGGTCTACCTGTGGCGGGCCGTCGACCAGGAAGGCGAGATCCTCGAGAGCTTCGTCACCAAAAAACGGGACAAAGCCGCGGCGCTAACCTTCATGAAGAAAGCGCTGAAGCGCCACGGATCACCTGAGGCGATCACCACTGACGGGCTGCGCTCCTACGGCGCGGCCATGACCGAACTGGGCAACAGCGAGAAGCGCGAGGTCGGACGCTGGGCCAACAATCGGGTCGAGAACAGCCACCTTCCGTTTCGACGACGAGAGCGAGCGATGCTGAGGTTCAGGCAGATAAAGAGCTTGCAGAAGTTCGCCTCGGTCCACGCCAACGTTCACAACCACTTCAACCAGGAACGCCACCTCGTCGACCGAGAGACTTACAAGGAACGCCGCTCGGTCGCCCTGGCCGAGTGGCAAGGCCTCATGGCCTGAGGAGCGCTCGCCCTTCCCACATCTCCGCAAGGTGGAGACGAGTTCGCATTAGACTGACAGCACCCTCGGCTATCATCGCTCTCGGCGGATGTCGGCTGTGGCATTTCTTGCCTCATGGCAGGACTGGTTTCGACACCCATTTTCCTACTTCAAAGCAAAAGCTTACGCTACATCCGCCAACCCAAAATCAACCCTCCAGTGAATTATCCGGGTTAAACTTCGGCTGTCTCTGGTCACTCCAAATGGCTAGCGTGGCGTTGACAACTGGTGACCGGCCATGAAACATTATATCTAGATGACTCTCTCCCGATCTCTCTCTCTGTCAGATCCACTTAGTGGGCATGCGCGCTGGTCCCCCACAGCGAGATGGTCAACGTCATCCGTCGAAACGGTGGCACTGCGCGTCGGGTTCGACCTTGTCCTCAGTCGTATCGACGCAGCTACTTGCCCTTTCCATTTTGAGGAGCCCGACGATG
>Ga0105046_10009897_pt1 | contig 14871 bp, 5 predicted proteins | sample MAT03_FD_78385 | JGI IMG/M metagenome (GOLD analysis project Ga0105046, IMG submission 78385) | Freshwater microbial communities from Lake Fryxell liftoff mats and glacier meltwater in Antarctica - MAT-03 (megahit assembly) | ecosystem: Environmental > Aquatic > Freshwater > Ice > Liftoff... | reverse complement strand
CTTGGTGTTGGTGGCACCCTCGGCGTCGGCCACGGTCAACGTGGCCGTCCACGTGCCCACTGCGAAGGTGTAGCTCGGGTTCGGCGAGGTACTGGTCCCGATGCCGTCACCGAAGTCCCACGTGTAGCTCACGATGCCGCCGTCGGAGTCGGTCGACCCCGCCGAGGAGAAGGCCACCGTCAGCGGCCGCTTGCCCGAGGTCGGGGTTCCAGCAGCCTGAGCCACCGGCGCCACGTTGAGCGGGCCGACGTTGATCGACGCTGAACCGGTGTTCGAGTCACCGCTGTCGTCGGTCACGGTCAACACTGCAGTACGCAGCCCCTCCGTCGAGTAGATGTGGCTGGGGTTCGGGTCAGTGCTCGTCCCACCGCCGATGACGGCCGGGTCACCGAAGTTCCAGCTGTAGGACGCGATGGTCCCGTCGTTGTCCACCGTGCCGGCCGAGCTGAAGTTCACCGTGAGCGGCGCCTTCATGGTCGTACCGACCGGCGTGGCGTTGGCCACCACGACCGGCGGCACGTTGGCCACAGTGCTGACCGTGGTCGAGGCGCTGCCGGTGTTGCCGTCGTCGTCGGTGACCGTGAGCGTCGCTGTGAAGGTGCCGACACCGTAGATCTTGGTCGGATTGGCGTTGCCGCTCACCGGGGAGCCGTCGCCGAAGTCCCAGCTGTAGCTGACGATGGTCCCGTCCGGATCAGCGGATCCGGCCGAGCTGAGCGCCACGGACAGCGGGGCTTTGCCCGAGCTCGGGGTGGCCGACGCAACCGCAGTGGGCGACAGGTTCGGGATCACCGTGACGGTCACCGATGCCGTGTTCGTGGCGCCGCCGTTGTCGGTCACCGTGACCGTGGCCACGTAGACCCCGACCGCGGTGTAGGTGTAGGTCGGGTTGGCGGCGGTGCTGGTGCCGACGCTGTCGCCGAAGTCCCAGGCGTAGCCCACGATGGTGCCGTCATCAGTCGAAGCCGCCGATGAGAACACCACGGTGGCCGGAACCTTGCCGGTGACCGGGGTGACCGAGGTGACGGCCGCGTCGGCCACGGGGGCCGGGTTGGGGTTGACCGTGATGGTGAGCGCAGCGGAGCCGGGGGCACCTTCGTTGTCGGTCACGGTCAGCACGGCCGAGTAGGAACCGGCCGTGGTATAGGTGTGCGACGGGTTGGCAGTGGTGTCCGGCGCAGAACCGTCGCCGAAGTCCCAGCTGTACCCGGCGATGGTGCCGTCCGGATCAACGGAGCCGGCCGAGCTGAAGGCCACCAGGAACGGGGCGTTGCCCGCTGCCAGGTCCGAGTTGGCCGAGGCCACGGGCACCACGTTCGGGTTCGAGACGATGGAGACCGTGGCAGTGTCGCTGTCCCCGCTGTCGTCGGTCACCGTGAGGGTCGCCGTGTAGTTGCCCGGCGCATAGATGTGGCTGGGGTTGGCCGACGTGTCGGCCGGTGAGCCGTCGCCGAAGTCCCAGCTGTAGCTGGAGATGGTGCCGTCGGTGTCGTTGGTGCCGGTCGAGCTGAAGGCCACCAGGAGCGGCCCCTTGCCCGAGGTCGGCGTTCCCGCAGCGGCAGCCGTCGGGAAGATGTTCGGCACGGCGGTGATGGTGACCGGCACAGCATTGACGGCGCCGTCATCGTCGGTCACGGTCAGCACTGCGGTGTAGGTGCCGGGCGTGGCGTACACGTACGTGGGGCTCACCGAGCTGCTGGGCAGCGAACCGTCGCCGAAGTTCCAGCTGCGGGACACGATCGTGCCGTCCGAATCCGATGAGCCGGCCGAGTCGAACGCCACTGTCAGTGGGGCCTTGCCGGTGGACGGCGTGGCGGTGGGAACGGCGACCGGGGCGACGTTGGTCGGACCGACGCTGATCGGTACCGAGGCGCTGGTGGTCCCGCCGCGATTGTCCGTGATGGTCAACACCGCGGTGTACGAGCCGAGGACCGTATAGGTGTAGCTGGGGTTCGGAAGCGCGCTCACCGGCGAGCCGTCGCCGAAGTTCCAGCTGTAGCTGACGATCGAGCCGTCGTTGTCGGTCGAGCCGACGGAGCTGAAGGCCACCGTCAAGGGGGCCTTGCCGGTGGATGGGGTTCCGTTGGCCACGGCCACGGGCAGCTGGTTGACCGTGAGGACGACGATGCTGAGGGAGGTGGAGTCGGTGGCGCCGCTGTCGTCGGTCACCAGCAGGGACACCGTGTAGGTACCGGGAGCCGAATAGGTCTTGGAGGGCGTCACGGCGCTGGAGAGCGGGCTGCCATCGCCGAAGTTCCAGCGACGGCTGACGATGGTGCCGTCCGGATCGGCCGAAGCTGACGAATCCAATACGACGGCGAGGGGCACCACGCCGTTGGGTGGGGTGGCGGTGGCCACCGCGGTCGGGGACAGGTTCGGTGTGGTGGTGATGACCTGGGTGGCCGATGAGGTGGCACCCCGGTTGTCGGTCACGGTGACCTTGGCTGCATAGGTGCCCGCTGCGGCATAGGTGTGCGACGGGTTGGGGGCGGTGCCCAACGCGGTGCCGTCGCCCCAGTCCCAGCTGTAGCTGACGATCGAGCCGTCCGGATCGTTGGACCCGGCGGAGCTGAAGGCCACCGTCAGCGGCGACTTGCCGGCAATGGGCGCTGCGCCGATCACGGCGACGGGCGACTGGTTCGATCCGAGGGTGACGTCGACCGTCACGGTGTCGGTTGCGGTGGCGCCGAGGTTGTCGGTCACCGTGAGCGAGGCCGAGAAACTGCCGGCGAATGTGTAGGTGTGCGTCGGGTTGGCCGTGGTGTCAGAGGGTGAGCCGTCGCCGAACTCCCAGCGGTAGCTGGCGATCGAGCCGTCCGGATCAGACGAGCCGGCCGAGCTGAAGGCCACGGCCAACGGGGCGAACCCGGAGACGTCGGACCCGGCGTTGGCCACGGGAGCCATGTTGCCCCCGCCAGCGCCGCCACCCACGGGCGCGCATGCGGCCATGAGCAGTGCCAGTGCTGACAGCGCGGCAACGAGCGGAAGTCGACGCAGCCCGGTCCGGGTCTGCCTCGTGGATGATGGGTTGGACCGCTTGGCGGTCGTGCTCAACCTCGTGCTCATGACTTCCTCCCCTCGAACGCCCGGCCGTGGCCGCTGCGCTCGTCCCCTACTGGTGGTATGTACGTTCCTGATGTTGCGGTGATCGTGTACTGCGGTGATCGTGTGGTCAGTGGTGATCGGTGGTTCCGTGGGCAGCCGCCCACGGACCCCGTTCCGAATGGTCCGTCAGGTGACAGTGATGGCGATGGTCGACGGGGCCGATGTGGCCCCCTTGTCGTCAGTCACCGTGAGCGAGGCCGTGTAGCTGCCTGGAGTGGCATAGACGTACGTCGGATTGGCCGAGGTGTCGAGCGGCGAAGCGTCGCCGAAATCCCAGCTGTAGGTGGCGATCGTCCCGTCGACGTCCCCCGACCCCACCGAGCTGAACATCACGCTCAAGGGCGCCGCCCCGGAGGTGACATCGCTGCCGGCCACTGCGGTCGGCGCCTGGTTCACGTTGACCACGATGGTCACCGTGGCAGCCGCCGAGGTGGCCCCGTTGTCGTCGGTCACCGTCAACGTGGCGCTGTAAGTGCCCGGCGTCGGGTAGGTGTAGCTCGGGTTGGCGGCCGTGCTGGTCCCCACACCGTCACCGAAGTCCCAGGCGTAGGCGGCGATGGTGCCGTCGTTGTCCACCGAACCGGTCGAGCTGAACAGCACCGCCAGCGCCGCAGGGCCGGACCCCACGTTGCTGCTGGCCGAGGCCAGGGGTGCCTGGTTGGCGTTGACCGTGATGGACAACGTGGCCGCCAACGAGGTGACACCGCCGTTGTCGGTCACCGTCAACGAGGCGGTGTAGTTGCCCGGCGTCGGGTAGGTGTAGCTCGGGTTGGCCGCCGTGCTGGTCCCGATTCCGTCACCGAAGTCCCAGGCGTAGCCGGCGACCGTACCGTCGGAGTCCGTGGATCCCGCCGAGCTGAAGGCCACCAGGAGCGGCCCCTTGCCCGAGGTGGGCGTGGCGCCGGCGACTGCAGTTGGGGCCTGGTTCGGGTTGGCGGTGACCGTCACCGTGGTGGTGCTGGTCGCCCCGTCGTTGTCGGTCACCGTCAACGTGACGGTGAAGACCCCGACCGTAGTGAAGCTGTAGCTCGGGTTGGCAGCGGTACTGGTCCCGATGCCGTCGCCGAAGTCCCAGCTCCGGGACACGATGGTGCCGTCGGAGTCCGAGGATGTCGCGGAGCTGAAGCCCACCGCCAGGGGTACTGCGCCCGAGGTGGGTGTGGCGGTGGCACCAGCAGCGGGGCCGACGTTCGGCGGACCGACGTTGATCGACACGGTGGCAGTGCCGGTGGCCCCGTCCTGGTCGGTCACCGTCAACGACGCCGTGTACAGGCCCTGCGTGGCGTACAGGTAGCTCGGATTCGCAGCCGAGCTGGTCCCCGCACTGTCGCCGAAGTCCCAGGCGTAGCTGACGATCGAGTCGTCGTTGTCCACCGAACCCGCCGAACTGAAGATCACACCCAACGGCGCCTTGCCGGCGTCCGGAGTGGCGTTGGCCACTGCGGTCGGGGCCTGGTTGGCGTTGGAGGAGATGTTCACCGTGGCGGATCGTGCTGCGCCGTTGTTGTCCGTCACCGTCAACGTGGCGGTGTAGGCGCCGATGGCATAGACGTGCGTCGGGTTGGGGGTCGTGTCCACTGGCGATCCATCGCCGAAGTTCCAGCGATAGGTGATGGTGCCGTCCGGATCGGTGGAACCGGCCGAACTGAACGTCACCAGCAGCGGACCCTTGCCCGATGTCGGTGTGCCCGAGGCCGCAGCCGTGGGCGGAAGGTTCACGGTGCCGGCCACGGACGTGGTGCCCGAGAATCCGGCCGTGCCGTTGCCGCCCGTCCCGCCCGTGGCACCGGTCGAACCCGTGCCTCCGGCGAAGCCGTTGCGGCTGGTGGTGTTGCTGGTCCCGAGTGCGCCACCCGGACCGCCGGCACCACCGGCACCACCGGCACCACCGTCGCCGGTGACGCCGCCGTTGCCGATCGTCGTGCTGAGCCCGGTGACCGTGAGGCCGCCGGTGCCGACGTGGTAGGCGCCGATGGACGGACCACCTGCACCGCCGCCGCCGCCGGAGCCGCCGCGACCACCTGCACCGCCGCCGCCGCCGCCGCCGCCGCCGACGCCGCCGGTCGTGGCGCGTCCGGGGCCGCCCGTTCCGCCCGTTCCGCCGGTCCCGCCGGTGCCACCCGTTCCGCCCTTGCCGCCGTTGCCGGTGGTGAGCTGGGAAGTGGTGATGGTCACCGTTGCGTTGTTGGAGTAAGAGCCGAAGGAGCCGCCGCCGGCCAGGCCGCCTGCGCCGCCGTTTCCGCCGTTGGCGCCGATGCCGCCGGAGCCGCCGGAGCCGCTTCGGTTGCTGTTGGCACCGCCGCCGCCGCCGCCGCCGCCGCCGGCGCTGGCGCCTGCGGCGCCTCCCGATCCGGCGGCCACGCCGACGTAGAGGTCACCAGGAGTGCCTGGTGTATTGGGCCCGGCTGCGCCCGCAGTGCCGACTGCGCCGCTGGCCGTTCCGCCGCCGCCGCCGCCGCCGCCGATGTTGCCGGCCTGGTTGGGCGCCACGCCGCCGACGCCGCGTGCGCCGCCGCCGTCGCTCGGGTTCGCCACGACGCCGCCCTTTTCACCGAGGCCGCCAGCACAGTTGCTGAAGACGCACTGGTTACCGCCGGATCCGGCGCCGGACCGGGAGATACCGGTGCCACCCGCGCTGGGCCCGGGCGTAGCGACGCCGACGAGCGGATAGTCGCCGCCGATGAGGCCGTTGACGCCGTTGGTACCAGTCGTACCGATGCCACCCTGAATGCCCTGGACACCGGGCTGGGCGGTGAGCGTGCTGTCGATCACGGTCACCGAGGAACTCCCGAGGGCCCGCAGGCCATAGGCGCTCGAGCCGGCGCCGGACGGTGTGCCGCTGTTCACCGACACGGTGTCGAGGGTGATGACCGAGTTGGCCTGGACCAGGACGCCGGTGGCGTTCAGGCCACCGCCGCCCACGATGGTCAACTTGGACAACGTGGTCGCGATGGTGATGCCGCTGGCACTCACGCCCGGCGAATCGGGTGCCCCGGTCACCGTGACCGTGGTGGAGCCGTCACCGCCGCCCGCCACGAAGCTCTGATCGAATCCGCCCACGACCCGCAGGCCGTTGACCACACCGAAGCCGGTGTAGGAACCGCCGGCCACCTTCACGCCGGTCCGACCCAGTGACTGCGCCGTGGTGAGCGCCGCCTGGATCGTCGCCTTGGGCGCCGAGCTGGACCCGACATCGCCGTCGTTGCCGTTGGAGCGGACATAGATGTTCGGATCGAGCGCATCGATGACGATGGTCGTGGTCGAGGTCGCCCCGTTGTCGTCGGTCACCGTCAACGTGGTGGTGTAGGTCCCGATGTCGGTGTACACGTGGGCCGGGTTGGGGTCTGTGCTGTCCGGCGTGCCGTCACCGAACTCCCACAGGTAGCTCACCAGGGTGCCGTCCGGGTCGGACGAGGCCGAGGAGTCGAGCACGATGCTGAGTGGCGCGTTGCCGGACTGGAAGTTGGCGTTGGCCACTGCAGTGGGCGCCTGGTTCGGGTTCACCGTGATGGTGACCGTGGCGGAGTCCGAGTCGCCTTCGGCGTCGGACACCGTGAGCGTGGTGGTGTAGGTCCCAGGGGCCACGTAGACGTGGGTCGGGTTGGCGCTGGTGCTGTCCGGCGTGCCGTCGCCGAACTCCCACAGGTAGCCGGTCACCCCGCCATCGGGATCAGACGACGCCGCCGAGCTCAGCGCCACGGTGAGGGGCTCCTTGCCGGCTGTCGGCGTGGCCGAGGCCTGGGCGGTGGGCGCCACGTTCGGAACGACGGAGATCGGGACCGCCGTGGTGTTGGTGGCGCCGTCGTTGTCGGTCACCGTGAGCAGCGCGGTGTACGAGCCGACCGCGGCATAGGTGTGGCTGGGGTTGGCCGAGGTGTCGACTGGCGAGCCGTCTCCGAAGTTCCAGCTGTACCCCGTGATGGTGCCGTCGCTGTCAGTCGAGCCAGAGGAGGAGAAGACCACGACCAGGCCGGCCTTGCCCGTGTTGGGCGCCCCGGCGGCCTGAGCCACAGGTGCCACGTTCGGCGGGCCGACGTTGACCACCACCGTGGCCGAGCCGGTCACGCCGTCATCGTCGGTCACGGTCAGCTTGGCGTTGTAGCTGCCCTGCGTGGTGTAGAGGAAGCTGGGGTTGGCGGCGCTGGAGTCAGCCACGTTGTCCCCGTTGAAGTCCCAGCTGTAGCTGACGATGGAGCCGTCGACGTCGATCGAACCGGCCGAGCTGAAGATCACGCCCAGCGGGGCCTTGCCGGCATCCGGAGTGGCGTTGGCCACCGCGGTGGGCGCCTGGTTCGGGTTGACCTGGACGGGGATGGTGGTGGTGTCGGTGGCGCCGTTGTCGTCTGTCACGGTGAGCACCACGTTGTAGGTGCCGATGGCGGAGAAGGTACGGATGGCGGTCTCGCCAGTGGCGGTCGCTCCGCCCGGGAAGGCCCACGCGTAGGACACGATGTCGCCGTCGACGTCGGCCGAGGTCGCGCCGCTGAACGACACGGTGAGCGGCACCTTGCCGAACGACGGCGATGCCACGCCTGCGGCTGTGGGCGTCACGTTGTTGGAAACGGTGACGATGGTGGTCGCAGTGTCAACTGCGCCGTTGTTGTCCGTCACGAGGAGCGATACCACATAGGTGCCGGGGGCGTCGTAGAGGTGCGAGGTCGTGACGGCGCTGGACGTTGCGCTCAGGTCGCCGAAGTCGAGCAGGCGGCTCACGATTGAGCCGTCGGGATCCGTGCTGGCCGAGGAGTCGAACGCAACGGTGAGGGGTGTCTTGCCCGACAATGGGGCGGCCGCGATGCTGGCGGCCGGCGGGACGTTCGCGGGCTCCGTGGCGGCAATGTTGACCGAAGCGGTGGAGGTGAGACCGCCGTTGTCCGTGACGATGAGCGTGGCGATGAACGCTCCGCCGAAGGTGTAGGTGTGGACCGGGTTGGCCACGGTGCTGGACTGCCCGTCGCCGAAGTCCCAGAGGTAGTCCTCGATGAAGCCATCGGGGTCGGTCGAGGCGCTGCCGGCGAACTCGACCAGCAGAGGCGCCTGTCCGAAGGTCACGTTGGCGGTGGCTCGGGCGGTCGGCGCGAGGTTGGGGCCGCCGATGCCGCCCCCGCTGGTCGGGGCGCACCCCGCAACGAACAGCGCTGCCGCAGCAACGATTGAAATCATGGGTACGCGCAAGCGACTCATGTGTCCCCTCCTCATTCGCCACGCCCCGGAATTCCCCCCGAGAGCGCGCCAGCCGCCCAGCTGGTCCCGGATGTATAACACAGCTCACTTCGTGGAGGCTGAAGATTCTTCACATCAGGTGCAATGATTAGAAACTGAAGCCGGTCCGAGGTAGCCCACCCTGCCGAAGGAGCCTCGGCCGGCGTGTCGGGGAACACTGACCTCGCTGCATGTCGCCGCCCACATCGAGGCCGACGTCCTGGTCGTCGATGGAATGCGCATGGTGCCCATCGTGATCGAACGGGCCCATCCGACGCCGGCCGATCTGCGTGGCCCACCCATAACCTTGATGCCCGAGCTCTTCCGGGAGACCGCCGGCCGTTGGCCCGACGACGGGTGGACTGCGTTGCCCGTGGGGCTCGACGTGCTGGCGGCCAGACTCGGCGCCGACGAACTGGTCCGCGTCGACGAACGCGCCGCCACGCTGGGCGGCGCCCGGATACCGGCGGCAGGAGATGTCCTGACCACGTGCCATCTGCCCACGCCCGGGGCATCATGCCAGGATCAACACGAAGCCCGTCCTGCTCTCGGGTCGTCGCGACCGGAGAAGCGGGCGCCCGACCTCGACGACGTCGCTGACGCGGTCGCTGAACTCTCGTCGGTGTGAACTCGGGCCTCAGCCGTTGTTCTGGGACACCCGGCGCAACGTCGTCTTGAAGATGACGAAGGGCAACAGCAACCGGCCGACCAGCGCGAGGGCCCAGACCAACACCGTGGCGGACACCCAGGTGTCGAGACCCCTGATGGTCAGACCATCGGTGACGATCAGGCCGACGAGCGTCGAGATCAGCGCGCTGCTGCCGAGCAACACCGGCGCGTTCTCGATCGCCATCTGTCAAAGGAGCGGCTCGATGAGCAGCCCGGTGACCGAGAAGAGGGCGACGCCACCAACAGGGCCACCGCATCGGCGATCAGTCGCACTGCGGCCGACGCCCCGATCCGGATCATCGAGTGCCCTCAGGTGCCTGGCACCACGACCTGTTCACCACGGCGCCGTGTTGCGGGGAGACCCGCGTCGAGGCCCGGATACCCGGGCCCACAATTGATCAACCGGTGCAGGCACGCGAGCCCACGATCAGGCCGCTCCGCCCATCACGCACCGCCCGACGGGTTGGCGAAGACGATCTCGACGTCGGTGAATCCCAAGGAGGTGAGCAGGCTTTCGAACAGACCGCTCGCACTGCTCTTGGCCAGGTCGAGCAGCCCTGACCGTTCAGCCACGCCGTTCACCGCCCGCTTGCCTTCGGCTGCGGCGTCGGACAGATAGTCGTCGGGCAGCTTGCCGGGAAAGATCGACGTGTCCAGCCCCACGATCAGCACGCCGGTCTCGGCATCCACGCTGGGGTCGGCCAGCGTCGGCGTCCTCTCGATCCTCGAACGACTTCGGCGTCCCGTTGCAGACGACCACCGGAAGTTGAACGTCCCCTTGGCCGCCTCCAGGGTCTCGGACTCACGGAGGCGCTCCAGCACCACTCCGCCCGAAGCACTGATGGTGTCGCGGCCGAAGACGCCGTCGATCAGGTTGCGGATGGGGTTCAGGCTGGCCAGACCCAGTCCCACGACCAGGAGCACCGCGGCCAGGAGCGCCCAGGTCAGCTTCTTCACACTGGCCGCCCCATGGCCAGAAGCCATCCGGACGACACGCGCCCGTGACCTACAACGGCGTGGATCCCCCGAACGGTCGTGGTTCACTGTGTGCGGTGAGCAGCAACGACCGGAGTCGCTTCGAATCCATCACCCGGTCGCGCCTGCTCGAACGATGCGAGGGTCGACCCTTCGTGATCCTCACCGCCCCCTCGGGCTACGGAAAGACGAGTCTGGCCCGGGACATCGCCGCGGCCGCCGGCGGTCCCACGGCCTGGGCTCGGTTCACCGACACCGACCAGTTGGACGGCGGCTCCACCCGACTCCTGGAGGCGCTGCGTGCCATCTTCCCGCACCTCGGTGATCAACCACCGGTAGCGGACACCACCGGCAGGGCCCGGCTGACCTATGCGCTCGAAGCCGTCGCCGGTCCCGCGGCCGTGGTCCTCGACGACGTCGAGCTGCTCGGCGACACCTCGGGTCCTGCCTTGCAGGCGTTGCGGGACCGGTCGGCCGACGATCTCCACATCATCGTGACCAGCCAGGAGGATCCCCCGGCCGACGTCGCTCGCTGGATCGCCGACGGACGAGCCACGCTGCTGGGCGCGTCCGAGTTGCTCTTCGACCAGGCCGAGTGCGACCTACTCGCCGACTCCACGGGCTCGGTGCTCACTGGAGCCCAGATCGCCGATCGCTCGGGCGGATGGCCCAGCGCTGCGGTCACGTTGGCCCGCTCCCCGGACTTCATCGACGAGCGCCTGGTCGCCGACGCGTTCGTCGGCCAGAGCGAAGCGGCACATCACTTCCTCGCTGCGCTGGCTCGGGTGTCATCGCTGCCGCGAACAGCGATCGAGGGAGCAACCGAACGGGAGTTGCTCCGACTGGCCAGACGCCATCCGGCAGTCCTCGACGTGGACGCCGAGCGGTGGCGTCTCCGCGAGGTCGCCCGGTCCCAGCTCTTGGAGCTCCCGGTCGACGAAGCGTTCGTCGGAGACCTGATCGACCGACTGGATCGATCAGGCCAATCGGATGAGTCGCTGATGCTGCTGGCGCGGATCGACGGGGACCGTCGACTGCTCCAGGACCGACTCGACCGAGACGGGGCCCGGCTGCTGGCCAGCGGGCGGTTCGCGCTGGTACGGGATCTCATCACGCAGGTTCCCAGCAGCTCCCGACGCCACGGCACCTCACTGCTCGACGCCGCCGCGGCGCTGGGACTGGATCAGCTGGAGCTCCGAGGCGATTCGATCGCCCGGGTCGACCTGGCCGTGCTCGACCAGCTCGAGGCAACAACTCCCGCCCAGACCCGCGATGACCAGCTGGCGCTGGCCGGCATCCGGACCGAGTTCCTCCGTCGGCGAGGCGACGCGTCGCTCGTCGCTGTGGCGCTCGGCGGACTGGAGCTACTCGGACCGGACCTGTCGTCGCTCCCGCCGGGCACTGATCCGTCCGAGGTGGTCGCCGGGCTGGGCCCGTTGGCCCGCCGCGGCCTGTTCCAGGTGATGTACGGGCTGGGAGTGGCGGCATCGTTCTCGGGCGATCCGGCCATGATCACCGAAGGTGCACGGTTGGCCGACCTGGCCTTCGCCGTTGCCGAGCGGGCGGGAATCGATCCCCTGCCGCTCCGAGGGCAGTTCATGTACGAGCGGATGGCCATGGGACTGGCCCCGGCGTCGTCGGCCATCGCTCCCCTCGAGGCGGGAATCGCCGCGCTCCGGTCCATCGGGCACCCGGAGGCGGCGAACCAACTCGTCGAGCTGGCAGATGTCCTGCGCCGACTCGGTGAACATCGGTCTGCGCTGGCCGCGACCGATGCTGCGCTCGACTGGGCCGAACGGACCGGGAACAGCCAGGTCAACCCCAGCATCGAACTGGTCCGCGCCGGCATCGAGCTGGATCGCGACGGTCCCTCAGCCGAGAACGACCAGGCCCTCGAGGTGTCGTGGGTGGCCCTCTCCGCCGGCGCTCGGCTCCGGCGAGCAGCGTCTGGCTTCGCCGGTCAGGTCGCCAACAGCATGTTGGACCAGGACGATCACGAGCGAGCAGCCGCCTGGCTCGGGCGAGCCCGGGCGCTGCTCGGAGACCGGGTGCAGAGCGGGTATCAGGAGCGATTCATCGAATCGGTGGCGGCCCGCCTGCGCTTCTTGTCATCGGAGCCCATCGAGTCCGGTCCCGTTTCCCCCGGCGACTCGACCAGTTCCCTGCTGACTGCGTTGCCCGCCGGTGACCTCGAACGCCGCCTGACCATTGCATGGGACCAGCTCCGCCGAGGCGACGGCGGACCGGCCGCCGCCATCCTGGCCGACCCATCCGTGAGCATCGAAGGGCGATGGTTCGAGCGGCTGGGCCGACCGGTGACCCCCCGCGTCGACCCGCTCGGACCCGAGCTGAGGATCCGCCTGCTCTGCCCGGAGCTCCGGATCGAACGACGCGGGCATCCAGGACCGACGCCGACCGGCCATGCGGCCAGATTGCTCGCCCTCATCGTCGTGGCCGGCGGCGTGATGACGGTCGACGCCGCGCTCGAGGACCTGTGGCCCGACGCGGACCCGAACGCTGCCCGCAACCGATTCCATCAAATCCTGCTTCGCCTCCGTCGTTCGCTGGGGGTCACCGCCGACGGCCTGATTTCGGTGACCGACGGAGTGATTCGACTGGACCCACGACAGGTCTCGACCGACGTGTGGGATCTCCGATCGCTCGATCCACTCGACCGGATCACCGCGTTGGCGGCCATCGACTCGTATGAGTCCGCCTTGTGCGCTGCGCAGTTCGCCTACGACGATGCGTTCGACGACGCCCGCTGGGAATCGTCTCGTCGATTCGTCGACGTGGTCGCTGCGCAACTGGCCGGGGACGGGGCACGAGATTCCGAACTCGTCGATGCGGTGTGGCGTGCGTGGAACCGCTGGGCCGAAGAGGACCGCCTCGGACTGGAACTGGCCGATGCGCTGGAACGCACGGGGCAGGCCGGGCGGGCGGAGGAGATCCGCCAACGCTTGCTCAGCCGGTCGCTCCGCCACTAGGTCGAACCCGTCGACCGTGGCGATCCGACTCCCCGTCACCACCCGCTGAGGCAGGTGTTGACGGGGGTCGTCAGGCCCGCCGCCTAGAGAGGACAGTTCAGGTTGTCGGCTGCGATCTGACCGCCGCCGAACAACCCGATCAAGAACGTGGCCTCGAGCACCCTGATGTTGGTGCACTGGCCGGTGGACCCGAGTTGGAGGCGCACCCAGACTCGCTCCGGGTCGAAGGCGATCGGGGGATAGATCAGCCCGACCCGAGCCATGGTGAGCTCATTGTTCACGATCGAGAAGTCACCGAAGACCGCCTTGGATCCGGACCGGACCGAGGCCTGGCCCTGGAGGTTCAACACCGGCACCCCGCCGAGGACCGTCAACGACCCCGAGGCCTGCCCGTACTGGACGCCGGCGCCGCCGATGAATCCGGCTCCTGTGGCGACCAGCCCGTCCTTGTCCATGACGAGGCTCCCGGTGAAGCCCGACAGGTTCCAACCGCCTTGGGACAAGGTGCCCGACACGAAGGCGCTCAGGTTGGTGAGTGCTCCCTGGGTGTCGAGCGCCACTCGGGCCGATCCCTGGACGTTGACGCCCGGACCGACGAACGTCCCGCCGAGGTCGATCACCAGTCCGGTCCGTGAGGTTCCGGTCACGGTGATGGTCCCGTTGGCCGTGACATCGCCCACCTGGGCGGGTGCGAGCAGCGTTCCTGTCAGGGCCACTGAGTCCACCAGCCCACCACTGAAGACCAGCGTTCCCCGCACGTTGGCGTCGAAGGTGCCGGTCCTGACCCGCCCGGTGAGGTCCAGTGTCGTCGTTGCGCCGTTGACCACCACCGAGGCCGAGGCGTCACCACGCAGGGCACCGACCCGGAGCGATCCGTCGACGGTCGTGGTGAGGACGCCGTTGATCAGAGTGGTAGTGACGGTTCCGCTCAGTTCGACGATCTCGCCGGCGGTGTTGAACCCGCTGTAGCTCCCCGATCCGATCGCCGACAGGCTGGCGGTGCCGTTGGGTCCGTCGAACACCAGCCGGCCCTCCAGCCGGAGGCTGGAGCCGGGCTTCGACACGTCGAACAGGCCGTCGATGGTCAGCACACCGAACGAGTCGATCTCGACCCGCCCGGCGGCCCGGGCGATGGCATCCGGACCATACGTGCCGGTCCCGACGAACGACGCCACGATCGAGGTGGACTGGCCGGACAGGTTGAGCTGCCCGTTGAGTGCCACCAACGTGCCATCGCTCAGGGTCGACGAGACATCCACACCGAGGGTTCCCTGGATGTCGATCAACTCGCCCCTGGAGTTGAACGCAGCGGAGAGGGCCAGCTCGACCTGATTGCCGGACACCGCCACCTTGCCGGCAATGGATGCAGTGAGTCCGGTGGTAGTCGTGGCCGCCAGGTCGAGGGCAACGTCGGTGACCGAGAGGTCACCGATCTGGAGTCCCGGGATCTTCGCGGTGAAGTCGATCGAGTTCACGCCGGCAACCCGTTTGAACGACCCGCTCGCCTCGATGGGTGCGGTCGTGAAGCCGGGGATGGACAACGCCGTCGTGGCGACCGTGACCGAGAAGTTCTGGAGGTCCTGGAGCCTCCCGTCGAACGTGATGATCGAGGCGGCACCGTTGATGACGACCCGGAGGCTCCCGTAGATGCGGATCCCGGTGAACGAGAGCTCCACGTTGAACGAGGCGATCTCGATGCTGGGGGCCTGCGCCTGACCGGCGGCCAGCGTCTGGGAGTACGGGGTGGTCGGCTTCTGGATCACCCCATCGATCTCGTTCTCCTTGGGGAGGAAGATGTCCCGTCCGATGATCTCGGCCTGGGTGAAGATGATCCGCGAGCTCCTGTCCGTGCAGTCGGACCCGGTCTGCTGGATCTCCTGACCGCGGAGCAGCGCATCACCCACGAGCGGGTAGACGAAGGGGCGTTCCGGCG
>Ga0105046_10009892_pt1 | contig 14875 bp, 11 predicted proteins | sample MAT03_FD_78385 | JGI IMG/M metagenome (GOLD analysis project Ga0105046, IMG submission 78385) | Freshwater microbial communities from Lake Fryxell liftoff mats and glacier meltwater in Antarctica - MAT-03 (megahit assembly) | ecosystem: Environmental > Aquatic > Freshwater > Ice > Liftoff... | reverse complement strand
GCCAGCGGCCAGTCGGCAAAGGCGGTAACGGCGGCCTTGGCGGTGAGCGAGGCGCCGGATGGGGTCTTCAAGTCGGCGTCGACCTGCAGCTTGCGCAGCGGCCCGGCGGCCTGCACGCTGGCTTGCCAGGCCAGGGGTTGCTCCGCCAGCATCGCCAGTGCCAGCTTGGCATCCAGCGGCAGGTCACCGTCGGTGCCGATGCTCAGTTCGCCGCTCACCTGCAGGTCGCCACGCGACAGGCGCAACTGACGGATGCGGTGGCTCGCGCCGGCGTCGGCAGCCAGTTCCACGTCACCGCCGAAGTCGCTGAAAAGTTCTTGACCGTCGAGCTGCACCGAGCCGATCTTCAGGTGACGCAGCGACAAGGCCAGCGGCAGGCGCAGGCTCTCGGGGGCCTGCAGCGGCTGGCTGGCCGGCGGCGGCGTGGTGGGCTGGCGCACGACACGCACGGCTCGGGCCTGCGGCTGGTCCAGCGCCAGGCCGAGCCAGGCGCCGGCATGCGGGCGCCAACGCCACGACAAGCCCTGCCACTGCAGGCCGTCGACTTCGACGCTCATCTCACCACCCTGCCAGCGCAGCCGTTCGAGCGCGAAACTGCCTCCTGTGACACGCCCCTGCCAGCCTTCCAGACTGAGGCCGGGCACCTCCTGCAGCAGCCGCGACTGCGCCGCGCCGCTCGTCCACAGCCAGGCACCGGCGGCGAATAACGCGCCGAACAGCACCAGCACACCGCCCCCCAGCCAGAGCGGCCAGCGGCGGCGGGGCCGGGGTGGCGCGGTGGCGGCGTGCGTGGACGGCGGGTCGTCGTTCATCGCTTCAGAAGGGCACGCCGACGCTCAGATGCAGCCGCACCTGGCGCGACTCCTGGCCATAGGCCAGATCCAGTTTCAATTGGCCGACAGGGCTGCCGTAGCGCACGCCGAAACCATAGCCCAGCGCCGGGCGCAGGTCGTTCCAGTTCTGTGCGGCACGGCCGGCATCGATGAAGACAGCGCCCATCAGGCCAGGCACCCGGTCGGTGATGGGGCGCGCCATCTCGACACTGGCCGTGAACAGCACCTTGCCGCTGACGACGATGCCGTTTTCGCTGGGCGCCAGCGAGCGGTAGCTGTAGCCCCGCACCGACTCGTCGCCGCCGGCGCGAAAGCGCAGCGTTTCGGGTACGCGCACGTCGCCCTGGACCAGCACCTGGCCGAGTTCCACCCGCGCCTGACCGAACCAGTCGCCCACGGGCATGTAAGCGTTGAGCTTGCCGTAGAGGCGCGTGAACGGCCCGTTGCCGCCCGGGCTGGATCTGGCTTGGCCGAGCCCGAGCTGCCCCGACCAGACGCGCCCGCGGGTGGGCGACAGCAGGTCGTCGAGCTTGCGCCAGATGCCGTGGTACTGCACCGAGATGGCGCTGGCGCTGTCGGTGCCGGCGTCGCTGCGCGTCAGCGAGCGCACGGCTTCGACGAACAGCAGCCGGCTGATGTTGCGCGTCTCCTGCGCGCGGCCCACACGCAGGCTGCCGCTGGTAACGGTGTCGGTATCGGACTCTTCGAAGCTGGCCGCGCCACCGATCAGGTTGCGGTACAGGCCAGGCAGCACATGGGTCGACACCTCGCCCTCCCACTTCTGGCGCTTTTGCGCCAGATCGAACTTGTTGCGCGCCACCAGTGCATAGCCGAAGGGGCGGCGGTGCACGTGCTCCAGCGTCACTTCAGGGCCCAGATTGGCGCTGATGCCCACTCCAAGGGTTGCGTCCTGCAAGGCGCGCTCGGTCAGGCGCACGTTCACGGGTGCTGCGGCCGGGTCGTCGGCCCCAGTGGCGATGGTGACACTGGCGCGGTCGAACAGGCCCGATCGCTGCAGCCTTTCCTGAAAGTCGAGCAGAAAGTCTTCGGTGGCCGGCACGCCGATGTCGTAGTTGGCCAGGTTGTCCACCACCTTGGGGTCGTGATGCTTCAGGCCCTGGATGTTCAGCGCGCCGGCGCGAAACATCGGGCCGCTGTCGAGCATTCCAGACAAGTCGGCTCGCTTCGGACCGAGGTCGACGCGCGCCCGTGTGTCTTGCCACTGCGCGCCCACATAGGCCTGGGCGCGAAAGCGCGCTACCGTGGTGGCCTTGGCGCGGCGCCAGTCGTCGTCTCGGAAGGGCTGGCCGGTGCGCAGCGGCCAGTTCTCGCGCAGCCCAGCGCGCGCCACCAGCGCTTGCGGCGAGCCGCTTTCGGCGTCGGACAGGGCGCCGCCTTGCAACTGGAAGTCGAGCTTGCCGACCACCACACGCGGCCCAGGAACCACGCGCACCACCACCCGTGGTGGCTCGGCTGGCTGCAACTCGGCGGTGACCTCGGCGTTGAAATAACCTTCGGTCTCCAGCAACCCGCGCGCCTGGGCGGGGGCCAGATCGACCAGACGTTCGAGCTCGCCGTCATTGAGCTTCTCACCGCGTGCCTGCTGGTTCACGCGGGCCAGGCTCAGGTGGCGGTTGAGCAGTGCATCCAGCGGTGATGGCGCCTGCACTTGCAACTGCAGCACGGGCGAGGCATCTGCCGCAGACTGCGCGGCATTGCCGGAGGCACTGCCTGAGCCGCTGACTGCTGCGCGCTCGGCCTGTGCCTCCTTGTCGCCCCAAATCGTGCTGCAACCCGCCAGGCTCAATGCAACGGCCAGGCACAGCAGACGCAGCCAAGGCGTCAGGCAGGAGTGAAAAGGCGAAAGGGGAACGATGCGACAACCTCCTGCACGTCTGAGTGGGGAACAAGGGGAACGTTCGCGGCTTGCAGTCGCCCCCTGAAACCCGCGCCGAAACCGCAGTCCGCAGGAGCTGCCGTGTTGTCGCGCCAACAGACGGGGGAAGCCGCGACGACGGTCTGGCAATCCACATGCCCGACCGCGCCAGAGCTCAAGCTTCCTCTGCGACTCAGCCTCTCAGCCTCTCAGCCCTGCGCCACCTTCAGCACCAGCTTGCCAAAGTTCTCACCCGTGAACAGCTGGTTCAAGGTCTGCGGAAAGACAGCAACGCCCCCTTCAACCACGTCTTCCTTGCTCTTCATCTTGCCCGACTTCAGATGGCCCGCCATCTCGGCCACGGCCTGCGCGTAACGGTCGGCGTAGTCAAAGACCACGATGCCTTCCATGCGTGCTCGGTTGACCAGCAGGCTCAGGTAGTTCTTGGGGCCCTGCACTGCCGTCGTGTTGTTGTATTGGCTGATGGCGCCGCAGATGACGATGCGGGCCTTGCGGTTGATGCGCGTCAGCACGGTGTCGAGAATCTCGCCGCCGACGTTGTCGAAATAGATGTCCACGCCGCCGGGGCAATGCTGCTTCAGGCCGTCTTTGAGCTCACCGGCCTTGTAGTCGATGCAAGCGTCAAAGCCCAGCTCCTTGACGACCCAATCGCATTTGGCTGGGCCACCGGCAATGCCGACCACGCGGCAGCCCTTGATCTTGGCCATCTGGCCCACGGTCTGGCCGACCGCGCCAGCCGCGCCGGAGACCACCAGCGTCTCGCCGGCTTTGGGTTGGCCCACGTCCATCAACCCAAAGTACCCGGTCATACCGGGCATGCCCAGCACGTTGAGCCACTGCGTCAGGCTGCCCAGACGCAGATCGATCTTGCTCAGGCCCGTGCGTTTGACCTGCTCTGCGGTCAGCAGGCAATATTCCTGCACGCCCGGGCCGCCGCTGACGTGGTCGCCCACGGCAAATGCAGCATGCCTGGAAGCCACCACCACACCCACGCCACCGGCACGCATCACTTCGCCGATGCCCACCGGCGCGATGTAGCTCTTGCCTTCGTTCATCCAGCCACGCATCGCCGGGTCCAGCGACAAGGCCAGGGTCTTGATCAAAACACCCCCCTCGTCTGGCACCTGCACCGGCTCATCGGTGAATTGCCAATCGCTGGCCTTGGGCATGCCGACAGGGCGGGCAGCCAAGCGGACTTGGTGGTTGACGGTGGTGGTGCCAACTGTGGCGTTGACTGTTGAGTTGGTGGTGGGGATGGTCATGGGAGATATGCCGAGCTGGCTGTTGTGTGAAGGTTTGGCCATGGTACGCGGCCACCAGACGCCGCCCTCCGTCACTCACAACCCCATCGCAGCCATCAGCGTTGCGGATGTACGGGTTGCGCTGCAGGATGCCGAACTCGCTGCGAATCGCGTCCATTGTGCGGGCTGGCAGATCGAAGTCTGCGTGTTGCAGAGCCCGTTCGATCTGAAAGTCTTCGATGCGAGTCAGGTCCTCCAGCGCCTCACCGGTGAGGCTGACCGTGCAGCTCACACCTTGGCTGCGGCGCTGGCTTTGACCGCACCCGTTGCCCGCGCGGGGCGCAGCGCTTGCACATGCTGATTCAGGCGCTTGTCCAGCCGCTTGCTCAGCGCCTTGCATTCAGGCCAGTGCTCTTTTCCTGAGACGGCGCGTGTCAGGCGCTCTGTTTGCTTTCACCTTCACGCAACACGGATTCGATTTCGCTGCGCGCAGCGGGCCCGACTCGGACGGGGAGGGAGCTGAAAGGTCTTCGTTGGCGCAAAGTAGCGCAATGGCTATGCCGCTGCAACCAGTCTGTAGACACCAGCCTGTCGGCTGCTGTCTGTACTACAAAGCCTGCAGCGCCAGCAAATCGGCCTGCCACCGCGCCCGCAGCGCCTGGCGGCGTTGCGGCACGTCTGCAAGCTTGCTGATCACCAGTTGGTGCGGTGAGCCGCGCTTGAGCACCTGCAACTGCAGTGGCGCGGCGGCGTCTTGCACCCGGTCAGCGACATGACTGCGGCGGGCTTCGGCGACGGCCAGCACCAGCGGCTGCGCGGTCGCCGCAGCGGCCCAGGACGCGAGCTGCGTGCAATCCTGGCAAGCGCAAGTCCACTCGATTTCGACCAGCCCTTGGTGTTGCGGGCCTGGATCGGGTGGCGCCAGCGCGGCTTGCAAGGCCGCCTGTACGGCCCGCCGCAGTGGCTGCCCTTGCGCCGCTGAGCCGGGTACGGCAGCCAGCGTCTCGATCAAGGGCCGCAGCCACTTCAATGGGTACCGCGCAGGATGCATCTGCACATGCTCCAGCAGCTGACCCAGTCGGTCGGCAGCCTGCGCCGGGGCCTCATTCGCCGCCGCCTGTGCAGCCTCAAAGGCTTGGCAGGCGCGCGCCATCTCACACAGCGCAGTGAGACGGTGCGGCCAGCTCGACTGGCGCTGAGCGGGCGAGGCTGTGCGCAGCTTGTCATCTGCCGCCAACAAGCGCGTGTAGGCGAGATCCAGCACGGCCGCCAACGTGGCAAAACTCAGGCCGGCGCGCGCGCCATCGCGCATCAAGAGATCGAGCTGCTGGGGCAGGGGCCAGTTCGGGTCGATGGGCTTTGCGGATTCGGACTTGGCAGCGCTTGCGCCTTCTGCGCCTTCTGCGAAGTTTGCGGATTTTGCCGCTTCGGTTGACGCCGGCTCGGTCATCGCGGCATGGGACTGCGTGTCCGTGCCCGACGGCCGGGAGTGCCAGCCCCAGGCGGCGAAAGCCTTTTCACCCAAAACCTGCAGCCAGGCCAGCATCCAGGGGCTGCCGCGCCGCTTCTCCAGTGTCGCCAGCACTGCAACGTCCTTGGCTGCCAACTCGGCCGGCACCATGCCATTGAACAAGGCCAGCGCCAGTTCATCTTCGTGCTGTGGCAGCGCCGCCGCCAGCTCGGCATAAGGCACCGGCAACTTGCCGCTGCGGCTTGCCCACCGCGCCTGCAATCTGCGCAAAGCTGCCCGCAGCAAGCTGGCCAGCGCCTCGACCCGATCAGGTTGGCGCGCCATGGCCAGCGCATCGCGCAAGGCAGCATCAAACTCGGTCTCGAAGCGTTGCACCTGCGCTGCGTGCGGCGCGCGGATGACCACTGCGGCGCGTCGGTACCAGTAGTCCAGGGTCTCGCCCCAGTTGCCCATGTAGCCTTCGTACTCGGAGTCGACAAGAAAAGCTTCGTCGGTCTCGCTCAGGCTGAAAAGACTGTCTCGCTGGACGCTCAATGCGCCGGCCGAATGGGGACGATCGGCGGCATCGACCCAATAGTTCAGACTGAGCTCTTCGTCGATCAAATCCTCTGGCTCGGGATCGGGCTGGCGGGCGCGGCCGCGAGGGGTGCCACGACCGCTGCCGCGACCGCTGCGGCTGCCGTACGAGGCCGACCAGGTCTGGTGGATTTCGGCCAACGCCAAGTCGACCTGCAGGCCGCAAGCCATGGCCGCAGCGCGCAGCGCCGAAGCCCTGGCGCGGTCCTCGCCTTTGAGCAGCGCCCAACGCACGCCGTGCTCGGTGTATTCGTGCTCCAGCAGGTAGACCCAAGGAGCCTGCGCCGCAGATTCGGGCTGCCCGCCGAAGTGCTGCTGCAGCGCTGCCGTCAAAGCCGCCGGGGCAGCGTCAGGCGGTGCTGTGCTGAGCGAGGCGTCCAGCGTTCGGGTCTGGACCAGCACCACATCAAAACTGAGTATCAGGCGCCAGCCTTCGGTCACCGGCAGCACCTCATGGCGGCAATCGGCGTAGAACGCGGCCCATTGCAGCGCAGAGGCCTGCAGATGCTGTGATGCCCAGCGCCGGACCTCGCCATCGTGAACGAGTTTGAGCTCACCGCCGATGTGCGCCGAAGGCCAGCACAGCACCACGGTGGCCACCATGCGGGGGTATTTTTCGGTGTCCTGGTGGGGCTTGAAGAACTGCCCCGGCCCGTACAGCAGCAGGTTGTGCAGGCGCAGCTCTACCTGGGGCAGGCCCAGGGCCTGGGCCACGCTGTCGGCAAACTCCTGTGAGGCATCAGCGTGCCAACTCAGTGCCACGGCCTGGGCAGAGATCTCACCGGTGTCGCGCACCCGGGTGTCGAGCAAGGTCTTGTCGCGCTTGCCATGCTGCGCCGGGTGTGTGGCTGAGTGCAGGCGTTGCGCCGTTTGTGCGTCCAGCGGGCTGGGCAGCGGGCCGAAGCCCTGCACCGCCACGCTCAAGTCCTGCAGCGGCAGTTTGCCTGAAGCGAGCCAGTTGCTCTGGGTGTCGCTCTGACGATCACTCCGGCTGGCGCCGGTGCTCTTGTTGACGCCAATGTCTGCCTTCTTTGCAGCTGCCTTCTTTGCAGCTGCCTTCTTTGGAAATGGATTTGCCCCATTCACCGGCAGAGCTTTCAACGCGTCAAGGAGGGTGGATTCGCTGGGTTTCATGCGTCCGGATTCTGATCAACTGCGCCGACTTTACCAAGCTCTGTAAACGCCAATGCCGCCATCGCCACCGCCTTCACCTCATATCAAAGCGCCGTGAAATTGCCATGAAATCCCAACGGCATGACATACGGCAGCACCGCCTGCGCGATGGGTCCGTCTTCGATGTGCGCCGCGTCCAGCAGGTTGAGCACCGTGACCTGGCGCCGGGCGTCGAAGTGTGTTCCCAGCAGCCAGGCATCCAGTTCAGTGCTGGCCCTTGGCTTGGGTATCCAGATATGCTCCTCGGCGATGGCGTGGGCGCCGTAGTCGTAGCGCAGCACACGTCCGCTGCGGGTGTCGATCAACTGAACGCCATGGAACCATTCCAACGGGCGCTCGGCCTGATGGGCCCAGGCGCCACACAGGCTCAACCAGCGCGCCGGCAGGCCGATGCGGGCCGGGTGCATGCGCGGAAATTCCAGTGGCCCCCCAGTGCCCGAGAGCAAGCTGCGACGCACGCGACCCGTGGCCATCGACAACTCTGCGGTGAAGAGCTTCGACGGCGGGTGCTCGAAGCGTCGGCCAGCCATCAGCGCCACCGCACCCTGGTCCATGAAAGACGCGTCAGGGGCACCGACATAACTCAGCACGATGTCGCCACCCGCCGTCTCAAACGCATTGCCGACATGAAAGACCAGCTGCGCCGGCAGCTCGAAGATGCGCTGGCGGCTGATGTCGTCCTTGTGCATCACCAGAATTCGCAGCGGCTCGCCCGGCACAAAAGGAAAGCGCCGCGGGCCACCGCCGGTGGGCTCGCCAAAGCCCAACCTGAGTGGCGGCAATGGCACCACGATGTGGCTGGCGGTGATCGCCAGGTCGTGCACCATGCCGCCAGGAAACGGCGAGTCAGTGACCTGCACACTCTGCAACTTGCCCGCCGGGTTGATGTGCCAGACGATCAAGTTGCGGCCGCTGCTGCCAATGTTCCACAGGTGGCCCTGTGCATCGACCTTGGGGTGGGCAGAAAACGGCATCTGCGCCAGGTCAGCGCGCCAACTGACAGGGCCGCGGGTCGACAGATCCAGCGGGTCGATCGCGTAGGCCGAGCCACCTTCCCACAGCGCCAGCAGCTGGCCCCCGTGCGCGATGACGTTGGTATTGGCGGTGTTGTAACTGTCCGGGCCAGTGGCAGGCGGTTGATCTGGCAGCTCGGTGCCCACAGACGAAAAGATGAAGCGGCCGGCTTCTCGCTCGGCCTTGAGTTTGCTGGTGCGCACCAGTCGGCCGCGATGGCTCACGCGGCCATCAGCGATGCTGAATTGCTGCACCATGCCGTCGCCGTCAAACCAGTGGTGATAGCGTTGCCCCTGACGTTGCAGCAGCGCCGGGCCATTGCGGTAGAAGCGGCCACGCAGTTGCGCTGGCCAGCGGCCCAGGGTTCGCGCTTGGCCATCGCGGTCGCCACTGTGGTCGTCCACGCCAAAGAGCGGTGTCAGCAATGGTTGCCCGGCTGCAGCAGCGGCAAAGTCGGCTGCATCAGCGGGCCGCGCGCCGGCAGACCGGCCGAGCAGCAACGCTGGCGCAGACAGAGCTGGTGCAAACAGTGTTGAAGCTGCTGCTTGCAGCAGGTGGCGGCGCCCGTTCATTGCGACATCCTGACGACGATGAGATGGCCGTCGAGCTTGACGCGGCCGCTTTCCCAGGTCGGGCCGAACATGCCTGGCGATCCTGATGAGCCCCAAGGTTCGGTGGGCAAGCCCACCAGGTTGGCACCCATGCGGCCGTCGCTGTCCAAGTCCTGGAACAGGGTCAAGGCCAACTCTTGGGCGGCCCCCAAACCACACAGTTGAAACTGCATCATCGCCTCGCCTGCGGGCAGTTGCAGCTGCGTCAGCGGTGTCTTGCGATAGCTCAGCGCGCTGTCGAAGGCCGCGACCATCAGCCGGCCTTGCTGCGGGCGCACGCCGTGGACCTCGACCGTGACGCAGCCTTCAGCTGGAGATGCCAGCGTCTGGGTTGGGGCTGCGGTTTGGGCCGGGGGTTGAGCCGCTGTTTGGGCACCCGCCTGTTGCGCCAACAGGGCAATCGCTGTTGCAGCCAACGCGGCCCGGATGCGGTCAGGCTGCGGAAAGGTCGAAGCAGAAGTCATTGCGTGCTCCAGCAGTTGTTTGATGCCCTGGATGTTGAACACGCGCTCGGAATCCGTCAGCCGACTTGCGATGAACTTGCCGGCCGGTTCGCGAAACGCAGCTGTGGCGGCGCCAACGGGTTGCTGCAGCGGGTTGCTGCAGCGGGCTCCGCCAACGGGTTGCGACAGTGGGTTGCGCCAACGGGTGCGTTGCTTTCTAGAATGCAGACTTCCTCGTTGCCCGCAGACCCCCCATGAGCTCCAAGCCGAAAGACGCCCCCGCTGCACCTGAGCCCGACCTGTCGCACATCAGCCGCCGTGACCAGGCCGAGATCCTGGCCCAGGCTCTGCCCTACATCCGCAAGTTCCATGGCAAGACGCTGGTCATCAAGTACGGCGGCAATGCGATGACCGACCCCGGCCTGCAGCAGGACTTTGCAGAAGACGTGGTGCTGCTCAAGCTGGTCGGCATGAACCCCATCGTGGTGCATGGCGGCGGGCCGCAGATCGACGAAGCCCTGAACAAGATCGGCAAGAAAGGCACCTTCATCCAGGGCATGCGGGTGACTGACGAAGAGACGATGGAAGTTGTCGAGTGGGTGCTTGGCGGCCAGGTGCAGCAAGACATCGTCGGCCTGATCAACGCCGCCGGTGGCAAAGCGGTGGGTTTGACAGGTCGCGATGGCGGCATGATCCGCGCCCAACAGATGAAGCTGACCGACAAGAACGACCCCGCCTTGCAGCACGACATCGGCCGTGTCGGCGAGATCACCGCCATCGACCCGAGCGTGGTCAAGGCGTTGCAAGACGACCAGTTCATCCCCGTCATCAGCCCGATCGGCTTTGGCGAGCACAACGAAAGCTACAACATCAACGCCGACCTGGTGGCGGCCAAGCTGGCGACGGTGTTGCAAGCAGAAAAGCTGCTGATGCTGACCAACATCCGCGGCGTGCTGGACAAGAACGGCGAATTGCTGACCGACCTGACCGCGCGCGCCATCGACGAGTTGTTTGCCGACGGCACCATCAGCGGCGGCATGCTGCCCAAGATCGCCGGGGCGCTGGATGCTGCCAAGAGTGGCGTCAACGCGGTGCACATCATCGATGGCCGGGTGGCGCACGTGCTGCTGCTGGAGATACTCACCGATCAGCCTTACGGCACGATGATCCGATCGCACTGAGCCTGCGCAGCGCATGTTGCGATTGCCGCCCAAACGACTCAGACGGGCCAGGAGAAAAATACCGCAGATTCGGCACAGTCAGCACAGTCAGCAGGCCAAAGCGTCCACCGGCCCCCAACACGCCGGGGCCATCAAAACACCGGCGCCTGTTTTTTCGAGCGCTCTGCACCATCGTGCGCCAGTCTGGTTGTTTGATCTTGACGATACCTTGCACGACGCCTCCGGAGCGTCGATGCGCGAGTTGCGCCAAGCCATGGACACCTACATCCGCGAGCATCTGGGGCTGGACGCTACAGCCGCAGATCAGTTGCGGCGCCGCTACTGGCAGCGCTACGGCGCCACCCTGTTGGGGCTGGTGCGCCACCATGGCGTCAGTGCGGCGCATTTTTTGCACCACACACACCTCTTGCCGGGCCTGGAGCAACGGGTGCGCGGCCATGCCCATGACCTGGCCGCCGTTGGGCGCCTGCGCGGCCGCAAGTTCATCCTGACCAATGCACCTGCGGCCTACGCCACGCGTGTGCTGCGGACCTTGGGTGCGATGCACCTGTTTGACGGTCTGATCTCGATCGAAGACATGCAGATGTTCGGCCACCTGCGGCCCAAGCCGGACAGGCGCATGTTCAAGCGCCTGTGTGCCCACCTGCGGGTACCGGCTGCGCGCTGCATCCTGGTCGAAGACACCCTTGACCACCAAAAGGCGGCGCGCAGCGTGGGCATGCGCACCGTCTGGATGCAGCGTTGGCTGCCGGGTTCCAAGGCACGGCGGCGGGTGCAGCGCCGGCCCGCATTCGTCGATCTGCGGCTGCACCACTTGCGTGCGCTGTTGCGCATCGATTGGCTTTGAAGCTGCGCGGCACCCTGCAGCGCCCGTGACGCTCAGGATTGGTGAGCGTGCACGGTCAGGGTCAAAAACCAATGTTGATAGCAGCCGTGCCTGGCCTCGCAAGTCAGTGTTTACCTGCAACTCTGCACGCCACATAGCTGTGCAAGAATGGATTGCATCAGTTGTAAAGATTTTGCATTTCAGTCGCTGCACAGCCAATCCTTGCCATCGGCTGTATCTGATCCAGTCTCCGCGTCGTCTGCTGCCATGCTGATTGCAGGCGACGTACCTACGCAAGAGCCTGAGCCGCAACCCTGCAACTCCGCAAGTGCAGCACCTGCTGCGCCCTTGGACCAAAGAATATTCACACTTGTCGCTGCTTTGGCCACTGAACCTGCTGTCCCTGAAATGCCGTCCGCCGCCGAGCCTGCGCAACAGCCTGCGCAAACAGCGGAACACGGGCCTGGGGATTCGCTGAAGCCCGTACAGCCGCGATCACAGGCGCTCTCTCAAGTGCCTCGTCAAGTGCCGCCTCAAGTGCTGCCTCCAGTGCCGCCTGAAGTGCCGCTCTCGTTGACAACGGCCCTGCCCTCCCCCCTGCCTACAGTCGATCCGGGCGCTGCGCCTGAAGGGCCCTCAGCCGCAACCCCTGTGCGCAAGCGCCCCAAACCCGGCGAGCGCCGCGTGCAGATCCTGCAGACCCTGGCCAGCATGCTGCAGCAGCCCGGCGCAGACCGCATCACCACAGCAGCGCTGGCAGCACAGTTGCAGGTCAGCGAGGCGGCGCTGTACCGCCACTTCGCCAGCAAGGCACAGATGTTCGAAGGCCTGATCGAATTCATTGAAAGCAGTGTCTTCACCCTGATCAACCAGATTCTTGAGCGTGAGCCGGTGCCCACACTGCAAGTGCACCGCATGGCCAGCGTGCTGCTGCAATTCGGCGAGAAAAACCCAGGCATGGCACGTGTGATGGTCGGCGATGCGTTGGTCTTCGAGCACGACCGGCTGGCGCTGCGCATGAACCAGTTTTTTGACCGGCTCGAGTCGCAGCTGCGGCAAAGCCTGCGCGCTGCGGCCGAAGCCGCAGGCTCCAGCACACCGACGGTGGATGCGCAGGCCATGGCTTCTGCGATCACCGCACTGTTGATCGGCCGGCTGCAGCGCTTTTCGCGCTCCGGCTTCAAACGGCTGCCTACCGAACATCTGGAGCCTGCACTGCAACGGCTGGTGGGCTGAGAGGTTGAAAGTCTCGCGCACGTGAAGAATCCACGCGCCCCAAGAACTCGCGCGTGCCGAGTTCAGCGTCAAGCGCTTGTCTGAGCTGCCGCTCATCCAGCTGGGCACAGCGCGGCTGCAACTGCTGCCACAACGCGCAGCCTACCTGGTAGACAGTCAATGCCTGCTGGTGGCCGACATGCACCTGGGCAAGGCCCACAACTTCAGGCGCCTGGGCGTGCCGGTGCCGGGCGGCACCACGGCTGCCACGCTGGCGCGCTTGAGCCAGGCGGTGCAGCAAACCCAAGCCCGCCAGGTGGTCTTCCTGGGCGACCTGCTGCACGCCAAAGGCGGCGCCAACCCTCAGACTTGGCAGACCGTACAAGACTGGCGCCGGGCCCATGCGGAGCTGGAACTGGTGCTGGTGCGCGGCAACCACGACCAGCAGGCTGGCGACCCACCCGCCGACTGGCAGATCCGCTGCGTGACCGAGCCATTGCTGTTGGGCGGCTTGGCGCTGCGGCATCACCCGCAGACCGTGCCGGGCCACTACACCTTGGCCGGGCACCTGCATCCTGCGGTGGTGCTGCAGGGGCGCAGGCCCGGTCGGATTGCTGTCGGGCGGCGGTCTGGCCCCGGCCCCGGTCGATTGCGACTGCCCTGTTTCCACTTCGGAACGCAACTCGGCGTGCTGCCGGCCTTTGGCGAATTCACCGGCATGTTCGTGCCCCCTCGGCTTCGCGGCGATCGTGTCTTTGCCATCGCCGATGACAGCGTGCTGGAAGTGCCGGGCTGATTGGCCAAGGCTCAGTTCAACGCTCAGTTGAATCTAAACTCCCGCTCCCATGACCTCACCACCTTCTCCACCCACCTCACCTTGTTCGGCCGAAACGCAGCAAGACTTGAATGCTGCCCTGCACCGCCTGGTGAGCCGCGCAGAATCGCTGATGCAGAGGCTGGAAGCCGTGCTGCCACACCCGGCCCAGCCGCCGGACTGGGGCGCAGCGGTGGCCTGGCGCTACCGCAAACGGGGCCAGGTCGGCGTGCTCGAGCCAGTGCGCCACCTGGCCAGCATTCGCTTGTCGGATCTGAAAGAAGTCGAGCAACAAAAGGACAGGCTGCTGCGCAACACCGAACAGTTTGTGGCGCGCCACGGCGCAAACAACGTGCTGTTGACGGGCGCGCGCGGCACCGGCAAGAGCTCGTTGATCAAGGCCTGCTTGAACGAGTTCTCAGGACAGGGCCTGCGCTTGATCGAAGTCGACAAGGCTGACCTGATGGACCTGCCGGACCTGGTGGATCTGGTGGCAGAGCGCCCGGAACGCTTCATCGTCTTTTGCGACGACCTGAGCTTTGATGAAGGCGAAGCCGGCTACAAGGCGCTGAAAAGCATCCTGGACGGCTCGGTCTCGCAATCCAGCGACAACCTGCTGATCTACGCCACCAGCAACCGCCGCCACCTGCTGCCCGAGTACATGAAAGAGAACCTCAGTTACCAACACACCGCAGACGGCGAGGTGCACCCGGGCGAGGCAGTGGAAGAAAAAATCTCGCTCTCCGAGCGCTTTGGCCTGTGGCTGAGCTTTTATCCTTTCACGCAATCCGAATACCTGACGATCGTGGACCAATGGCTGCGCGCCTTTGGTGCCGACGAGGCGGCAATGCAAGCCGCCCGCCCCAACGCGCTGGTGTGGGCGCTGGAGCGCGGCTCGCGCTCAGGCCGCGTGGCACAGCAATTCGCCCGCGACTTCATCGGCAGCCACGGTGGCTGAGCGCAGTCCCGTTGATGTGGCGGTCGGTGTGCTGCTGGCCAACCGCAGCGCCGACAGCCAGTTCTTGCTGACCTCACGGCCCCCGGACAAGGTCTACGCTGGTTACTGGGAATTCCCGGGCGGCAAGCTGGAGCCTGGCGAAACTGTTGAACAAGCGCTGCGCCGCGAATTGCAAGAAGAACTGGGCATCACCATCGGCCCCGCCGAGCCTTGGCAAGTCGAGTTGATGGACTACCCGCACGCCCGCGTGCGTTTGCACTTTTGCAAGGTGTTTGACTGGCAAGGTGAATTCGAGATGCGCGAAGCCCAACAAATGGCCTGGCAAAGTCTGCCGGTGCAGTTAAGCCCCGTACTGCCCGGCACCCTGCCGGTGCTGAAGTGGTTGGCCAAAGAACGCAGCTACAGCGGACCCACGCACCAGGAAAATTGAGCCGCCATCTGCGGATCACCATCTGCGGATCACCTTCTGCAGATCACCCTCTGCAGATCACCTTCTGCAGATCACCTTCTGCAGATCACCCCAGCAACACGCCATCAGCCGAACACCATCTGCACCCTGCCATCCGAAGCACGCCACCACAGGCACCGGATCTGGACGGCAGGGCGTCGTATGGAGCGAAGT
>Ga0105046_10009890_pt1 | contig 14876 bp, 13 predicted proteins | sample MAT03_FD_78385 | JGI IMG/M metagenome (GOLD analysis project Ga0105046, IMG submission 78385) | Freshwater microbial communities from Lake Fryxell liftoff mats and glacier meltwater in Antarctica - MAT-03 (megahit assembly) | ecosystem: Environmental > Aquatic > Freshwater > Ice > Liftoff... | reverse complement strand
TATCCGTTGCGCTTCGCGCTGCCCCTCACCCGGCCGGGCAAGTTCACGGTTCGCCTGAGTTGCACCGATAAGCTCACCGGAAAGACCGCGACGCTCGAACTGCCGGTGCTGGTGATCGCCGCGGATAAGTAACACGCTGGTCGGCGGGCGTCACTGACTGTCAGGTTGGGAATACCCCCCACCCGCCCGAACCTCCGGTTCGGTGCGAACTCCCCACAAGGGAGGAAGCCGGTTGTCGCCCGCGGATACCGTTCAATATCCCATCAACCCTTTGATTCCCAGCACCAAAGCGATGCCCGCGAATGCGGCCGACGGCAGGTGCAACAGCGATTGATCGACCGGGAAGAGTGCAATTGCAATCACGGCACTCACAACCGCGAAAACCAAGCTCGTTTTCCCGAATCGGCTCCGCTGCTTTCCCGGCTTCCGCCGGGCGACCCGTTGATACATCGCCATGGCCATCTCTTCGGCGTGGCGCGGCGGTTCGACGCGGGCTTCGCCCGGTTTCGCATCCTCGGCCCAGACGACTTCCGTTGGTAACGGTGCGCGTTTGGGTTCATTCGCTTCGCCGGACATGACGGTTACAGATCCTGATCGCTGTATGCGACTTTGTCGTTCCGACCGCAGGCTGCCTTCCATACGGTGAGGTTCACGGAATGGCGGACGGATCGCACGGAGCCATCGCAGAAACCCGCGGTGAAGACCGTATTGTGCGAGGAGCCGAAACCCTTCTGCGAAGCTTTATCCGAGGTAGGTGTGGCAAAATCTTTGGCAGGTTGAATTCCGATTCGATAGGTTTCATAATCGTTGTTCCAACCGGATGTGCAATAGGCTTCGTTGTCGTCGTAGCTAAAGCCGAATTGAGCTTTGTTCATCCGCTTCTCGGCCACGAGTAACGTGGAGCTTTGGCCGTCTTCGATGTCCTGCCATTTCAACCGTTTGTGCTTGGACCGTCGAATCACACCCTCGTCTCCTTCGCCATTGGAGGCGGTACCGGAATTGCAAGCATAGTCGATCTTGGCCACTGGTGGAGTGCCATAAGCGTTTGCCACGCGGCGTGCCGAGCAATGGTAGATAGGAATCGGATGCAACCGCACGACCGATTCGTTCGAGCTGAAATTGGTCCCTTTTTCGAGGTGTGGGAGGATGTGGAACGCCCAACTCCACTCCGATTCCTTATAAGCGGCAGCGTAGTTGGCATAGTAGGGGCTAGCAGTGCCGTGGTCCCCGCCCGGAGGCAAACGGCCGGTTTGCTCGTGGAAGGAGTGGATCGCCAAGGTGATTTGCTTGAGGTTGTTCTGGCAACGCACGCGGGCGGCTGCTTCCCGCACCTTTTGGACACCCGGCAACAAGAGCGATAGCATGATCGCGATGATGGCGATCACCACGAGCAATTCGATGAGCGTGAAGCCCGAACGTCGGCGTCGCATAGGCCACCATTCAGCCATGATCGGGGTGCTCGAAACGGGGGCTGCAACCCGTTTCGGGGCAGTGAGAATCTCGGCAAATCGGCGAAGGAAAACTTAATGAGTCATTCATAATCGATGGATTAGTGCACCTGCAAGCGGAAAATTGCAAGATCGCCGAGAATTTCGCCCGGTTCCCCCCGTTGTTCCGGTGTGCGTCACCATTGACTCCCAACGCGAACAGGCTTATGATTTCTTTACGGGTACCTCCCCCGTCCCGCCGGAACCGTCCACCGAATTCGCCCGAACCATCACCCAATTGATGCTGTTACCCCACCATCGGAGATCCGAGCCGTGACTGTATTTGCCCAGCGTGCTTGCCTCGGTTCGCCTTTGAACCGCCGAACGTTCATGCATGTCGGCTTCGCCGGAGGGATCGGCCTCACACTCGATCAACTGCTTCGGGCACAAGCAGCCCGCGCGGAGGGCACGTCCGCCGCGAAGAAAGGGCCGAAGGCGGAATCCCTCATCCACATTTTCCTTCCCGGCGGCTCTGCCCAGCAGGAAACCTGGGACCCCAAGCCGTTGGCACCGGTCGAATACCGCGGCGACATGGGCCAAGTGAAAACCAAACTCGATGGCGTGCTGTTCAACGAACTGCTGAAGAAAACCGCCGAGATCGCGGATAAGATCACCGTCGTTCGCAGCATGACCCACGGCGAAGCGGCCCACGAACGCGGCACGCACAACATGTTCACCGGTTACCGGCCCAGCCCGGCCCTCGTCTTTCCCAGCATGGGCAGTGTGGTGAGCCACGAACTCGGCGTGCGGAACGATCTTCCCCCGTACGTGGCCATTCCCAACATGCCGACGAACTACGCCGGGAGCGGCTACCTCAGCAGCGCCTTCGCACCCTTCAGCCTCGGCGGCGACCCGGCGAACAACGGCTTCAAAGTTCAGGATCTCAGCCTGCCGGGCGGCGTCACGGTCGATCGCTTCACCGCCCGCCGCAATATGCTCGATACCGTGAACGAACACTTCAAAGCCAAGGAGAAGTCCGACAATCTCGATGCGATGGACACCTTCTACCAACGCGCCTACGGCCTGATTTCCAGCGAGAAGGCCCGCGACTCCTTCGACATCAACAAGGAAGACGGCAAACTCCGCGACGAATACGGCCGCAACGCCGCGGGCCAACGGATGCTCATGGCCCGGCGGTTGGTGGAAGCCGGAGTGCGGCTCGTCACGCTCACCTACGGCGGGTGGGACATGCACAACGGCATCACAAGCGGAATCAAGAGTACACTCCCGGCTTTCGACCAAGCCTATGCCGCACTCATCCGCGACCTCGATCAGCGCGGCATGCTCGATAAAACGCTCGTGATGGTATCCAGCGAATTCGGCCGTACGCCCAAGATCAACACGACCGCCGGTCGCGACCACTGGCCCAAGGTGTTCAGTATCGCCCTCGCGGGGGGCGGCATCAAACGCGGCCAAGTGTACGGCAAATCGGATAGCACCGCCAGCGAACCGGATGAAGACGGCTTGAGCGTCGAAGATATGGCCCACACCGTGTACCATTGCCTCGGCATCGACGCCACGAAGAAGCTGATGTCCCCCGGCGACCGGCCCATCGACATCGTGCGCGAAGGCCACCTCCGCAAGGAACTGTTGGCATAGCATAAGGCTTTGTTTGGCCACAGAGGCACAGAGATCACAGAGAAAATCCGAAAGGCAGGGTTAAGAACATTCGCATTCTTGACCCTGTCTTTTTTCATTGAACAACGATTGAAGTATTGCCGGAGCCTGACCATGATTGCCTTTCGAATTTCCTCCTTGTGTGTGTTCATCTCTGTATCTCTGTGTCTCTGTGGCGAAAAGGCTTTCGCCGCCTCGCCGTCGTTTACGTCGTTGGCTCCGCGGGGGGCGCAGCGCGGCACAGAGCGCGTGGTGAACTTCGCCGGGGCACGGCTCGCCGATGCGCAGGAAATCCTCGTCTATTACCCCGGCATCAAGGTGCTGCGCTTCGAAGTCGTGAGCGAAGCGATGCTGAAAGCGGTGATCTTGGTCGCCCCGGATTGCCGATTGGGCGAACACCTCTTTCGTATTCGCACGGCCACGGGAATATCGGATGCCCACACCTTTTGGGTCGGTGCGTTGCCCATCGTCGAAGAAGTGGAACCAAACAACGAGTTCGAGAAGCCGCAGGCGATCCCGATGAACTGCACCGTGAACGGCGGTATCGCCCCGGAGGATGTCGATTACTTCGTGGTCGAATGCAAGAAAGGGCAGCGGCTCTCGGCGGAAATCGAGGGGATGCGGCTCGGGCTGAGTTTCTGGGATCCCTACATCGCCATCCTCAACGAGAAGCGATTCGAACTCGCCACGAGCGACGATTCGCCGATGCTCGGGCAAGATGCCGGGTGTTCGATCGTGGTGCCCGCCGACGGCAAATACTACGTCATGGTGCAAGAAGCCTCGTTCGCACCGGGAAATGTGTATCGGCTGCACGTCGGTACCTTCCCTCGCCCTACGGCGGTCATCCCCGCCGGTGGCAAACCGGGGGAAACCTTGGATGTACGCTTCCTCGGCGACCCGATGGGCGACATCGTTCAGAAGGTCACACTTCCCGCCAACGATCCACTGTTCCGCCTGCACTGCCAAACGAACGATGGCATCTCGCCGACGGGGTTCAAATGCCAAATTGTCGATCTGCAGAACGTGATCGAATCGGGCACGAACACCGCCTTCACCGCGGCGACCCCCGGCCCAACGCCCGCCGCATTCCACGGGATCGTATCCAAGAACGGCGAAACGAAGTTCTTCAAGTTGAACGTGAAGAAGGGGCAAGTCTTCGACATCCGTTGTTTCGCCCGGCAACTCGGTTCGCCCCTAGATACGGTGCTCACGCTCCACGATTCCAAGGGGAGCGTGTTCGCTACGAACGACGATACCGGCGGCCCCGATAGTTACATCCGGTACACCGCCCCGGACGACCGCGAGTTGATCCTCGGCGTTCAGGATCACCTGAAAAAGGGGGGCAACAATTACTTCTTCCGCATCGAAGTGGCCCCGCCGGAACATCGTACGATCACGAACATTCCGAAAGTTAACGGCAACAACTTCGCCGATCAGGATCGCCAGTGCATCGCGGTTCCCAAGGGGGGGCGGTACGCCACGCTGATTACGGTGGCCCGCAGCGAGTTCGGAGGCCCGGCCACGCTGAACATTCCGGGTTTACCCCCCGGAATAACCGTGATGCACGGCGAGTTGGAACCCGGCGTCATCGCCATTCCCGTGGTATTCGAGGCGAAAGCGGATGCCCCATTGGCCAGCGGCATGATCGAAATGCGAGCGGTCGCCGCCGATCCGATGGTTCATGTGATCGCGCGAACGTCGCTCGACATCAACTTTTGCATTGGCGGGAACAACCAACCGTACCACAAGCATTATTCCCCGTGGATCGCCACGGCCGTGACGGAGAAAGCGCCGTTCTCGATCGAGGTGGTCGAACCGAAATCGGCGATCCCGCAAAACGGTGTTTATCAATTGAAGATCGTTGCGAAGCGGGCGGAGGGCTTCAAAGCGGCGATCAACTTGCAGCCGTTGCTGGCACCCCCGGGCGTCGGCATCATCGGCTCGGCAGTGATTCCGCCGGAAGCGAGCGAAACCACGATGACGGTGAACGTCGCCCCGAATACGGCGGGCCGCAAATGGAAGACGGCGATCAACGCCTTCGCCGAGACCGGTCGGGGCATCCTTTGGACGAGTTCGCAATTGTTCACGCTCGAAACGGCGGGGAACTTCGCCGTGTTCGCCCAGGGTCGCACGGCGGTGGAACAGGGGGCGAACACCAACGTGTTCGGTAACCTCACGATCCACGTACCTTTCACCGGCGAAGCCACGGTGAAACTGCTCGGCTTGCCGAGCAAAGCGACCGCCCCGGATTTTAAGATCACCCCGGAAACGAAGGAACTTTCCTTCGCCGTGACCACCGACAAAACCACTCCGGCCGGGAAGCACAACGTGTTTGTGCAGATGACCGCCATTGTGAATGGGGAAACGATCGTTCAGAATATGGGAGGTGCGGAACTTCGGGTGGATGTGCCGCTGCCCCCGAAGGTGGCCGCACCGGCACCGGCACCGCCGATGGGCGTTCCGCCCCCGGCACCCGTGAAGCCGCCGGAGAAGCCGCTCTCGCGCTTGGAGCAACTGCGGTTGGAACAAGCGGAACGCGATAAGGCCGAGAAGAAACAGGAGCCCAAGAAATGATTTCTCAATACCCCTCGGAGATTGATCAATGAGCACCGCCGTCGCCGAGTTAAAAGATTCGATTCTCGCCCTCCCGCAAGACGAGCGCAACGAGCTTTTGAATTGGGTTGCGGGTGAGTTCGAGGCCGAAGAAGATCCGGAATTCATGGCAATGTTGGAACGCCGCCATGACGAACTTGTCACAGGGAAGGTGATCGGAGTGACGAAGGAAGAGATGTTCCGCCAAATGGATGTACGCCGGGCTGCTCGAAAATGAAACCCATCATCATTCACCCCGCTGCACTGGCTGAGGCGATGGATCAGGAAGATTACTATGAAGATCGACAAGAAGGCTTGGGGGTGGAATTCCAAGCTGCTTTAGCAGCCGATCTAGACCGAATCCAATGCAACCCGGCTGCTGTGAAACGGTGGGACGGTCCGTATCAGAAACTGTTCATGAAGCGGTTTCCGTTCGCAGTGATATTTCGGGAACGAACCGATGCCATACGAGTGGTCGCGATCAAACACCACAGCCGCGATCCTGATTACTGGAAACACCGAATCACAAATGAGACCTGATATGCGTTCCGCATTTGCCATTGTCGCCATGCTTACTATAGCGGTGGCCGCACCCGCTCAGAACCCGGTGAAGATCGCCGTGTTCCCGCCGGAGATCCGGCTCGAATCCAAAGGCGATTCCCAATCGTTCCTCGTGCAGTCCACCTACGCCGACGGGCTGACCAAAGATGTCACCGCCGAGGCCCAAGTGAGCCTCGCCAACCCGGCCTTCGCCAAACTGGAAAAGAACGTCTGCTCACCCGTCGGCGACGGCGATACCGAATTGGTCGTGGCCTTCGGCGGGCATACGGTGAAGGTGCCCGTGAAGGTGACCCAAGCAGCGACTGAACGCCCGATCTCTTTCAAGAACGATGTGATGCCGGTGTTCATGCGTTCCGGGTGCAACCAAGGGGGTTGCCACGGTGCCGCCCGCGGCAAGGACGGCTTCCGCCTGAGCCTGTTTGGCTTCGACCCCGACGGCGACCACTTCCGCCTGACGCGCGAACTCCACGGCCGCCGGATCAACTTGGCGGAACCCAAGGCGTCGCTTTTGCTCGAAAAAGCGGATGGCAGTGTGCCGCACACCGGCGGCAAAAAATTCGCCGCCGGCGATCAGTACCATGCGGCGATCCTGCGTTGGCTGGAAGCCGATGCCCCGCTCGATCCCCCGGCGGTAGCCGTGCCGGTGGGGTTGGAAGTCTTCCCCCCGAATGCCGTGCTCGACGGTAAAGATTCCAAACAGCGATTGATCGTGCGGGCGAAGTATTCCGATGGAACCGACCGCGATGTCACCGCCCTCACGCTGTTCATGACCAACAACGAAACCTCGGCCAAGATCGCCCCCGACGGCGACGGCGTCGTGACCGCCGGGGAACGCGGCGAAGCCTTCATCATGGCACGCTTCCACACCTACACCGTAGGCGTGCCGTTCATCACGCTGCCAAAGGGTCAGCCGTTCGCGTGGCCAAACGTGCCAGAGAACAACTACATCGACAAACTCGTTCACGATAAATTGAAGAAGCTGCGCATCGAACCCTCCGGGCTGTGCGACGACACCACCTTCGCCCGCCGTGTATTCCTCGACATCACCGGCCTGCTGCCGACGCCGGACGAACTGGCCCGCTTCCTCATCAGCACGCTAGCCAACAAGCGCGAACTGCTCGTGGATGAGTTGTTGGAGCGCAAGGAATTTACCGAGATGTGGGTACTGAAGTGGGCCGAACTACTGCAAATGCGTTCCGACAACCAAGTCAGCCGTAAGGCGATGATGCAGTACTTCGGTTGGCTGCAGGAAAAGATCGGCAAGAACACCCCGACGAACGAATGGGTACGCGAACTTCTTTCCGCGAACGGGGGAACGTTCAAGAACCCAGCCACGAATTACTACCAAATCGAACGGGACATCGTGAAGGTGACGGAGAACGCCGCGCAGGTGTTCATGGGCATGCGGATCCAGTGCGCCCAATGCCACAACCACCCGTTCGACCGTTGGACGATGGATGACTACTACGGCTTCGCATCGTTCTTCACGCAGATCGGCCGCAAAGGCACCGAGGATCAGCGCGAAATTATCGTGTTCAACAACAACGGCGGCGAGTTGAACCACCCCGTCCGCGGCAAGCCGATGAAGCCGAAGTTCCTTGGCGGCGCCGAACCGGACCTCGCCGGGAAGGATCGCCGGCAGGTCCTCGCCGATTGGCTGGCGTCGCCGGAGAACCCATACTTCGCCAAGAACCTCGCCAACATCGTTTGGTCGCACTTCTTCGGCCAAGGAATCATCAACGAAACCGACGATGTGCGGATCAGTAACCCCGCCAGCAATCAGGAACTGCTCGATGAAATGGCGAAGCGATTCACCGATTACAAGTACGACTTCAAGAAGTTGGTGAAGGACATCTGCGCGAGCCGAACGTACCAACTCGCCAGCCAGCCTGCGAAATCGAACGAAGCGGATACGCGGAACTTCGCCCGCGGGCCGATCCGACGCATTCGTGCGGAGACGATGCTCGACATCATCACGCAAGCGACCGACACGAAGAACAAGTTCCCCGGCCTGCCACTGGGTGCCCGCGCCGTGCAGATCGGCGACGGCACTATCAGCACCTACTTCCTCACCACGTTCGGACGGCCGATGCGCGATACGGTGTGTTCCTGCGAAGTGCGCTTGGAACCGACGCTCAGCCAGAGCCTGCACCTGATGAACGGCGAGACCGTGGCCGGGAAGATTTCCGCGGGCAACCTCGTGGGCAAGATGCTCCAGGAGAAGAAGCCGGCGAATCTGATTATCGAAACGATCTTCCTGCGGGCCTTGAGCCGGGCACCACGACCGGAGGAGATGACGAAGCTGCTGGCCGCGGTCGAAGCGAACCCCAACAAGCAGCAAGCCCTCGAGGATGTGTTCTGGGCCGTGATGAACTCGCGCGAGTTCATGTTCAACCATTAAGGGAAACGTCCATGTCCACGAAAGAAGCCATCCTAGAGATGGTGCAACAAATGCCTGAAGACACAACGATCGACGATGTCATGGACGAATTATTTGTCCGGCAGAAAATCGAACTCGGCTTGGAACAGATCGAGCGTGGCGAGGGTGTGCCCCACGAAAAAGCCAAGTTGGAGTTGCAACGATGGCTGAAGTGATTTGGTCGCCCGAAGCCATCCAAGATGTCTCCGGAATCGGCAACACTATCGGAAGGACTTCAGAATCCTATGCAAGTTCGGTTGTTTCGAAGATTTTCCGGGTCGTCGATTCCTTGCAAACGTTGCCGGAATCCGGATCGGAAGTTGAAGAATATTTGAATCCCGAGATCCGCGAGCGATTGTCGGGTAAATATCGAATCATCTATCGGTTGCGAGAGAATGTGGTGGAAGTCCTCACGGTCATCCATGGCTCCCGGCGACTTCCGATACTTCTTGGGTAAAAACGCGGCAACCAAGCGTTTGAAATTGCCGATCGTGCAATGAGCTTCAATTCTCAGGGCCGTGAGTGAATCTTGAAGCCGCAATAGCCTAATGCGTTTCCGGTTCGATCTCGTTCCGGTGGCATACCACTACAGTTATCCTTTCACACCGGATGGTGTGTATGTGTTTTTCGGCAACATACCCAATATGCCGGGGCATTGTGTTGTCGCCGATCGCAAATCCGGCCGGATCCACTCCGGATACCACACGGAATGGTTTGCGGAAATTCCGTTAGACGAAATATAGCTAACTCGCGTTATCACGAAGAGGTTTCCAAATATGCATCGCTCAATTCTGCTCCAAGCCGCGGTGTTCGCGAACATCTTCCTCCTCGCCGCCTCGATCGCACACGCCGATCCGAAGACGCCCACGTACGCGGACGACGTAATGCCGATCCTCAAACAGCATTGCAATAATTGCCACGGCAACGACAAGCAGTCGGCGGGGCTGAACCTCGCGAGCATGGCCACGCTGAAGGAGGGCGGCTCCTCCGGCGAAGTGGTGAAGGCCGGCCACCCGGACAAATCCCGGCTCTTCACGCTCACGGCCCACAAGGAAAAGCCCGAGATGCCACCGAAGGCGGCCAAGATTCCGGACGGGCAGATCGAAATCCTCCGGCTCTGGATCGAACAAGGCCTGCGCGAGAACTCCGGCAGCAAGGTGAACATTCCGGAGAAGCCAAAGGTGGACATCGGCGTGAAGAACGTGGGCAAGGGCAAACCCGAAGGCCCGCCGCCAATGCCGATGGCGGGGAAATTGAAGGGCGATCCGCTCCAACGCACACGCAGGCCGGGAGCGGCGCTGGCGATGGCCGCGGCGCCGTGGTCTCCGCTGGTGGCCGTGGGGGGAACCAAACAAATCTTGCTCTTTCACACGGATTCCGGCGACCTGCTCGGGGCATTGCCCTTCGAGCACGGTCAAATTCAAAGCCTGCATTTCAGCCGCAACGGCAAGTTCCTGCTCGCCGCGGGCGGTCGCGGTGGCGCCTCCGGCAAGGCCGTGCTGTTCAACATTGAAACGTGCGAGAAAGTAACCGAAGTGGGCATCGAAACAGATTCGATCCTCGCGGCCGACGTCTCGCCCGATCAGACGCAAATCGCCGTGGGTTCGCCTTCCAAGCTCATCCGCATCTACAACACGACCGATGGCAGCGTCGCCCGCGAAATCAAGAAGCACACCGATTGGGTCACCGCGGTCGAGTTCAGCCCCGATGGCGTGCTGCTGGCCACGGGCGACCGCAGCGGTGGCCTTTTTGCATGGGAGGCCTCCACCGGCCGCGAGTTTCACGCCCTCCGCGGCCACACCGGCATGATTACGGACATCTCCTGGCGCGGCGATGCCAACGCGATGGCCACCTCCAGCGAAGATGGCACCGTCAAGCTGTGGGAAATGGAGAATGGCACCGCCACCAAGAGTTGGGCCGCACACGTCGGGGGTGCCACGAGCGTGAAGTTCAGTTACGATGGCAAGCTCGTCAGCACCGGCCGCGATAAGCTCGTGAAAGTATGGGATGGCAACGGCGGGTTGCTCAAACAGTTTGCCGAGGCTTTCCCCGATCTCGGTTTGAAGGTCGCATTCACCCACGACAACGCCAAGGTGATCGCTGGCGATTGGGCCGGCAACTTGAAGGCGTGGAGCCTCGATGGGAAGGTGCTCTTCGCCACGGATACCAATCCGGCCCCACTGGCCGAGCGCATCAAAGCCATGGAAGCCGCGCTCGCGGCCGCTGAGTCGAAACAGAAGCAAGCACAAGCCGCATTCGCAGCGGCGGAAGAAAACGCGAAGAAATCGCAAGCCGGGTATGCGGCGGCGCAAGCGAACGTGGCGAAGCTCAGCGCCAATATCGTGGCGGCGAACAAAACCGCCGCCGAGAAAGCCAAGGCTGCAGAAGTTGCTGCGGCGGCAATTGCGCCCAGTAAGGCGGAACTCGAACAGAAAAAAGTGGTACATACCACGGCCGTAACGATGGAGAAGAAAATCGCTGCCGATGCGGTGCGGCTGACGGAACTCGTGAGCAAAAGTGCGGCAGCAACCAAGGAGTTGGAGAAAACGGTTGCGGATCATGAAGCGGCGAAAAAGTCGATCGAAGCTGCGGAGGCATCGATCCGCACAGCGGAGGCAAATTTCAATTCTGCCACGAAAGCGGCTTCGGAAACAACGATGGCCTCTGCGGAAGCGCAAAAGTTCGCGGCGAGCCTACCACCCATGTTGCCCCCTGCCCAAGCCGCCGTGATGCCCGCCCAGCTCGCGGCGGAAGCCGCTGCCAAGGCGGTTGAACCGGTGAAGGTGGCGTTGGATGCGGCCAACTCGGAGGTTGCGGAGCTGAAGAAACGATTGGAAGCGATGAGAGCCAAGAAGTGAATCTTTCCGAGCAGGAAGCGTAAACAACGATTCCTCAAGACTCAACAAAAGTCTCGTCGCGAACGCTTCCGGCTCGGATCAAGAAACGTGTTATGCCTTCAGCATGCCGACGCTCTTGGCGTATTCGAAGATGCCTCCGGCTTCGATGATCGGCATTACGTCGCCGAGCGATTTGAGCTTCCACGAATCGCCGGTGGTGAGGTTGTGGATTTCATTCTTTTCTAAGTCGACGCGTAATACGTCGGCCGTGCAAACCGTTTCGCACAGCCGCACCTCGGATTCCAACGGCAGCAGGAACGCCCCGTTCACCGAATTGCGGTAATAAATCCGGGCGTAGAACTCGGCAATCACCGCGAGAATGCCCGCCGCGGCGAGGGCAATCGGGGCGTGCTCCCGGCTGCTGCCGCAACCGAAGTTTTTGCCGGCGACGATGATCTTGTAAGGCGAGATAAAATCATCGGTACTATCATGAAAGGGTATGTGCCCCTTGGGTAAGCCGCCTTGACTGGCGGGCACGCCGCTGAGTGCGAATTTACCGAACATCCGGTATTCTTCCGGGATGCCCGGATTGTACGTGAGGTATTGGGCGGGAATCATCTGATCGGTATCGACGTTATCTCCCAACACGTAAACCGGGCCTTCGATAATCTTCGGAATCATTGTCATCTCTCCATCGCGGGATAGAACTAGTTTACGGGAAAAGGTTCTGGCCGTCGAATACAAGGCCCTGGTTTGCCTGTCGATATTCCGGACGTTTTTTGATAATAGATGGCGTTAGAACGAATTATCGTGCTACAATGTTAAGCAACGGTGAATATTGAGATCACCAACGGGCAATAGTCATATTTCTCCCCTCGAGTTCAGTTACAATCATGCGAGCAAGGCTAACGGTCGAATCGGGCGATTGTACCCCGAATGCGGTGGATCTTCTCCCTGGCACCACGATCACCATCGGGCGCAGCCGAGACAATCTCCTCGTCATTAAAGACGACCTCACGTCCCGATTGCACGCCAAACTCTTTTTCGAGGATGGCAAATGGATGGTTCGTGATTTCGGCCTCAACGGTACGAAACTCGGCGGCCATCGCATCAACAACATTGCCGAGTTGAATGAAGGGGCGGAACTCCAAATCGGCCACACGCGATTCCGCTACCATATCGGAGCGGTGGCGGGTGCTCCCATTACGGTTCCGGCAAACCGTGCGTTGGTCGGTGCCGGGAAAGTATCCCAGCCCGAAACCAAAGATGCTTCCGGCAGCGGTTCCGGCTCGGCCCAGCGTACCCGCGCCGAGAAAGAAACCCGAACCCAAAAGTACCAACCCCGCGACACGGTCGTTTCGGTCGCTTCCGGCGGTAACACGCTCCCCGAGGCGAACGAAGACGATACCAGCTTGCGGGCCGACGAACTCGTCGCGCTCTGCAAATATATGACGGCCGCCGCGGCCATCACCGATCCGCAAATACTCATCCGCCTCAGCCTGCAAACGGCGTTGAATCAAACCTCGGCCGCACTCGTCGGTTTCCTCAGCCTCGATCCCGCCGAGCCGATCGTCAAACTCGTGCTGCCCGACAAGGCGGCCGTCGATGTTCCACTCAGCATGCGATTGACGGAAAAAGTCCGCGATACCAAGAAGCCCTTTTGGTTGTTCGGGGATCATCAAACGGCCTTGGACACCGAAAGCCTGTCCTCGTTCAGCGACGCGATTTGCCTGCCCGTACACGGGATTCAAGGCGAACCTTTGGCGGCGATTCACGCTTACAAAACCGGGCGCGGCTTCACCGAACGCGATCTCAAATTCTTGGAAGCCGTGGCCGGTTACCTCTCCCCTTGTATCGACGGATTGCGAAACCGACGCAGCTTGGAAGCCGAGAACTTGCGGTTGCGTGGCTCCGCTGCCACGGCCGACGAATTGATCGGCGATAGCTCCGCGATGATGAACCTGCGCCAGCAGATCGGCCGCTCGGCGCCGATGCCCTTCACCGTACTCATCCAAGGCGAAAGCGGTTCGGGCAAGGAACTGGTGGCGCTCGCGCTGCACCGCCACAGCCAGCGGGCGAGCGGCCCGTTCGTGGTGGTGAACTGCGCCGGCATCGCTCCGGCGATGCTCGAAGGCGAACTCTTCGGATACCGCAAAGGCGCTTTCGCCGGGGCCGACCACGATCATTTGGGCCTCTTTGAACAAGCCGACGATGGCACCATTTTCCTCGACGAAGTGGCCGATCTCTCGTCCGAATGCCAAGCCAAATTGTTGCGGATCATCGAAGGGAAGACCTTCCGCCCCGTGGGTGGTACCCGCGATATGACGCTCGATGTGCGGGTGATCGCGGCCACCAGCCACGATCTCGATGGGGAAGTGAAGATCGGCCGGTTCCGCCAAGATTTGCTCTTCCGTTTGAAGGTGATCCCCATTCGAGTCCCGCCGTTGCGGGAGCATCCGGAAGACATCGTCGAGTTGGCACGTTTTTTCCTCGAACGCCTCTCGGTGCAATGCCGGCGGCAGTTCCGCCTCACGCCCGAAGGGGAACAAAAACTCTACGGCTACCGTTGGCCGGGGAACGTTCGCCAATTGCGGGCGGTTCTGGAAAGCGCCGCGGTGATGAGCGACGACGACGCCATTGGCGCCGATGCGATCCCGCTGAGTGGAACCGCGGAAACCCCGGCCGTTCTAATGACGTCGCCCCTCGATGCCCCCGCGAGCCTCGATATCGACGACATCGAAACTTGGGCGATTCTCAAAGCCCTCCGGCAAACCACCGGAAACGTCAGCCAAGCCGCCAAGGTGTTGGGCATCAGCCGGGATACTCTTCACACCAAGTTGAAGATTAAGAACATCGACCGCAAAGCCGTCGGCGCGGGTACGGAGTGAATTCCAGAGCCGGAAGCGTGAGCGACGATCATGAATCGTCTCTCACGCTTCCGGCTTCAACCCGGTTCACCCCGGCCGCGCCCTTGCGAGTTGGCCAGCCAAGTCGGGCGGTAGTTGTAGAGTTTGATGAGCGTACGATCCTTCAGCAGCTTGGCTTCGCTCGGGCCGATCGGCACCACCCGCGGATACTTCACGGTGCCTATGCCTCTGGCGTACGGTTGAACACTATCATTTTTTCGCGCCGATGGCGCGCAAGGTCGTTTCCGTCAGCACGAAAAGCGTCCCATTGGCGAACACTGGCGGAGCGACGATGATGCTGTCGAATTCATGCTTTGCGATCACCTTCTTCGCCCGTGAAAGTTCAAAGGTCGTGAGTTCTCCCCCTTCGCTAGCGACGTAAACCTTGCCGTCCACGATCAACGGCTCACCGTATATGGAAGCTTTGGCATCGTGCGACCATAGTCGCTTGCCCGTC
>Ga0105046_10009889_pt1 | contig 14876 bp, 16 predicted proteins | sample MAT03_FD_78385 | JGI IMG/M metagenome (GOLD analysis project Ga0105046, IMG submission 78385) | Freshwater microbial communities from Lake Fryxell liftoff mats and glacier meltwater in Antarctica - MAT-03 (megahit assembly) | ecosystem: Environmental > Aquatic > Freshwater > Ice > Liftoff... | reverse complement strand
CATGAAAAGGGATTAACACCGCTAACGACTAACTACAATCGCTGTTGTAAAAAATGTTCCCCGTGGAACTTTTGTCGTAAAATAACTCAGGTCTTCTTAAATGTGCGCTTCCACACCTCAATAACAGATTTGGCCAAAGCCTCTAGTTGAATTTTAGAATGGGAGATTGAAAGAATAAGTCTAACCGAGCAGACTTGAGAGAGCGGGGTGGTGCAACCGATTAAATCGACTAAAAACCCGCGACTAAGCATGCCAGCACAAAACTCACGTGCGATTTTTGTTGTGGGAAGATTTATTGCAATTATTGGCAAAGGAAGCTCCGAGGCGAGTGTAACTCCATATTCCGAGAGTTCAGAAATTAACTCAGCCGCTCTAATGCCTAATTCATCCCGCTTTGCAGCTTTTGCTTCCAGCAACTCAAAGCCCACCACAAGAGCCGCGCATTCGACATGAGAAACTCCACTCTCCGCAGCACGTTGCAGACTTGCGCTAGAAAGGGAGTCGATAAAATTTTTTGTTCCAACCACCGCGCAGCATGGCAGTCCAAGTGAGAGCTCAAAGCTAATAATGCGGGCAACAGGCAAATTATTAAGTAACGGAGTAGGGAAGTTGCCCATGCCTAATAAGCCGGTAATACCGAACGAAAAGCTTTCATCGGCGATGATCGGAACTGATAGTTTAGGTAGTATATTCAATAAGTTAGGAACGTGCTGGCCAAATTTACTGACTCCCTCCATTAGTAGAAACGAGGCGTTTAGTGGCAGCGGAGGCCCGTCCAAAAAAGAGCATAAATCGGTGCGCTGAGCGCTAAGTTCCCCTAAATGACAGGCGTCCATAGCAGGCGAGCTAACCGATGCGTCTATTAAAACCGTACCGCCCTTAGGATTAATGCCAGCAGTGAGCAACGAAACTATCGCCTGTGTGCGATTGGGATAAAGCACCGCACGCTCTGCCACTAGTTTTTCAGCTACCAACTGCTCAGCGGCGCGATGAATATCCGTGGTGCCGCCACGCTCTAGCGCTGAAATAGGCGCCACGCCAAAACGCTCAACAGCGCTATGCGCCGCGGCACGCACCTGTGGATGGCTAGCTATCGCAAAAATATCGCCAGCTGTGAAATCAAGCAAAGCACCGCTCTCGGTATGAAGCTCAGCTCCGCTGCGAGAGCGCACGATAATTGGCGGATAGGACATGATGTAGGATTAGATGAGCGAAGCCGCTTCAGCAATCTTGTTTTTATGCTGTATTTCTTAACTCACTCATACAAATTTCGCAGAGCGTCACTCTAAAATCTAGCGCAAGGGACGCGGAGGTCCAAATGCTATGCAAAGAGGGCGGGGGTGACAATACTAACTGGTCACAAAATATAGCTGTGCCGATCAGGCGCAGACAACAAAGAAATACACTGCTCCAGTATGGATTATATCTGTCTTGCCTCCGCCGCTTTACCTCTATTTATCTAAATTATGGTGACCAGTTACAAAACAATTAGCTAATTGCCCTGCGAACCTCTGCGTCCGTGGTTACTCTACCGGTAAATTCATAAAAGGTTTTTGCGAAGCGGAAACATTTCCGCTCAACCATCTTCTGGCGAGAACTCGGCCTTTACTGGCTTTTGTCTATTTTCACCGCTGAGCAAATAAGCCTCGATTAACGGATCGAGATCACCATCCAGCACAGCCTCGATGGCGGAGGTCTTAAACTCGATGCGTAGATCATTTACCAACTGATAGGGCTGCATTACGTAAGAGCGAATTTGGCTGCCCCATTCGATCTTCTTTCTCTCACCACGAATGGAATCAAGGCGATCGGCCTGCTGCTCTTTTTGAAGCTCGTATAATTTAGATTTTAAAATCTTCATCGCTTGTGCGCGATTTTTGTGTTGTGAGCGCTCGGTTTGGCAAGCAACAACAAGTCCTGTCGGCACGTGGGTAAGACGCACAGCGGAATCCGTTTTGTTTACGTATTGTCCACCCGCGCCGCCAGACCGGTATGTATCCATATTGATATCAGCTTCGTTGACATCAACCGGCACGTCCTCGCCGAATTCTGGCGTTACACCGATTGAGCAGAAAGATGTGTGTCTGCGAGCGTTTGAATCAAACGGTGAAATTCTGACTAAGCGATGCACCCCTTGTTCGGAGCGCAGATACCCGTAAGCGTATTCACCGCTGATTACGAGAGTTGCGCTCTTCATGCCCGCTACCTCGCCAGGTTGAAAATCGTAAAGCTCAGGGGTAAATCCTTTGCGCTCGGCCCAGCGCGTGTACATACGCAACATCATGTTTGCCCAGTCTTGGGCCTCTGTTCCACCGGCACCAGCGTTGATTTCAATGATGGCGGAATTAGCATCAAACTCACCGCTCATTTTGCACAAAAATTCTTCGCGTTCTAAAGATTTTACAAGTTTTTCAAATGCGCCGCGCGCCTCTGCCATTAACTCTGCGTCTTCATCGCTGCCCAGTAATTCAAGCGCTGCTTGACAATCACCTTTGTAGGTTTGAAGTGCCGCATAAGTCTTAACCACGCGTTCGGCGCGCGCACGTTCACTCATCAACACGCGTGCACTGGCAGAGTCGTTCCAAAAATTTGGATCTTGTGATGCTACTTCTAGTTCGGCAAGCCGGCGTTGGTTTTTTTCGAGGTCAAAGAAACCCCCTGAGCGCCGTTAGGCGCTCTTCTATACCGCTAATTTTAGATCGTAGCTCAGAGGCCTCGATATTGATCGCCATAGATGTGTCAGTAGCAGAAAGGGGAGGGGAATTCTAGCAACTCGATAAACGCTACGATAAACGCTACGATAAACGCTGCTCAATGACCGAGAAATTTCCTTAGTATCGCTTTCACAGCAAAAGTGCGTTTAGAGCCTTCAACCTGAGCCAGCGCGCTTTTCTCGTAGGCATCAAGCTTTGCACGCCGCGCAGTAAGGTCTTCGTCAAGGTTGCGAATATGCTCTAGCTCACCTAAGTCGAGCCACACGCCTGAGCATGCAGGGCATTCATCTAATTCAAAACGAGTCTCTGCATCTAAGGCGATGCGCGTCATAGTTTGGTTTACATTTTTTTCAGCACAGCTTGGGCACGAGCGCAGTACGTTGCGATCGATTAGCACATTCGGTGACTTTCTTACTCTAAGTAACTCTTTTGGAAACGGCTCAGTATGCTCATCACACTTAGAGTATTCTTCTTTTTCAAGCCAAATACCTGAGCAGCCATCGCTACAAATATCTACCATAATCGCGCCAGCGTGAAATTCTTGAAAATCGTTGCTACATACCGGACACTTCATGGGCGCTCTCCTGGGGGCTAAACTATAAAAATCACGGCTCTTTCAACTAATAGTGTGTTTAATTTTCTCACATTCAGTATCGGCGTACTGCACGCCGCGGATAAGAGCTGATTATGTAATGAAATACCATTGAATTTATTATGGTAATACAGCGTAAGGCTCAACTCAACTTACAAAGCCTTAAAAAGTGCTTTCTCGTCAATCACCTTATCTGCAGCTTCCAATACCCAGGGACTAGGCTTTACTCCATGGTTGCAGATCAGGACTTTTAAGATCTCCTTTTTGGTTTTAGTTTTTTCCTTAAAAGTCTCAGTCCGGTTTAGAAACTCTGAGGTAAATTTCTTATCAACAACGTAAGGTTTTGCTGAATACTTTATCTCGCATAACGCGATGTCGCGTGGGCCATCAAACAAGAGATCTATTTGCGCCCCTTTTTCTGCAGCGTTTTTCGCTTTTCCTCGGGCCCCCTTTTCTATCTTTTGCTTTGGCACATAGCGCCACGTTGAAGTTGTTGCCGCCGGATTTAATGCAAGACTCGCTCTAATCTCACGTGCATGTTTAAGGCAGAGCGTTTCAAAAGCGTTACCAGCCCAACTAAAGTATGACGGTGTGTCCCGTTTAGATTGCCAATAGGGGAGGCCATCGCCATTAAATACGCTCTTCGGTGCAGGCTCGATCCATTTTAAGAAAAAACTGCAGTACTCATCAACGAGTCTAAACCACGAATTCTTACTTTTGCGATCAAGTGAAACAAACTCACCAACAAAACCGGCCTCCTCTAACTCTCGCAGCCTTTGACGTAAACGCCCCCCCTTTGACATGCGGCCAATCTTAGCAATGGCATCGAGCGTTAAACCTTTTGGGGCGGCGTGCAACAGTCTGACAATTTTTTCACATTCAGAAAAATTAGTGAAAAGAGAGCGAAATAGTTGGTTAAATTCTTCACGCAAGAATCCCGATCGATCGAAACATATCGCCGCAATATTGGCGTCTACCGTTCGCCCCCGTTCTGTCTGCATTAGGTAATGGGGTACTCCTCCGACTGCGAGATAAAGTTCAATGATGGAGGAAAGATTAAGCTTCAAGGCTTTAGACTCAAGGAACTGCTTTGTCTCAAGTAGTGTAAATGGGCTCAGCGGCAGCACACAGGTAAGCCGATTGTGCAATCCACCGGTAGCCTTGACTAAATTGTTGATCATCCAAGAGGCTGCGCTGCCGCATACAATCAGCTTAACTTTAGGAATTCGCGATAGTGTTGAGTTCCATGCTGAATCGAGCGCCGCTAAAACTCCGGAACGAGGCTTTGCAATCCATGGTAGCTCATCTAAGAAAATCACTGCCCGCTTAATGCCAGCATCGCTATACAGCCGCGCCTCAATTGCATTTATCAATAACTCAAAGGCTGCATGAAAGGTCTTAACTGCCGGTAATCGCAATCCATTAAATAATTGAGTCTCAATAGCAAGCTGAAACCGGGCTAGCTCCGTAGCGCTCGAACCATCTTGAACGCCCGAATGGGAGAAGAATAATTGATGTTCCGGCGAGGGTGAAACTTCGCGTGAAAAAAATTCACGAATTAGAAAGGTCTTTCCTATTCGCCTGCGCCCATACACGGCAATAAACTCTGCATGATTTGATCCAGCGATTCGCTCTAGAATACTAAGCTCTTGTTCTCTGCCAACAATAGGGTTCTTCATATTATGCCGTCTTAAAGTAATTATAACCGGCACAATCTTTTACGCAAGATATATTATGCCGCCTTAAAGCAATTATAACCGGCACAATCTTGCAGACAGGGTCGGCGATCACTCCCGCGTTTGGTTCCGTCTGTCGATGTTTTTCATTGCCACCATTCCGCTGAGCCACAAAATCAGGGTGACTTCAGCAAAAACTCACATTTCAAAAACCCCACTAGACTTACGGCAGATGTGTTCTGCACTCTTGAATAATTTTATCCCCTCCAAGGGCGATAATTTCATGCCCAACGGCGCTGCCAAGCTGTGCTGCTTCGCTGACGGGCGCGCTGCGGTTTAGTACTTCGATGTTTTTTGTGCCGTCTGTAAGTAATACTCGCGCGGAAAGACTAATTTTACCGTCCTCTAATTTCGCAAATACAGAAACCGAGGATTTACAGTCGGCACCCAGTACAGAAACGCATGCGCGCTCAGCTGTAAAACATGATTGAGTTGCGGGATCAGTAAGTTTGGAAACAAGCGCACGCACTTCCGATCGGCTCGCTTTAAATTGAACGCATAGAATACCTTGGTTAACAGCAGGCATCATATCTTGCGTTGCAAATTCTTCGAACACGCAGTCTTTAATAGCTAAACGCTCGACACCAGCCTTAGCCAGCACGATTCCGGAAAGATGCGACAGCTCTTGCAGTTTTAATAATCTAGTGGGTACATTTCCGCGATGTTCCACAGGCTTTAAGTCCGGCCGCATACGCCGCAACGAAGCTTGTCTGCGTAAACTGGCTGTGCCGATTTTAGCACCGTGCGGAACATCACAAAATTTAAGCCTTTCGCCAGATGGTAATTTGCGGCCAATAAAAACATCGCGCGCATCTTCGCGGTTAAGAACGCTCATAATTTCAGTGCCTACTTCAAAATCAGACGGCACGTCTTTGCCGGAGTGAACAGCGATGTCGATAGTTTCATCTAAAACAGCAAGCTCAAGCTCGTAGATCCAATCCTTCTTATCGCCCTTACTCGCCGCAGCAGTACCCTGCTTTTTATCACCGGTTGTTTTAAGCTCTTTAAGTTCAACTACAAGACCCGGATAAGCGCTTAAAAGCGCCTGCACAATCAAATTACTCTGCGTTGTGGCTAGGAGACTAGCGCGGGTGCCAACTACAAGTTTATTCATAAAAATTACTCGATGCGAAGATTATCACAGAAATCATTTCTGCCAACTTGGGTCAACTAAAACATGCACTACCACGGTACGTTGACACCCAAAACAGCGCTGATCAAACTTCTCCGAAAAGAGCCTCCATCCGATACGAATAGTTTTATTACAACACGGACATTTACCATCGCCATTAAGAATAACTGCTTTAAGTTTTTTAGCAGCTAATACAGTAACGAGCACGGTGCCTAGTACGCACAACGGCACCAGAATAAAATGCAGTAATGGGATAAAAACAACTGCCGCAGTTAGCGTTAGTCCACCAATCGCAAGCAAAAAAACATACAGTATTCTTCTTTGGGCTGAGTACCAGTCGACTGTAATAGTGCCACTCGATTCTGCGTTAGAGTTGGAGCGAATAGAAATTGATAGATTTTTGAGAGGCATAAGCTCGATAGCCTCACCAAATTATTTTAACTTTATATTTTTTTATTACTTCATCACTTGAAACTAACGTGTAGTTCTCATGTAGCGCCTGAGCGATAAGAAGTCGATCAAATGGATCTTTGTGCAAGGCGGGCAGCTCACTAATCCTACTAGCGTGAGACAGGCTGATTGCAAGCGGCACGAATCCGCTTTTAACAACATGCTCAGCGATATATTCACGAGGTGAACGAGTAATAACTAGCAAACCGAGCTGCGATTTAAGTGCAATTTCCCATGCAACTACAGCACTTATATGCACGGTATTTTTTGTGTCAGAAATTATCTTTAAAGCTGTCTTTGATAGTCGTTCGCTACCTTCTACCCACCAGAGGAAGACATGAGTATCCAAAATCAAATTCATATTTTACCGAAGAATTCCTCAATGTCACTTGGAAGAGGGTCAAAAAACGATTCCTTTATTTTGCATTCTCCTTTTCCCTGTCCTGGCACCCTTGCGGCGGAAAGCGAGTTAATTCCTTTTAGCAGGGCCACTTCTTTAGAGCCTCGTAAGATAATGATTTCGTTACCTTTTTCGACAAGACGCAATAACTCGGAGAGCTGCGTTTTGGCCTGATGAGTCCCAACTTTAATAGTTTTTGGCATACCTAAAAGTAAACTAAGTCGTGGACTAAGTCCACCTAAAAAAGCCCGCCAATGTTAAAAACATGGCTGGAAAAACATTGCTGACGATGTTCGTGATACAAATCATCCACCAAAGCCACAGTCGTAGCGTTTGTTTTAAGCGCTAAATTCTACCTTCTTAACATTTCTACCGAACTTTTTTGTCAATTCCACTCTCTGCGCAACAGAAACCTAGGCTCTCACTCCAATTCCCTCCAACAATCTCTCTCTTAGGCCTGAAGAAATTGGGTTCTCGGCACCTAGCCACATAGCGTAATAAGCACGGGCAAAATCAGCACCTGGGATGGTAACCAGAGCCACGTCGTTTAAAAGCAAAGTTGTGCCAACCCCGGGTGTGTATGCGAGCGTGTAGCGGTCGCCTTCGATAACGTCCTTGTAGGCTGCATCGATTTGATCCAGTCGAGAGGTTAGGCCTGCCAGGTCAACGCTTTTGGTTGCGGCTAAAATCTTGCGCTCGCCTTTAATGATATCTTGCGCAGAGAATGAGCGATGATACGAGAGGCTCATTGTTTTTTTTACATCGGTAAGCGGGTCAACTCCCAGCGCCGGCACTTCTAGTTTAACCGTATAAACCCGAAAGCCGTAGTACCGTAGCAAACTCTCGGAGCTAACCTGTGCCAGCCCGATGACCGGAAAAAGAATGCTGGCGCAGACTATGATCACTAAGATGTAACAAACTCTAATGAACATTAAAGCCCTAGCTATTCTGTTGATTTGCGCTCTAATCAGACCCATGTGTACCGTACCGTTAATTAATCACTATGAAAAAAATCGTTCAAATAATCTCAAGCCTAATAGTCGTATGTTTATCTATCGGATGTGCAGCCATGAAGCCTAGTGATTTTAAAGATAACGCGCCACAGTTTAACATTGAAAAATATTTTACCGGCACTCGCTTAGGGCAGGGGATATTTTTTGATCGCTTTGGGCGCGCACGCACCTCGTTTACAGCAAGTCTTAATGGACGCATGGATAACGGCGCTTTAATTATCGATGAACTTTTGACTTATAAAACAGGGGAGAAGCTAACCCGCACGTACACAATTAAAAAACTACGCGAAAATTTCTATTCGCTTGAGTGTCCGGACCTAGCTGAACCTGGCACTATCGAACAGGCTGGAAATGTTCTTCAGTGGCGCTACCGTCTCAAGCAGGATATCGGCGGTGGCTCAATATGGACCTTAAAGTTTGATGACTGGATGTACCTGCAGCCAGACGGCGAAACTGTATTAAATAGAGCACATGCCTCAAAGTTCGGCATAGCGTTGGGTGAAGTTTTTATGACGGTGCGGTAAGCCAACAGAAAATAATCATACAATCTCTTGCGCAAAAGCTGCGCTATCTTCATCCTAAAGATGTCGCCCATTACGGGTTCTAGAGCTGTTTGCCCACGGAAGCGGCAGCTTCGGTATTCGGAATGTTTGATTAACGGCTACTGCTTTTAAAGGAGGTGATCCAATTATGATTTCCGAAAGAAAATCAGCGATTTGGATTTGCGCTCTGATTTCAGGGGTTAACGCGTAAGAACGCGCTTAGGCTTTGAACCCTAACGCTACGTTGGAAGATACAAGGCGCAGGGCTAGTTCAGAAAATGTCCAAAAGAGGGGATATTGGTGAAAGCCGATGTCCTCTCTTTTTTGGTCCTCTTTTTTATTTGTTTAGGATTCTTATGGGGAAAAACGGTTGGTATTTCGTTCTATTTGTGGTGTTTGGAATAATTCCGGGTTGGGTTTTCTTTAAAACAGACTCGGTCATGAGTACCTATGCGATTGACGCTAAGCAATCGTTTGCCGCTGGTGCCGTTCCTGCGTCGTACAAAGTTTTAAATAGCATTGCTGGCTCAGGGGGAAATTTATTTGAATTTTACGAAAGCGATGAGCGTACTAAATTTTCACTGCTAGTTTCGCAGATTCCGTCGCAATCGGCTGGCCCTGGTACTCCGGCACAGGCTTTAAAAACTCTTGTAGACCGCCAGCGGAACCGCTTTGTTGACCAACCAACGCTGGCCCATTTCACACAGGGGTACTTGGGCTCAAGCTTCGACCCGCGGCGCGCTTACGATGTTGCGCTTGTCGGTAGCAAGACTCCGGCTATCAAATTTATTACTGCTAAAGGTGCCAATTACGGTTTTAGTATTTGGCGTGTAAAAGGCGGGTTACAGTCCCCATCAGAATTGGCCTCGACATCAAAAGTGGTGGCACCGCCAGAATCGGCCGTTTCAGGCGCTATTTCTTACGACCGCGAGATCGCACTTTTGGTGATGAAGAAAAACGAGGCTGTTTCCGGCGCTGTTTTAGACCGTTTCGTTTCTGTTTTAAAACCGGAAATACAGCCGGTTTTTTCTGAATCACAAACTGCGGGCGCTGCAGCTTTAAATGCCGAGTAATACGCGTCATCAGATAGTTTTGTTGGCGAAACATGCGCTGGGCCTCGCTTCGTGACACGTTCTCGTGATCATATCCTGCGCAATGCAGCATGCCGTGAATAAAAAGCCGCGTAAGCTCATCTAGTAATGTTACTTCAAATTCCTGCGCTTGGCGTTTAGCTGTATCAATTGAGATTACAATATCACCTAAAGACGGTGAGCCTAGAAACTTATTCCTACCAATGTCCGCATCGTGAGCAAATGAAAGTACATCTGTTGGCTTATCTTTTGCGCGATAATCCTTATTTAACTTGCGCATCGTTGCGTCGCGCACAACTGTTAAGCTTACCTCAGCGAAACCACGCTTTAAAAAAACACGAGATGCTAGCACCGCAGTAATTCGAGCTAGAAAAGATTTCTTCAGCGATTTTGGAATTAGCTCTAAACCGGATGATATGACCTGCATCGTAAGCTACAAAACGATTAATCCTCTAGCCCGTCGCGCCTGCGATTGTAAGCAACAACGATCTTTGCGACCAATTGATGGCGCACCACATCTGTTTCATCAAACTGCACAACGCCGATATCCGCAATGCCGCGCAGCACATGAAGCGCATCAATCAAGCCTGAAAGCTGACCGCGTGGTAAGTCTATTTGCGTCGGATCGCCTGTTACGACGCATTTAGAATTTTGACCAAGCCTGGTTAAAAACATCTTCATTTGGCCAGCAGTAGTGTTTTGCGCCTCATCTAAAATACAAAAGGAATCAGCGAGTGTTCTTCCGCGCATGAAAGCTAACGGTGCTACTTCAATGTGCCCTTTTTCAAGCATTTCAGTGGCCTTTGTCTCATCCACCATATCGTGCAGCGCGTCATAAAGAGGGCGCAAGTATGGGTTAACCTTTTCCGCCATGTCACCTGGTAAAAACCCTAGCTTCTCGCCGGCTTCCACCGCAGGCCTGCACAATACAATTCGCTTCACATCTTTGTTTAAAAGAGCTTGCACGGCCATGGTCATTGCAAGATAAGTTTTACCAGTTCCGGCTGGCCCCACGCCAAAAACTAGGTCGCGTTGCCGAATAGTATCAACGTATTCTTTCTGGCGCGGAGTTTTAGGAACGATGGTGCGTGAGCGACCATTAATTTTTATCTGTTCTTGAAAGAGATTCTCAAGTTTAAAATGTTGATTTCCCTTTAGTTGATTTAATGAACGCTCGATATCGTGCTTGTTAAGCAGCGCACCGCGCTCAATTAATCCATTTAATTGCAACAAAAGATCAAAGCCCAATGCTACATCACTATCTTGGCCCTCAAGGCTGATGCCTCCGGCGGCGTGCGAAATCCGAATATCAAGGGCCTTCTCTAAAAGCCGCAAATGTTCATCCTGCTCGCCGCATAACTTTGTTGACGTTTCCGCCGAGCCAACGGGGAGTAATTTTTTAATCTTTTCGAGAGTTGGGAGCTGTTGCTTTGCTTTCACACTTTACCTATTAACCATAATCACCACATAACTAGGGTATGACATCAGCATCACAGTCTAAAGGGGTATTCTCTGCCCTACCTGAAATATTATTGGTCTCAGCTACAGTTTTTGCTCTTATTTGGTCTAACTCGCCGTTTGCTGAGCAGTACGAGGGATTCTTGCACCTAAAGTGGCAACTCTCTCTCCATCACTGGGTAAATGATGGACTAATGGTGATCTTCTTCTTTTTAATTGGTTTAGAAGTAAAGAAAGAACTCGTAATTGGTCATCTTTCAACGCGCGCTAAGTTAGTACTGCCATTAGCAGGGGCGGTTGGAGGAATGCTTGTGCCGGCGTTGATTTTCATCGCCTTTGCTTTAACTATTTCGGACCCAGCTTCAGCGAATATTGCTCTTCGCGGCTGGGCCATTGCCGCAGCAACCGATATCGCATTTGCCCTTGGGGTGCTGCGAATGGCGGGACGAGGCGTACCAGCTAGCATGCGGGTATTTCTCTCAGCCTTAGCTATAGCGGATGATTTAGGCGCGATCATTATCATCGCGTTGTTTTATTCCGCTGGAGTCAACGTTCTAATGTTAGCAGCCGCGGCAGCCCTGCTAGGCATTTCCTTCATTTTAGGTAAATCAAAAAAGCTCAACATACCTGTGCTGGTTGTCTTAGGGATCGGGGTTTGGCTTGCAGTGCTAAACTCAGGTGTGCACGCTACGGTTGCTGGAGTTGCGTTGGCTTTAACTGTTCCTACTTCTTCAGACACTAAGAGTATGATGATGCGGCTTGAGCACGCGCTTAAGCCTTACGTTGATTTTTTTATATTGCCGATATTCGCGCTGTGTAATGCAGGGATTCCGTTAGCCGGATTTTCACTCGAGCTGCTTTTTGCACCGGTCACTCTGGGCGTTGCGCTTGGATTATTCTTGGGCAAACAAATAGGCGTTTGGATTGGCGGCCATATTCCAATGTGGGTATCAAAAGGGGTGAAAATGCCAGCCTCTGCCACAGCGCGCCAGTTCTACGGTGTGTCGGTTTTGACAGGAATTGGTTTTACGATGAGTTTATTTATTGCAGCTCTAGCGTTTCCGGCAGGATCTGAATTTTCAGTCGAAGCACGCATCGGCGTTTTATTGGGCTCAATAATGTCGGTAATTTTAGGCGTAATAGTGCTGACTTTTGGGCGTAAAAAGACTTAATATGCTGCGATAAATGAAACTCTATAACTCACTAACAAAAACTATCGAGCCATTTGTAGCGCTTAAAGCTGATAAAGTGGGCGTGTATTTCTGCGGTCCCACAGTTTGGGATTTCGTTCACATTGGAAATTTACGAGCTGCGACTGTTAATGACTTACTCGTAAAAACTTTGCGTGCGTTAAAGTTTAACGTAACAAGTGTTGTAAATTTCACAGACGTTGATGATAAAATTATTAACGCCCTGCCCAAAAGTAGCAAAACTCTAAAAGAGTTTACTCAGTTTTTTGTGGATGCGTATTTAAAAGATCTAACCACTCTTGGAATAAAGCTGCCCGATATAATGCCAAAGGCAACTGAGCATATTCCGGAAATGATAGCCTTAATTGAAATGCTACTAGCTAATGGGCATGCGTACAAAGCGCCCAACGGTGACGTATATTTTAAAGTAGCTGCGTGCGCTAACTATGGGGCGATCATTAATCTCGACCCAACAAAGCTGCGCTCAAACGCTGATGGCAGGCTTTCGTCCGCTGATAATTACGAAAAAGAAAACGCACAGGATTTTGCTCTTTGGAAAGCGTATACGGCGGCTGATGGTGACGTATTTTGGGAGTCTCCGTTTGGTAAGGGGCGTCCGGGCTGGCACATAGAGTGCTCCGCAATGGCGACTAAGTATCTGGGGCGTACATTTGATATCCACGGCGGTGGCATCGACTTATTATTCCCGCATCATACGAATGAAATTGCGCAATCTGAATGCGGCTACGGTTGTTTATTCGCGCGCTATTGGGTGCATAACGCCCACCTTATGGTGAACGGTAAAAAAATGTCTAAGTCACTTAGCAATTTTTTCACCCTGCGAGACTTGCTTGCTAAGGGCCATGCGCCGTTAGCGATACGCTACGAACTTTTAAAATCACATTATCGCGACACGTTAGATTTTAGAGAGGATAATTTTAGCGCCAATCTTTCTGTGATTAAGAAATTTCAAGACTTTGCGCTTGATATGCAGCGTGCGGCGCAGGGGGTTGATTGTACTGGAATACAGCCGCTTCCCGCCTATGATAATTTTCTCGTTGCTTTAAGTGAAGATTTAAATATTCAGAATGCGCTAACGATAGTACACGAATTTCTCTCGCAGACCCGCGCTACTGCTTCACTTTCCCCCACCGCACTTTCGCCCGCTGCCGCGGCCCAAGCGCTAGTAACCATTAAAGCGTTTGACGGCATACTCGGATTATTTTTTGCAAACGAAAAACCGAAAGATTTAAGCGCTGAGCTACAAGCTTTATTAGACGCTCGTGTAGCCGCGCGCGCCAAAAAAGATTTTACACGCAGCGACGAACTGCGCGATGAATTGTTGGCCAAAAGAATCGCTGTAAAAGACGGTAAGACTGGACAGAGCTGGAGCTGGGTTTAGAGCAGAGGAAATGCTTCTATTTATTGAACGAGCCTCCTTAGTTGCTATCGGCGTGGCTTCCTAGCAAAACTAGCGACGATCGCCAAGGCGTGACTTACCTTTTCACGAAGGTCTTCATCGGTTGGTTTCGTGCTGCTCAGACTTGGAGCGTGATCGGCAAGCTTAAGAAGTATGCGTATAAGATGAAAGGCTTCGACTTCGATTGCAAGATCATCATTAGCTGCGTTAGCGCCCACTAATCTAGGTATAACCTTTTCAGAAATTTGATTGAGAATCGGTTGAAGGGCTTGAATACCACTGTCCTTAGTTAACTTGATGTAGACAGCATAGTTTTCAGTAAACAGCGGCCTCAATGTGGCATCTGGTTTCTGGCCATAGTAAGTATTCGCCATGCCAAGAGAATGGGTTTTATTAAATAATGTGGTTGAAAGAGCCTCGGCCAATTTCTGTATGGAGGGGCTCATATTAGACGTTGAAGGAAGGAGCTGTCCGATACTCTTATGATGCTCAAAGCCATCGGCGATGCCAGCAAATCTGGCGCCAGCAATTCTGCTGAGATTAAATCGCTCGCGAGGCTCGAGTTTACCTATCCCTATCAAGGCTGGGTCTAACTTGATTAAATGGGTAAGTCGGTCAATTCGTTCAGCGGGGGGATCGGCCACTTGGGGTTGAGCAAATAGTGGGCCTATCTCTGCCAGCGGGGGAGGAAATGGTGCCAGCAAAAAATGCTTGATACCTTCTCTAAGAGCGTCTCTCGCCTCGTGGACCGCTGCTTTATTTCCTATTGAATTGGGTTCACACTGACTGGCATTTGTCAGCGCCACGGCAAGAACCAAGCCTACGTTCTTTATCCTTGGCTGCAGAAGAATTCGAGCAATATCGCCGCCAAATTTTGAGATCGGACGCTCAGCAACGGCAGGACGTTGTGGCAGAAGAGCACTTGTACAATGTCCACTTGGAGTGTTCTGAGCGTTTGGCATATATTCTACCACCTTATTGTATCTCAACCGTTATGCTGATTTCCATTCCGGTGTAGCCATTAATTACTTTCTCCTAGGGCGTCGGAATGTTTTTTTATTTCCGCTGTAGATTAGTGGCAAAAAGCCTCTCGAAAGTCCGGTAATTTCCTTAACTACCCGAAAACACGAGAATAGAT
>Ga0105046_10009887_pt1 | contig 14877 bp, 12 predicted proteins | sample MAT03_FD_78385 | JGI IMG/M metagenome (GOLD analysis project Ga0105046, IMG submission 78385) | Freshwater microbial communities from Lake Fryxell liftoff mats and glacier meltwater in Antarctica - MAT-03 (megahit assembly) | ecosystem: Environmental > Aquatic > Freshwater > Ice > Liftoff... | reverse complement strand
TATTGAACCAACTTTGGGTGAATGTCTAATTCGAGTAAAGGCATAAACCATCGGTAGATTTTTAAAGCATCCGTTATATTTCCTGCCCGGATCAGGTCGTAGATCGCTACTGTTTCCTTCGGAAACGCACACACGAGGCCAGCTACCCATCCATCGGCACCTGCAGTTATTTCTTCAAAGGCAAGGGTATCCACTCCACATAAAATAGAAAACCTGTCTGCAAAGCGATTACGCATTCTCGTTACATTGCTGGTATCTCTGGTACTTTCTTTTACTGCTTTAATATTTTTGCAAACAGATAATGCCTCAAACATATCAAGCGTAACCTCTGTTTTATAATCTACAGGGTTGTTATAGATCATGATCGGAAGATCTGTACTATCTGCAATGGTTTTAAAATAGGTCACGGTTTCCCGATGATCGGGTTTGTACCGCATAGGAGGCAGCAGCATCAAGCCTTCAGCACCCCATTCTTTTGCATAAGCTGCCTGTTGTAAGGCTTCTTTGGTAGAACCTTCTGCAATATTTAACACGACAGGAATTTTTCCGGCAGTTGCTGCCACTGCAAATTTTACCAGTTGTTCTTTTTCTGTAATGCTGAGCACGCTGGCCTCTCCAAGGGTACCGCCCAAAACAATTCCATGAACACCTGCATCCATTTGAGCCGACAAATTTTTTGCAAACAAACCCAAATCCAGTTCATCGGTTGATGTAAATTTGGTAGTGAGTGCCGGGAATATTCCTTTCCAGATCATATATTTCTTTTTATTGAACAAGTTTAAAAATAACAACAGCCAACAGACCTCCCAAGATAGGGCCTGCCACTGGTATCCAACTATATGCCCAATTGCTGTTTGCTTTGTTGTTGATGGGGAGCAATGCATGAACGATTCTAGGCCCCAAATCTCTAGCCGGATTAATCGCATATCCGGTTGTACCACCCAGCGATAAACCGATGGCCAACACCAAAAGGGCTACTGGTAAGGCATCTAGCGCACCCAGTGCTTGCTGGGGCTTTGCAATAAACAATATGCCGAGTACTAAAACAAAGCCACCAATGATTTCGCTTAATAAATTAAACAACTTGTTTGGGATGGCTGGACTGGTACAAAAACAAGCCATCTTCGCCGCAGCATCCTCAGTTGCATCGAAATGAGTTTTGTAATGAAACCATATCAGCAGTGAACCAAACATGGCACCTAAAAATTGTGCAGCTAAATATAACGGTACATTGGTCCAATGACCGTCTTTAAAAGCCAAGCTAATCGTAACGGCAGGGTTTAGGTGAGCACCACTCGCCGCAGCAGATATGTACACGCCAACAAATACTGCCATCGCCCATCCAATGGTAATAGCCATGATACCCGCATGGTGACCATAAGTTTTTTTAAGCACTACATTCGCCACCACGCCATTTCCCAATAAAAGTAAGATGGCAGTTCCTAAAAATTCTGAAATAAATAAATGCATGTAATCCAATTTAAACGGCTATGCAATTCGGCATAAGGTTAATAGGGAAGAAAGATAATGAAACTATTCATTGAAAAGAAATTTGTACAAGAACCCATTCTGTTGCTCACAAAAATCTACCAGCATTTCTGAGTATTGCTTACTTAATTATTTCAACGTGTTTGGTGAGCCTGTCACATTTTATTAAATGATTCATCTGATGAAGCATGCAAAAGTCTCCAAGTATCCCGTCATGTATCTATTCGGGTACGAATATGGTCAATCAACTTTACTATCGCAAAAGTTTGATATTACCAGATGTGGCTTGTTGTTTTTTAGTTGGTAAAAAAGAATTCGAAATACTAATCTGAAGCCAGCTGGTAATGCGCAGCAACGTTTATAAAGTTCGCTATTTGTCGTTGTTTCCATTCGTCGCTTTCGTCTAATTCTTTCGCCATCAATTCAGCAATCATCGGAGCAGCGGCTATTGAAGCACCTGCGTCCAATAACAACAATCTGGTCCTCCTGGATAGCACATCTTCTACGGTCATCGCCATTTCTTGTTGAACAGCCCAAACCACCATCCCTTTTGTGTAAGGATACGATGGGTGTAATTTTTCTTTTAGTGCGGGTTCCTTTTCTTCTAATGCTTTGATAAAAGGCAGGTCAGTTCCATAATACGATGATGGATCTTTTGTGTCAGGATTGTCTAGGTGCCCATGAATCGGGAGTGTTTCGGTTAGGCAATTTTTCGTTTCCAGATGTCCGATACCAATGGCCTTGTTTACCACGTCTTTTGCCATCTTTCGATAAGTCGTCCATTTACCTCCCGTGATACTGATCAATCCACTGTTTGATATGATCAGGGTATGATCTCTGGGCATCAGCGATGTTTTTGTTTTGCCCGGAATTTTTACTAAGGGACGAAGACCTGCAAACACCGCTTTCACGTCTTTTCGTTCTAGTTGTTTATTGCTGTATTGATTAAAATTGTTCAGGATAAACTGCACTTCCTGATCTGTTGCGGTAGGCTCTGCTTCAATACGACTTACCGGGATATCTGTAGTACCTATAACCAGCTTGTTGTGCCATGGCACTGCAAACAACACCCTGCCATCCGTGGTTTTCGGAATCATCAATGCGGTACTACCAGGAAAAAAAGAGGAAGCTGCCACGAGGTGCACTCCTTGGGAAGCAGTTACCACAGCCCGGTGTTGATGGTTGTCTAATTGCATCAATGCGTCTGTAAAAACACCGGTAGCGTTGATAAACACTTTGCTTCTAATTTGGTATTTTTTTCGGGTAATGGTATCCGTTAGTACCACTGATGTTAACTTTCCGCTTGTTTTTTCCAACGATTCTACCCAACAATAATTGAGCAGGGTAGCTCCTTGTTCTGCTGCTGTTTGCGCCAGGTTAATGGCCAGTCGCGCATCATCGAACTGGCCGTCGGTATACAATACGCCGCCCTTCAATTTGTTTTGTTGAATGCCCGGCAGTTGTTCTGTGGTTTGCTGACTAGACAAAATTGCGGTGTTGCCTAAGCTAAGCGGTCCGCTCATGAAATCGTACATTTTTAAACCAACACCGTAATACCATTTTTCCCACCATTTGTAGGCAGGAATCACAAAGGAGCAGGTACTGCAAACATGCGCTGCATTCTTGAGCAATAGCCCCCTTTCTTTCAGGGCTTCTCTCACCAATTTAATATTACCCTGCGCCAGATACCTCACGCCACCGTGTACGAGTTTGGTAGAGCGGCTACTGGTACCTTTTGCAAAATCATCTTTTTCAACCAACAAGGTTTTGTAGCCTCTGCTGGCAGCGTCTACGGCTACTCCAAGCCCTGTGGCGCCACCCCCAATGATTACGATATCCCAATCCATAACGGCTTCTAGCTCTGCTATCATTGTATGCCTCTTCATTCCCGGTTCATTTTAAAAGTTTGCGGCAGCGATGGTGGCCTTCACTGCAATATCCCATCCTTTGGTAAGTTGATCTCTCGTAGGTTGATCCATCGATGGTTCAAAAGTTTGGTCTATTTTCCATTGGGCCTGGATGGCTTCAATGCTTTCCCAAAAACCCACCGCCAATCCTGCAAGGTAAGCAGCGCCTAAAGCAGTAGTTTCGGTCACCATCGGTCTAAGTACTTTGGTATTCAAAATATCACTTTGAAATTGCATCAACAGGTTATTGGCAGTGGCGCCGCCATCCACCCTTAATTCTTGAATAGCAATGCCGGCATCCGCCTCCATCGCTTTAAGAACATCCATCGTTTGATACGCAATGCTATCTAGTGCTGCACGTGCAATGTGTGCAGCACTACTGCCTCTGCTAATTCCTACAATAGTTCCTCTTGCATCCGGTATCCAATGAGGGGCGCCCAATCCGGTAAAAGCGGGTACCATGTACACCCCATCGCTGTGCGGTACAGTTTCTGCCAATGCTTCCACTTCGCCCGATTTGCGAATAATGCCCAATCCATCCCTCAACCATTGTACAACTGCCCCTCCGATAAAAACTGATCCTTCTAACGCATACTGTGTTTGCCCATTTATCTTCCAGGCAACCGTAGTGAGCAGATTGTTGTTGGAATAAACAGGTTTTTCTCCGGTGTTCATCAACATAAAACATCCAGTGCCGTAAGTGTTTTTCACCATACCAGGTTGTGTGCACATTTGTCCAAACAGCGCGGCCTGCTGGTCACCGGCCATTCCTGCAATTGGAATGCTTTTTTTGGTGAGTATGTGTTGGGTATGTCCGTACACTTCGCTGCTACTTTTGATGGCGGGAAGCAATGATGCTGGTATATCCAACATTTGTAGTAAATCTTCATCCCACTCCAACGTATGGATATTGCACAACATGGTTCTGCTGGCATTGCTCACATCTGTGGCATGTGTGGTTCCTTTGGTCAAATTCCAGAGCAACCAACTATCCATCGTGCCAAAAGCGAGTTCTCCCCTGTTGGCCCTTTCTCTGGCACCTTCCACATGGTCGAGTATCCATTTAATCTTAGTACCTGAAAAATAGGCATCCACGATGAGCCCGGTTTTTTGTTTGATGAGCGTTTCCAAACCTTTTGCTTTCAATTCATCACAAATAAATGCCGTTCGGCGATCCTGCCAAACAATAGCATGATATATAGGTTTTCCAGTACTTCTGTCCCATATTACAGTGGTTTCTCTTTGGTTGGTGATGCCAATCGCAGCTATGTCTTCTACACTCAAACCAGCCTTGGCAATGGCTTCTGAAGCCACACCCAGTTGTGTGCTCCATATTTCATTCGCATCATGCTCCACCCAACCCGGTTGTGGAAAATATTGCTTGAATTCTTTTTGTGCTATGGCGGCAATCTGCCCCTCGTGGTCAAATATGATGGCCCGGCTGCTCGTGGTTCCTTGGTCAAATGATAAAATATAACGGCTCATTGTTTTTTATTATTGGTGAAAGAATCGAATCGGGGCTTAAGATACAAGAACTCTGGAGAACAACCATATCCGCGCAAATGACCCGTCTGTTTTCTTCACCCAAATAAAACTTCGAAACATGTCGTAAAAAATTTGGTTGAAAAATCTAAGCTCATTATCTTTGCCGTCCTTTAAAACGAATGCCGCGTTGGTCAAGGGGTTAAGACGCCTCCCTTTCACGGAGGAGTCACGGGTTCGATTCCCGTACGTGGTACCACAAAAGCCTTTTAGAAATGAAAGGCTTTTTTGTTTCTGCTTGCTTTAGAATATTAAAATATTCTCCGCTTTTATCTGTACATCCTGTACTTTTGCCACGCAAAAACGATTCAAATTTTAAATCTATAGTTATGAGTACAGTTAAAGTTGCTATCAACGGTTTCGGTCGCATCGGTCGCCTGGTGTTCCGTCAAATCTACAATATGGAAGGTATCGATGTGGTAGCCATCAACGACCTTACCAGTCCGGAAGTACTGGCACACCTGTTAAAATACGACAGTGCACAAGGCAGATTTGGCCAAAAGGTGACTCACACTGAAAACTCCATCGTAGTAAACGGCGATGATATCAAAATATATGCGCAAAAAGATCCAGCCCAAATTCCTTGGGGTGCACACGATGTAGATGTAGTGATTGAAAGCACGGGATTCTTTACCGACAAAGTTAAAGCAGAAGCTCACCTTACCGCTGGTGCTAAAAGAGTAGTGATTTCGGCACCTGCCACCGGCGATCTCAAAACAGTAGTGTTCAACGTGAACCACGCTATCCTAGATGGTTCTGAAACTATCATCAGTTGCGCCAGTTGTACCACTAACTGCCTGGCTCCAATGGCCAAAGTTTTGAATGATCAATTTACCATCGAAACGGCCATCATGAGTACCATTCATGCCTATACCAACGACCAAAATACCCTCGATGCACCGCACCCCAAAGGTGATTTGCGCAGGGCAAGAGCTGCTGCCGCTAACATCGTACCCAACAGTACCGGTGCTGCAAAAGCCATTGGTTTGGTATTGCCAGAATTGAAAGGCAAACTGGATGGAGGCGCTCAGCGCATACCAGTTATCACCGGTTCTGTTACCGAACTGTACAGCATCCTTGGTAAAAAAGTAACCATCGAAGAAGTGAATGCCGCTATGAAAGCAGCCAGCAACGAAAGCTTTGGATACAACGAAGATGAAATCGTGAGCAGCGATATCATCGGTATCAACTTCGGTTCCTTGTTCGATGCCACGCAAACCAAAGTAATGCAGGTGGGCGACAAACAATTGGTGAAAACTGTAAGCTGGTACGACAATGAAATGAGTTATGTGAGCCAACTGGTTCGTACCGTAAAACATTTCGCCGGATTGATTTCTTAATAAATTGTTGTTCACCAACAGCTGAGTTTCATGGCATCATCGTTGTGTCACTCACTTGTACAGTATACCGACCTTCATCATTTACCGCAAAGACTGGTAACGCTAAGAAAATTTGATTTACTTTGCGTTTCAACGTCTTTGCGGTTTTTATTTAAACTATTACAACATGTCAACATTCAGTAATCATTCTTTCTCCGGACAAAAAGTATTGGTACGGGTCGATTTTAATGTGCCTTTAGATGATCAATTTAATATTACAGATGATACGAGGATGACAGCCACCATACCTACCATCAAAAAAATATTGGCGGATGGTGGTTCAGCTATCCTGATGAGCCATCTCGGAAGGCCCAAAGACGGGCCTACCGATAAGTATTCATTGAAGCATCTGGTGAATCATTTACATGAATTATTAGGAGGCGGTACAAAGGTATTTTTCGCAAATGATTGTATTGGTTCACAGGCAGGGTTAACAGCAGAAATGCTCCGTCCGGGCGAAGTGCTGCTGCTTGAAAATCTTCGATTTCACAAAGAAGAAGAAAAAGGCGATGAAGCCTTCGCTGAAAAATTATCGAAACTCGGAGACGTTTATGTAAACGACGCTTTTGGAACCGCACACAGGGCCCACGCCTCTACCGCAGTGATTGCAAAATACTTTCCCGCTGATAAAAAAATGTTTGGACTGCTCATGGAAGCCGAAGTGTTGAATGCGGAAAAGGTATTGCACCAATCCCAAAAACCATTCACCGCCCTCATTGGCGGCGCCAAAGTTTCTGATAAAATTCTCATCATCGAAAATTTGTTAGACCGTGCAACAGATATCATCATCGGAGGCGGAATGGCCTACACTTTTATCAAAGCCCGCGGCGGTAAAATTGGAAATTCACTTTGTGAAGACGACCGCTTGGATACGGCTTTGGAAATTTTAGAAAAAGCCAAACAGAAAAAGGTGAGTATCCATTTACCTGAGACCTCCATCATTGCCGACAAATTTGCAGCCGATGCCAACACTAAGGATTGTCCAAGCGACCAAATCCCTGACGGTTGGATGGGTTTAGACATTGGCGGAAAGGCCATTGGTATTTTCAGCGAGATCATCCGTAATTCAAAAACCATCTTGTGGAATGGTCCGATGGGTGTTTTTGAAATGGAAAAATTCCAACAAGGTACCAGGTCGATCGCGCTGGCAATAGCAGAAAGTACGGCCAACGGTGCCTTTAGTTTGGTAGGTGGTGGCGACAGTGTAGCGGCTGTCAATAAATTTGATTTGGCAAGTAAAGTGAGTTATGTAAGTACCGGCGGCGGAGCTTTACTCGAATATTTTGAGGGAAAAGAATTGCCAGGGATCGCAGCCATTCATTAAATGCATTTATAAAAATAAACATAAAAGCCACTCCTTAAATAGGAGTGGCTTTTATGTTCGATTGAAATTAAAAAATTAAACGGAAAATGATTTTATTTCATGTTTAAATCATTATTTTTAACGCCTAAAACCTAAAAAAAATAATATGAAAAGTATCACCACTTTAGTCATCCTCGGCATTTTAGCAGTAGTGTTATTCATGGGTTGTAATGGCTATAATGGCCTTGTAAAACAGGATGAGAGTGTAAAAAAAGCATGGAACAATGTTCAGACTGAGTACCAAAACCGTTCAGATTTGGTAGGTAATTTGGTAAATACAGTAAAAGGTGCAGCAGATTTTGAGCAAAAAACCTTGACAGACGTAGTGGAAGCAAGAGCTAAAGCAACCAGCGTAAATATCAACGCAGACAACCTAACACCTGAAAAAATAGCTGAGTTTCAAGCCGCACAAGGTCAATTGAGTGGTGCATTAAGCCGTTTGTTGGCTACAGTAGAAGCTTACCCAACCTTGAAAGCAACGGAGAACTTCACCAAACTTCAGGGACAATTGGAAGGCATCGAAAACAACATCAAAAACTCAAGAAAAATATTCAACGAAGAAATCAATTTGTACAATACCAAAGTGAGGTCTTTCCCAATGAATATTTTAAGTGGATTTTTTGGTTTCAAATCAAAAGAAGGTTTCAAGGCAGACGCGGGTGCTGAAACTGCGCCTAAGGTTGACTTTACTAAATAAAGATTTTCATTGTTTGTTATGGATAAAAAAAAATACACTGGTGCCATCATCGGGGGAATCGTTTTATTGCTGATTATTTGGATCGTCAGCAGCTACAACGGCTTGGTGAAGAAAGAGGAGAAAGTGGTACTTCAATGGAATGAAGTACAAAACGTTTACCAACGCAGAATGGATTTGATTCCCAACCTCGTGAACGTAGTGAAAGGCGCCACTGATTTTGAGCAAAGCACGCTGGTGGCTGTTACCGAAGCAAGGGCTAAAGCAGGATCAATTCAGGTGTCATCCACCAATCCGGAAGCGCAGGCATATTTGCAACAGGCAGCAGCACAGGATGGATTGGCAGCAGCAGCCAACAGGCTCATCATAGCCGTAGAAAAATATCCTGAACTGAAAGGGGCACAGGCATTTTTAGGTTTGCAAACCCAATTAGAAAGAACGGAACTGCGCATCAAAATGGCGAGAAAAGATTTTAATGAATCTATCGCTGCGTATAACCAGTCGGTGAGGTCTTTCCCTACAAAATTGGTAGCAGGCATATTTGGTTTCCCTGCCAAGGAAGGGTTTCAATCAGATGCAGGAGCCGATAAAGCCATAGAAATAAAATTTTAACATGGGACTATTTTCATTCAATAAAAAAAAATCAATATTTACTGAAGAAGAAAACAGCAGAATAGTCTCTGCTATTCGTGCCAGTGAGCAACTTACCAGTGGCGAAATTCGGGTGTATATAGAAGCCAGCAATCCTTATGTAAATCCGATGGATAGAGCCATAGAAGTATTTGCCCAATTAAAAATGGAGCAAACAGATCATCGGAATGGAGTTTTACTGTACATCGCTCACAAAGACCATGAACTGGCATTGTTTGGTGATGAAGGCATTTATAAGGTAACTGGAAAACCTTTCTGGGACAAAGAAGTGAGTACGATGATTGCCAACTTCAAAGAAAATCAGTTGGTAGAAGGTATCATACAATGTGTGTTGGATGTAGGCGAAGCGCTGGTCCAGAGTTTTCCTTACACCCCAACAGAAGATAGAAATGAATTACCAGACGATATCGTTTTTGGAAAATTATAACCCAACACTCCGTGATATATTTAGTAAAACATAAAGGTTGGAATAAGATAGGGTTGCTGTTTGTGTTCATGATGGTTTCATTGATGTCATTTGCACAACAAAATTTTGATCCTGAAGCATTGCTAAAGCCTGGGGCAGCGCCGGGCAAGTTGGTAAACGATTATACCAACAACACCCTCACTGCGGAGCAAATTGCTACGCTAGAAAGAAAGTTAGTGGCATTGGATGATAGCACGTTTACGCAGATCACAGTAGTGATTGTACCAACCATCGGAGGCAATACCATTGCAGATTATAACCAAGCATTGGGAAGAGCGTGGGGTGTGGGTAACAAGAAGAACAACAGTGGGGTAGTGTTGCTCATTGCAAAAGATGATCGGAAATTAGACATCGCTACGGGCTATGGCTTAGAGGGTGCTTTAGCGGATGTTACCGCAAAATCGATCATCGATAACATCATTGTTCCAAACTTCAAAGGAAATGATTATTACAGAGGTATAGACCAAGGCACAGATGCCATCATTGCAGCCGTTAAAGGCGAATACAATACGCCTCGCGAAAAAGGTCGGGGTACCTCATCCGGTCGCATCATATTTGTCATCGTCATCGTTGTACTTTTCTTGCTACTTTCTTCGGGTGGCGGCGGCAAAGGCGGTACCTTCATGAGCCGCAGAGGCGCCCGTGGTTTGCCGGGTCCTATCTTTTGGCCGGGAGGCGGCGGAGGTGGTTGGTCTGGCGGTGGTGGCGGCGGCGGCGGCGGAGGCTTCGGCGGATTTGGTGGCGGTAGTTTTGGTGGTGGCGGAGCAAGTGGTAGTTGGTAGGATTGTATCTTTTCTTTGGAATTCTACTCCAAACTATAAAATATTAATCTTCATAAAAATTAATTAACGTAATAATATATAAATAGTTGTATATATTTAATTGTTATTCAAATTGAAATAAAAAATTATGAAAATTAGATTTTAATTATTGTACCCACAACTTTGCTAGCTTATTTCTGTAAAAAAATTACTAACAAAACAACTGAAGAAAACCACACTTACGCCCTATTAAGAAACGCTTCAGAGTGCGCCGGTGAATTACATAACTTTATATTAGATAGTAGTGGAAAGAATTATTTACAAAACGATCGATCTTTAAATTCTTACGAACGTAAAGTTTTTAAAATAAAAAAGATTGGGAATTACGATGTAAGTTCAAATAGTCAGCATCTCAAATTTCAACCCAATGGCATAAACAATGTTAATGATTATGTTAACAATATAACATTACTCTCAAAGCAGGAAAAGGAGTATTTAATAAAAGTTTGTAACATCATTTTATATTCTTCTGCATTAGACGATTTAGAGTTTAAACTTAATAAATTGTCACACGATTTAGCCAATGATAAATCAATTGATAAAAAAACAAAATGAATGTTGCGCTTTCAGCTGGAGTTGGTAAATACAGCTACATTTATTGGTCAAACGCTAGAATTAATAAAAATAATCCATAAAATATATTAATAAGAGAGCAAAATACAAGTAGTTCTTTTCCAATATTTAGCTGTTCAGAATTAGTTGATTTGGGTGCATTACCACAAGCTTATAATTATTATCTATCCGGAGGTTATTCTCCTGCCGAAGCAAGGGCTGCTGCCATTCAAGATGCAGCTTACAACTCAGGATTGTCTACTTTGCCTGGTGGAAGTTGTGGATTGCAGGGTTTTACTTAAATTAAGAAAAATGAAATTTTTTTATTAAATATTATCCTTTTAGCAAGTGGCAATATTTTCTCCCGGAATTTAGAGGTAGAAAAATTGATTTATGAAAGAGCTATTAATGAAAAGTTGTTAGATTATAACGAAGCATGGGTTTTGAAGGAATATATCTTTCGATTTAATACAAAGGATACCAGTGAATCGAATCTGATAGATTTGAAGAATAATACCAGTACCATCAATGCGTTTGGTAGGAGTAATACTATATCCACCAAAGACAGTATAACGTCAATTAAAAATAATTTGATGGAAATAGGAAAGGATACCTTTTTATACGCATCTGAACCTAATACATTTATAAATCAATTGGGTCAGGAAGTTTCTACAACCCACGATTCCATTTGGTTTGATAAGAATGTTGTTATCAGCAAAAATGTGAATGGCGGGTTCAATGGCTTCCTTGATAATGGTATGCGATATCTTCCTTTAAAATTTGTTAGAATTATACAAAATTACCCAACGGATCAAATTTCAAGAGTTGAATTTGTATGGGTATCAAAAACCAACGTTCATCTTAAAAAAGAATGGTTGTTAAGATACTTCTACATAGAATAAATGCTTCCGAAAACAAAAGCGGCTTCCAAGTGGAAGCCGCTTTTTTAATGAGTTGGTTACAATAAGTGCTTATTTAAACACACTCTTAATATAAGTTTCTACTTCTCCACCTTTTGCTTTGATGATCTTATCAAAAGCAGCCTGGAACGTAGGATCTATAAACGACCAGTATTCTTTTGGAATGAGGTTCCTGAAATCCATCATGTAATCAACACCCTTTTTTATTTTGCTTACGTCATCAAGTTTGGCAAGGTAGCTAGCAAACTGTGCACTCTGTGTTACTTTGTCTTGGCTGGGTGGTGAGTTCTTATAAGCATCTGCAATGAAATCAAAATCAGCTTCTGTTCCTTTAGAGATGAGCACTTCTGTAACTGCAACTCCCAAAGCACCCTTTGCGTCATTGCTGTATTTTTTTGCAATGCCGTAGGCATTGTCACCGTCTAACGCAATCAATCCTTTTAATGCGGCACCTGCTACACTGTAGGAAGAATCGTTTACAGCAGCTTGGTAAATGGGCAAGTATTTTGCATCTCCATTTTTAACCAAGAAAGAAATCGCTGCAGCCCTTGTTTTTTTATCCTTTTCCATTTTAGCAATGTCTTCCATAGTAGACAATACTGCTTTGTCTGATTTAAAAGGAGTAGCAGCAATACGTTGGATGGTAAATTGTCTGATGCCAGCGAATTTGTCTGTTAACCCTTTGGCAACTTCCGGCACCGTTTTTTTAGCAAAAAAATCAATCGCTTCTCTGCGATCTAAATAATTTTTAGCGTATTTAAATTGAGCAATAAAATTTTCTTCAGATTTATTATCTGTTTTTTCTGCCAACAAAATTTTGTCTGCATCTACATTGATTAACTCTGGTTTGCTGGGGGCTTTAAAATAAAAAGTATCCTTTGCGGTTTTTGTCCAAATATTGTAACGCTCTGCTTTTCCATTGATGTACACATCTACGGCAATCGGTAACATAAATACTTTACCGGTTTTTTGTGTTTGCTCTATGATCACTTCTGCAGTGTTTGGAATACCCGGAATGTCATAGTTGTAGTTGATCTTCAATTTTGGATGACCACTTCCATAATACCATTGGTTCCAAAACCAATTCATGTCTTTACCGGTTACTTCTTCTACAGCCAATCTCAACTGAGCTGCTTCTCCTGTCTTAAACTTATTTTGTGTAAGGTACAAATTCAAAGATTTGAAAAAGGCATCATCCCCAATGTAATTTCTCAGCATGTGCAAAATACGACCACCCTTGTTGTAACTCACTGCATCAAACACATCTTCCTTGTTTTTGTATTGATGTCTTACCAACGGTTTTGCTTCGCTTCCGCTCTGTAGATATCCCATCATATCTTCATAATGATGTGCATCCGCAAAATCTTTTCCGTATTTGTACTCGTCCCAGAGATATTCACTGTAGTTGGCAAAACTTTCATTAACGGTGATATGGCTCCAACTTTCAGTGGTTACTAAATCTCCAAACCATTGGTGAAACAATTCATGCGCAATGGTTTCTTCCCAACCGTTGCCGTCTAACAATTGTCTGCTGTTTTGATAAGCACTCTCCTGGTGCAAGGTCGCAGTGGTATTTTCCATCGCACCACTCACATAATCACGTCCAACTATTTGCGAGTATTTTGACCAGGGATAATCAACGCCTAATTTTTCCGAGAAAAATTTCATCATTTCTGGTGTATGGCCAAAAATACCTTTTGCATAAGGAGCGTATTCTTTTTCTACATAGTAACTCACTTCTTTTCCTTTGTAAGGCACATCTTTAATGATGGTATAATCGCCCACACCCATAAAAAATAAATAAGGCGCATGAGGGTCATCCATTTTCCAATAATCGGTACGGGTACCATCCGTATTTTTTTTCTGGCTCTTCAAAATACCGTTGCTCAATGAAACATATTTGTCGGGAACTGTCATGTAAATTTCCTGTGTAGTTTTTTGATTTGGCTTGTCAATCGTTACAAACCATACACTGCTACCTTCAGTTTCACCTTGTGTCCATATTTGAGTAGGCTTGTCTTTTTCTTCACCAGTGGGGTTAATGAAATACAAACCTTTCGCATCGGTGATAGCAGCACTTCCTTGTACTTTTACTTCATTGGGTTTGCTCACATAATCTATGTACAACGTGTATTGGTCTGTTCTTGAATATGTTTTATCGAGCTTCACTCTCAACTCCATTCCATCATATTGATACTTCAAAGCGGTTTTGCCATTTGGTTTTACCATGCTTACTTCTTTGATGTCCATACCTTTTGCATCCAGCACCACGCTGTCTGTTGTGTAAAAATGAGGTTTCAAGGTAACCCACTCTTTTCCGTAGAGATATGATTTATCATAATCAAAACGTACCTCCAATTTGGTATGCACTAAATCGTTTACGCGTTCATGACTTTCACGAAATACAGATTTCCAGGCTGTGTCTGTGTCTAGAACTGCTTCCTGCCCCCAGCATAAAGCAGGGAGGGCTGCAATCGCTAACACCATTAATACTTGTTTCATATGTTGCTTATTTTTTTGGTAAAATTAAAAGTTGATTAAAACTTATTTTGTTAATTTTTTATAAGTGGCAAATAAATCATTAATGTTTAGCTTTGTCGCAAAGATTTCTGAATGAGGCTGTTATTACTTTTTATTGTTTTTATTTGTTTTGGAATCGGTGCACAATCCCAGCAGTATCACTTTGTATATTTACAAACAGACAATAAGCAACCCTTTTATGTAAAGATTCAGGAAAAACTCTACAGCTCCTCATCAACAGGCTATCTGGTTATTCCAAAATTAGGGACTGGCAACCACATTATTACCGTTGGGTTCCCCAAAAATGAATGGCCCTCACAAAATATTCCATTGCAAATAGCCGATAAAGACCTCGGTTTTGCCCTTAAAAATTTCGATACCAAGGGTTGGGGACTTTTTAACTGGCAAACAATGGAAGTTATCAGTAGCAATCTAGCATCTACCAACAACCCCGCTGCCAGCCCCGCTAAAAACAACGATGGGTTTTCCAGTATTTTATCAGAAGTAGTGAATACACCCCTAGAAAAAAAGGTAGAGAAAATTCCTGCGCCAACTGCAGAACCTGTTAGTTTAC
>Ga0105046_10009884_pt1 | contig 14881 bp, 12 predicted proteins | sample MAT03_FD_78385 | JGI IMG/M metagenome (GOLD analysis project Ga0105046, IMG submission 78385) | Freshwater microbial communities from Lake Fryxell liftoff mats and glacier meltwater in Antarctica - MAT-03 (megahit assembly) | ecosystem: Environmental > Aquatic > Freshwater > Ice > Liftoff... | reverse complement strand
TTCTGTTCGGGATCGAGGACTTCAAGCAAAGCCGAACTCGGATCTCCGCGAAAGTCCGCTCCGACCTTATCGATCTCGTCGAGCATTATCATCGGATTGTTCGTTCCGGCCTGCTGGATCGCTTGCAAAAGCCTTCCTGGCATCGCTCCGACGTATGTTCGCCGATGACCGCGGATCTCAGCCTCGTCATGCAATCCACCAAGCGAGAGTCTAACAAACTTACGGTTCAACGCTCGCGCAACTGAACGTCCCAGCGAAGTCTTACCAACCCCTGGTGGTCCGACAAGACAAAGGATCGAGCCTTTCGGTTTCTCACGCAGTTTTCGAACGGCAAGAGCTTCGACGATGCGTTCCTTCACGCGGTCCAGGCCGTAATGATCGTCGTCGAGTATCTTTTCAGCTTTTTTAAGATTGAGGTTGTCCCTTGAGGTAGTCGACCAGGGCAGATCGGTCATAATGTCGAGCCAGTTTCGCAAAGTGGCGGTTTCGGCTGTGTCGGGATGCATTCGTTCGAGCTTTTTAAGCTGTCGCAGCGATTCTTCCTCAGCGGACTCGGGCATTTTCGCTTTAAGGATTTTGTCGCGATACTGCTCGATCTCTTCGTAAAGCTCATTGCCGTCGCCCAATTCGGTCTGGATCGCCTTCAACTGCTGACGAAGAAAATATTCCCGCTGTGAACGGTCAATATCTGCTCGCGCCTGAGTGTTGATCTCTGCCTGCACCGTCAGGACGTCTATTTCCTTACTCAAAAGATCATTAACTCGTCGCAGCCTCGGTACCGGATCGTGGATATCGAGTACGGTCTGGGCATCTTCGACCTTTAGTTCAAGATTCGACGCCGAAAGATCCGCCAGTCGTCCGGCGTCGTCGAGATTAGCGATGATCGCAAGAACCTCGGGCGAAATGTTCTTACCCAGCGAAGCCGCTCGTTCCATCGATCCGCGGACATTTCGGACGAGGGCTTCGACCTCAAGAGAATTTTCCGGTGCAAGCGGTTCCGAAACCGGAGTCACACTTGCCTTCACATATTCACCGCTACCCGAGACGGAATCGAGATTGCACCGCGAAAGCCCTTGAATCAGGATCCGAATGCGGCCATCCGGAAGCTTCAGCATTCGCATGATGATCGCGACCGTGCCAACCTCGAACAGATCCGGCTGTTCGGGTTCTTCTTTATTTACGTCCCGCTGCGAAACGAGCAGGATCATCCGGTTGTCCTTAAGAGCTTCCTCGACCGCACGGATCGAACGATCGCGCGAGACGAAAAGTGGCACGATCATAAACGGATAGATAACAATGTCGCGGAGCGGCAAAACAGGCAGTTCCGACGGGATCTGCATCATCGGTTCAATGATTTCGCCATCAGCGAGAGCAACCGGAAATTCTTCGATCTCAGCCATAAACTTCTATGTTAGGCAAAATGCGGAAAAAGGGCAAAGAAAGAGTTTGAACGCGAAGCCCCAAGAAAGCGGAGTCGAAAAGCAAAAAAGAATTTGAGCGAATCAAATTCTCTACCCGGCCTTGAGCCTTTGCCTCCTCGCGTCTTTGCGTTAAAACCCTTACTTCTTCTTCTTTTTCTTCGCAGCAGCGGTCGCGGCGTTTGTCGAACGGGAGCCGACGAGTTCTTTGAGTTCGGTCATGAATTCGGACACGTCGGCAAATTCGAGGTAAACCGACGCGAATCGCACATAGGCCACCTTATCAAGCGTCTTCAGACGCCGCATGATCACCTTTCCGATTTCCGTGGTAGCGAGTTCGCGGTCGAGCGAATCCTGCACATTCTTTTCGACCTCATCGACAATCTCTTCGAGCTGAATAGTGGAAACAGGACGTTTCTCAGCCGCACGAAAAAGTCCGGCGAGAACTTTATTACGCTCAAAATGCTCACGTTTGCCGTCTTTTTTGACGACCATGTAAGGTATCTCGTCGATCCGTTCGTACGAGGTGAAGCGACGGCCGCAACCAAGGCATTCCCGGCGGCGACGAATCGAATCGCCGTCCTTCGACTCTCGCGAATCGACGACCTTATCCTCAACATGGGCACAGAATGGACAACGCATACTCATTAAATGGCGGCCTTTGATTCTCCCTCAAAACCGGGCGAATCGGATTCGATCTCTTCGACCGCGTTGTCAGCCGAAAGCAGGCTGCGAAAACGCTTAATACTAATGTCGCCGTTGAAGAAATAATATAAACCGAAAACGATCGCCGGGGCAAAGTATACCAGATGCATTGCGATCGAAACCGCCGCCGCATCTTCTTTCGCAATGTCGTTCTTGAGGAAAATCAGACTCGCCGCTGTTGCGGTATGAAAAGCTCCTGCGGCTCCGCCCGGTGTTGGAGCAACCGACGCGACCGACGCAAAACCCATTATAAACAGAGCATCACTAAACGTCATCGGCATATCGAACGCCAGCAAAACTAACCAGGTCGGAACCGAGATCGAAAACCACAACGCCAACGTCCAAAAAGTGACAAGCAACATCTGCTTCCAATCGCGAAGTATTCCGAGTGCTGATGAAAGTTGGGCGAGAATGCGGACAATGATTTTTTGCAGCTTTTCCGGTATCCACTTTCTGGTCGTGAAACGGTCGAACCACTCGATAAATCTTCCTGAACTTCGCTGATAGAGAGCAAGGGCAACGAAACCAAGAACCACGCCCGCCAGCATCAGCCAGCCAATGATCTCGATATATTGGAATTCCTCTTCTCGTCCGGGCTGCGGCGTAAAAAATAATAGATTAAAAGCAAAAAAGCAGGCGAGAGCGGCCAAGTCAAAAATTCGTTCGAGTCCAAGCGTTACCAAAGCCGCCGACGGGCGAACTCTCGGATCGCGCATCGGCAGCCACATCGGCCTTACTATCTCGCCGGCACGCCCTATAAAAAAGATCGCCGCGTAACCAACCGTCGTCGTTGCAAACAACTCTTTCAAACTGCTTCTCGTTATCGGAGCCAGCAAAACCTGCCAACGTATTGCGCGAAGCAAGTAACCAAAACAGATTATCAGTACCGCCGCCAACAAATACCACGTATTCGCTCGTTTAAAGCTACCAGAGACCAGCTGCCAATCTAGATTCCGACCGAAAAACCAGAGTATAAGGACCGCGATCAGAAATAAGATTATGAATTTAAGATATTTGCGCAAAATGCTTGTATAGATGATCCGTCAAACGGCAAATAGAGAAGATACCTCATTTCACGCAAAATCTTAAACTCCTCGCATTCTAACCGAGAAAATTAATGTTTATTGCATCCATTTTAATTGACAGTTACCGCAGATTCTTGTCTAATCCTCTTATCCAAACGGCACGCGTACCTTATGCATCGAAATCTGACGAATCTGATCATAGTTTTTGGCCTGGTCTTCGTCATAACTGCGTGCGTTTGTAAATCCGACCGCGAAAATGAAACTCAAACGCCCGCACCGTCCGAGTCTCCGTCACCAGCCGCAAATAAATCCACAGCTCCGACAACGGGATCGACCGCTACCAAAAAAGACGAAGGCGATTTCAAGGTCTCATACATCGATGTGACAAATGCAAAGTATGCAGAGATTGATCGTCAGGTAAAAAAAGCTAAACTAATCGAAAATGCGGCCGAACGCTTAAATCGAGCTTTGATCTTGCCCTATGATATCCAGCTTCGGACTAAAGATTGCGGCGAGACCAATGCATTCTACGATTCGAATGATCAGACCGTCACGGTATGTTACGAATTGATGGAGCATTATTACAAGGTCTTCCGTGAGAGCGGCACACCCGAGGACAAAGCGTACGAAAAGATGTTCGACGCCGTCAGATTCGTCTTTCTCCACGAGATCGGCCACGCTCTGATCGACGTTTACGAATTGCCGATCACCGGCAACGAAGAAGATGCCGCGGATCGCTGTTCCGCGTTTATCAATCTTAATGAACTTGGCGAAGAAGGAGTGCGAGCCGTCTTCGCTGCCGCTGACGCATTTAAGATCGAGTCGAAACGTTCGGGAACCAGCAAACGCGACCTGGCCGACGAACACCTTTTACAGGAACAGCGTTTTTACAACTCACTCTGTATGATCTACGGTTCAAACCCTTCGAAATACGAAAATATCGTCACGGACGGCTACCTACCGAAGGCTCGTGCCGACCGTTGTCAAACCGAATACCAGCGAACCGCCACAAGTTGGGCAAACCTGCTCAAGCCTTGGCGAAAATAATACGACTAACACTAAAGGAGAATCATGAAACATAATTTTATCTCGCTTTCCATCACACTTATCGCATTGCTCGTCGTCGGACTTGCTTGCGGCGGCGGCAGCAAATCGACGGACGAGAAACAAGCCGGCCCGGAATTTGTCGGAGCCTGGGCGGCGGCGGACGGCTCTTCGATCACGATCCGCTCGGATGGCGGAGCTGATTATAAGATCGGCGGCAGCTCCGTCAACGGTGGCTCGGCACTTGTCAGCGAAAATGACAAGACACTCCGCGTCGCTTTGCTCGGCATGGGTTCGCCCATGAAGATCGACAAAGCGCCCGCAAACGGCGAGATGACCATCGACGGCGTCGTTTACAAGAAGAGCGGCGGCAGTTCGACATCCACGAGCAACGTCAAGCCCGAAATTCCATCGAAGGATAAGCTTCAGACACTTGTCAAAACGTCGTTTTTAGAGTTCGGCGATGCAGTTCAGGGCGAAGACTTCTCCGACTTTCACAAGAAAACTGCGAAAGTTTGGCGTGACACCACCACGCCCGATAAGCTGGATGAGGCGTTCAAGGTCTTCATCGAAAAGAAAGAGATCTACAATTTCAACAAGGCCGTTGCCCCGCTCGATGCCGAATTTTCACCCGAGCCTAAGTTCGAAACTGTTCAAGGGATGGACGCTTTGATCGTCAAAGGAACTTATCCCACCAAACCACAAAAGGCGAACTTTGAGTTCAAATACGTTATGGACGATGGTTCATGGAAGTTGATCGGCATCGACGTCCACGTAGGTGACAAGTAGTCTCAAGAATTTATTCACAACCTTATTCATGATCCTAGCCGTCGCACCGAGTTGCGGCGGCTAGTTCAGTGAAGCCTCACAAATTTCACGCCGAGCGTCACACTCTGGGCGAAAAATGCCGGTCGATACTAAGGGTGCTCGACGTGATCTTCTGCGGTTTTGTCTTTCCTTAAGATGGTCGAATACGAAGTCGGCGCCAAACTATGTTCGTGCTAAACGGATTCACCCTTGTAACCGAGATTTGACGTAAATATCAACGTCCCTTACGTCCTATTCTTTCCGAAACACTCAAAGTTCGTTATCATTATCGAAAATACTGACTTAACAGCCGACGACGATTTCAACAATATTCTCCGTAGTTGATGGACCGTGGAAGGTTTTCGAAGACAGATAGTAATAAGGTAAAGGTCGCTCACGATCGTTGAATTTGCGAAGTGAGAAAAAGCTAAATGATGAAGTTAAAACGACAATTTTTCAATGGTCTATTCACTTATTGCTTCGCTTGTCTATTCTTATTTCTATTTTTCTCCGGTTTCACAATTCCGCAAATATTTGCTCAGAGCAGTCCCATTGATCTGCCGCTTGATCTCCAAAAGGAATCTGAAATAAAAGGTGGTGAAACGCAGATTTTTCATGTTCATTTGTCTCGAGGTCAAACTGGTCGCGTCGAGATCATTCAAAATGGGATCGATGTGTCGCTGGCGGCGGAAAGCCCGTCAGGCGAGCGATTTATCGAAACTGAATCGCCGAGCGGATTGTTTGGTGATGATTTGATTTTGGTAACTGCTTTGCAAACAGGCGTTTATAAAATTCTCGTTACGCCTGCCAATCCGCGTTCGCCGATTGCCAAATTTACCATTCTGCTAAAGGAAATTCGGCAAACTGTGGCTGAAGATCTTCAGATCAATGAAGCGGCAAGAAAGATCACGAAACTTGCTGAAGCAACGAGCGTTGCAAGGGCGAAAGGGACGATCGAAGGTCGGCGTGAAGCCTTAGCAATTTGGCGGGAAATAATTGAACTTTCAAAAATTAAAAAAGACCGGGTATGGGAAGGCATTGCGCTCCTTTCGAGCGGATTAATATATGAACAATTAGGCGAAATACAGAATGCTTTAGACGTTTATACCAGGAGTTTGGAAATTTGGCAGGACATCGGAAATCGTCAATACGAAGGCTCGTCGGTCAACAATTTGGGCATTATTTACAATGATTTAGGTGAGTTCGAGAAAGCGATAGCCAACTACAATCAAGCCGTTAAAATCCAGCGGGAAATCGGTAATCGTCCAAGCATCGGCATTTATTTGAACAATCTCGCGTATGCGTATATGCGCCTTGAAAATCACGCCGAAGCCGATACCTTTTTCCGTCAATCGCTCGAGATAAAAAATGAAGATCAAACAGATCGGGGTCAACGAAGCGTTGCCGTAACGCTCAACAACATTGGCATAAATCTGTCTCTAAAAGGCGATCACACTGACGGAATCAGCTATTTACAGCGATCTTTGGATCTACGCCGCAAAATCGTTGATAGGTGGGGAATTGCAAATTCTTTGCTCAATCTCGGTAAAGTTCAGGCCGAACGATCGCAGAACGGCGCCAGTCGAGAAAACATCGAAGAAGCGTATATTCGTTCCGTCGAATTGGGCGATAGACGAATGGAAGCCGAAAGTTTGTATGTGTTGGCAGTTGCAAAAAAGAATGACGGCGATTTTGAAAAGGCAATTTTGAATGTCAGCAAAGGCTTAGATATCGTAGAGACAATTCGGGGTGAATTGATAGGATCGGAAGTGCGTTATGCTTATTTTTCGACGGTTCAGCAGTTTTACGAACTCTACATTGAACTGCTGATATTGCAGTCTGAAAAAACAAAAGATAGTTCGCACGTTGCGAGGGCTTTAGAGTTGAGTGAACGCTCTCGTTCGCGAAGTTTGATCGAACTTTTACAGCAAGCAAATATTGATTTCAAACAAGGGATCGATACGGATCTGCTGGCGAAATTTACGGCTTCTCAATCTCAGCTAAACGATAAATACAATTCGCGGCAAAGGCTTTTCAGCGAGAATCCGACTGCCGAACAGGTTGCGAAGATCAACAACGAGATCAAAACGTTGAGTAACCAGACGGAAACGTTTCGCTTGGAACTGAGAAAAAACAATCCGAAATTCTCCGATCTGGCGGAAGGAAAAACTGTTTCAGCCGCCGAGATCAATGGTCTCCTGGACGAAAACACCGTTTTGCTTCAATACAAACTGGGAGAAAAGCGTAGTTTTTTGTGGCTTGTGACGAAAGGTTCGATCGACGTTTTCGTTTTGCCTTCACGTCGGCAGATCGAAGATAAGGCAAATGTTTTCTATAACTTGATTGTCGCTGACAACGCGAATGAAAAAGCACTAGTAACGAAAGCCTCTAGTGATCTGAGCAACATTTTATTCGGTCAAATAAATTCACGCGTTTCAGGAAAACGACTGGCGATAGTTGCCGAAGGAACTCTACAATACTTGCCGTTTTCGGCGTTGAGATCTCCAAATTCGCCAACGAAACTTTTGGCAGATGAGAATGAAATAGTGATCTTGCCTTCGGCGTCGGTCCTGGCTCAGATTCGCGAGAATTCAGCGAGTCCACAGCTTTATAAAAAGACGATCGCGATCTTTGCCGATCCGGTCTTTGATGAAAACGACGCTCGAATTAAACGCGATGGTTCGCAGAAAGTTATTGCAAATAAGTGGTTTGCAAATAAACTGCCACGTCTAATCGCTTCCCGCCAGGAAGCATTGAATATCTCCACTTTTGCCGATAAAGAGAAGATAGATCTACAAACGGATTTTGCGGCAAATATCGAGAATATTGGTAACCGGAATTTGTCGGATTATCGAATTCTGCACTTTGCGACGCACGGATTTTTGAACACCTCAAAACCTGCCGATTCAGGTTTGTTGCTTTCACTTTTCAACGAAAAAGGTGTTCCGCAAAACGGTTTCTTGAATCTTGATGGAATCTATAACCTTAATATTTCCAGTGAGTTGGTCGTCCTATCCGCATGTCAGACCGCACTCGGCAAAGACATCCGCGGCGAAGGCCTGATAGGATTATCGCGTGGTTTTTTGTATGCCGGCTCTAACAAGATCGTGGCAAGTTTGTGGAAAGTTGATGATTCGGCAACGGCTGAATTTATGAAGCTCTTCTATCAAAATCTACTTGAAAAGAAAATGCCCGTCTCGGCGGCTTTGCGACAAGCGAAGCTCCAAATGAAGAAGATTCCGCGCTACAGGTCTCCTTTTTACTGGAGTGCGTTTACTTTGCTCGGCGATTGGCGACAATAGAAAATGCTCGACGATCCATCAAATACAGATCTTGAACGTCTGCTGCAAGCGTTTGACCCTGATAAAGAGAGGGCAGCAGAAAAGTACCTTCAATTACGTTATAGCCTGGAAAGTTTTTTTGAATGGCGTGATTGCGAAAATACAGAAGAATTGACGGACATTGTTTTTGACAGGGTTACGAAAAAGATCTTCAATCACGAAGTTATCGAAAATATTGAAGCTTTTAGCATTACCATCGCCAAATTCGTGGTGATGGAACATAAGCGTAAGGCTCTGCGGAATGTAGACCTAGTTGATATATTGGACCCAGAAAGTTTTACTGAAAACTTTGAATCAGAAGAATTGAAACTGCGCGATCTTGATTGTTTGCGAAAATGTCTGGCAAAACTGCCCGAGACGAAACGCAAACTTTTGGTCGAATACTTCGATGCGGAAGAAGCCACGATGATTCCAAAACGCAAGATCTTAGCCGAACAACTGAACCTTACTATCAACAGTTTGCGAATCCGCGTCAGCCGCTTGAAATCAAAATTAGAGCGGTGCACGAAAGATTGCCGCGGAGAATAACGAAACGTTTCCTCGGGTCGGGACACTATAATTGAGTGGAAAAAGTGAAGAAACAAACTGAAAACAATACCAAATTCGGAAAGTTCTTCTTCAGCGACATGGCTGACGATGATCGATTTGAATTTGAAAAAGAGTTTGCCTCAAAACCCGAATTACTTGACGAAATGCGAGCGTTCGAGGCCGATCTGATCGAAAAGTATGTTCGCAATTGGATGGATCACGACGAGAGATCTAAGTTTGAAACCCAATTTCTCAATACAAAAAAACGCCGTCAGAAGGTCGAGTTTTCGCGTCAGCTTATAACCGAACTGAGCTCACCGACAAGTCGTGAAGTCGAACCCGAATCTTTTTGGAGTAAATTTGGCAGTTGGTTTAAAACACCAAAATTTGCTTTTGCTTCAGCATTTTCAATCCTCATTTTGGTTTTCGGGGGCTGGTTCATCTATCGAGCATTCGATACAGGAACGACGGAAGTCGCCCGTATTACCGATCGGGCAAACGTAGAACTTTCAGACGCCAGAACAAACGCAAATATCGAGAATGCACGAGTTAACGCCGATTTAAAGGTCAACGCAGATCCAAAAACGAATACTGATGTTTTGCCCACACCATCTCCGACGTCGGCACCGCCGAAAGTACCCGAAACGACGACACCGACCCCAAAAGTTGCTCCGAATCCAGTTTTGGCACTTTTCGCAGGAACTTTGCGCTCTGATGGCAGATTGAACGAGTTGAATTTGCCGAAGAATTCGAACGGTGCGACATTTCAGTTGAACCTAAAAGCCGCTGATTACAAACACTTTCAAGCAAATGTCACGGACGGAAACGGGAATGTAGTTTTCCGTAGCGGTATTTTAAGACCTCAGCGATCCACATTGAATCTTGTCGTTCCAGCGAAGAATCTGCCTAAGGGTGATTATCGAATCAATCTCTACGGCAAAAATGTCGCTGGCGAAAATGAATCGGCCGCAGACTTTCAATTTCGCGTGAATTAGAAAGTTTAGGTCCGTGCAAACACGATCTTTAGCAAAACCTTAGATCTTCATTTGAGCTGCCGGATAATTTAATTCCTATCTTCCGAACTTGCCACTTCTTGCTCTCGTTCATGAGTAAAACTTTCTACTTTCTTAGACGGCTCTGGTCGTCTTTTTTTGTGTCTGAAAATAAAAGCGAAAGGTTTTAAAAACTGGCGACACTTTTAGTAGAAGCATAATTTTTTTTAAGAAAAGGAATTGAAAACAATGAAAGGAATACTTTTAGCCATAGTCGTCATAGCAATGGGTTCATCAACCTCAACACTAGCCCAATTCAATATAAAGTTCCCAAAGATCAAGAAGCCGGAGATCGCCAAAGCGGAAAAGGGTAACTCTAGCGTGTCCAACGGAAGAAATCGGCAGATTGTTATTGACGATGGCTTTACGTTTTTCGATTCTGAACCGCTTCAAGAATATAGTACTCCGGCTCGCCGACAAGTTGGAATCGGCTGGCATTTACGTTCGCATTTGCGGATGTTTGGAACGGTGCCGAATCGGAGCGGTTTTAATCTTGTCGTCAGCAAAAATGGCAAGGAATTGACGAAAATTCGCTGTGAGGGAATGGCTTATCGAAAAAATGAAGACCCTGTTCCGCAAAATAGAAATGTTCCCGAAGACGATTATTTATTGACAAATTTTCAAGGTTGCGAAGACAAGAAAAGAATTATCAAGGAAACAGGCAAACTCGATGTCAAAGTCTTTTATTTTGACGGCGAAACGGATGCCGAAAAGCTACTGCGGACGTATAAGATCGACGTTCGCGAAGCAACCAGAGTTCGCGGTTTAGCTACCGCTCCGGTTGAGGATGTGCCTCACTATTACGTTCAACGACACGCCGAAACTGCCGCGAGTATTTTGTTTTTGCGTCCGCGTGGCTACCCCAATTATTACCGAATTCGCGGCGAAAGCGATTATGTCAGCGAAGTTGAAATTTATTTTAACATCTCGAAAAAACGCCAAGTTGATCGATTGAAGGACGGAAATTTGCGTTGCACGGTTGACGGAAATCCGTTGAAATTCACAGGTCAAAGTCCTTATTCCGACGGTGTTGATGTTTGGTCGCCGCGTTGGGAAACGGGGATTTATACTGACCGAATCGCTGCCGAATACAAAAAAGCCAACGAATATATGGACGAAGTTTCGTTCAATCAATATCGAATCCGTTTGCCGCTCTATTTAAAAGGCGAACCGGGGGCAAATCGTTTGGGTTTAAGAGATTCCAAAGGCAAATGGGAATGTAATTTTAAGATCAACGGCGAAACTATCCGCACTTTTCGCTGGACAATCGGACGCGACGGAAATCCCATTCCGCACGCCGAACAACAGACGGGAAATATCAATCTAAACTACAACGCATTTTTAATCGAAACCGAAATTCCAAACGGCGGAAGCGAATTCGATTATCGTCTTTTGCCTTTACCGAACGACGGATTTTTCTACGGAATCACTTGGCAATCAGCGGAGGGAAAAATGATGGCGGGCAGAATTCCGACAAAAGGAACACCGTTTCATACGCCTTCAAATAAAGTGAAATAGATTTTTTCAAATTGAATTTTATTTCTTTGAGAAATTTAGTCAGAAATTGCGGAGAAAAGTTTATGGGAAAAACAATTTTATCAGACGGCAGTTCCAAATTTGATGGCGGCGGATTCTCGGTAACGATTCAGCCGGACGGTGGGGTTAGCGTTAAGCCGGGGGATTCGTTGAGCAAATATTCTATGGCGATTTATGGGGATTTCAATCATCTGGGCGAGTTTAAACATCGTCGTCATAACCCGAGCGGACCAATAACAGATGCGGACTTGGCAAGCATTCCGAACGTTAATGTCATAAATGTTGGCGAAATTCTTTATCACATTCCGTCTCGCGGAAATTCGGCAACGCAGCCGACAGAACCGTCGATGCCGACTGATCCGAAAGTATTTTCTCCGGAAAACTTGTGCGGGATGCGACACGACTATTTTGCAAAAATCTGGTTTGCTGCATACGGACAATATCTTGTCGCCGGACAATCTTGGCTGGCTGCTGACGGAAGACGCACAATCATAAGTATCAACACCGGTGCGGCGGCGATCATTTATCTGCTTGAAAATCCGGCGAATCGTTTTCACGGCAAATTGATAATCCAAAACGGCGAAGATTTTATGCGGGATGTTCGCAACTGGATGTCTGAACATCTTGGACAAAGGCTGCAGCCGTTAAAGCAAGTTGTCGAATTTGAGGTCGCATTGATTCTTGGTCTCGTTTCGTGTGCAAACTCCCCGATGTTAGGGCTGGTAACCGGAGTAAGTTGTCTTGAATGGGTTGTGAACAATCGGAGTTGGTTAGTGAAAGTCAACGAGGCAATTCGGATTACTTACAAAGTTCGCGGGTTGTTAATTCAACATTGTCCGGTGCTTTATGAAAAATTGCTCAACGGCTTTTATCATTCGCTAATAAGAACTGTGCCAAACATTATCGGCAATGTGCCGGAAGCAATTATTAACGATCCGAAAGCCTGCGGTTCAGCAACCGGGGTTATCATCGGAAAACTTACAATGTTGGTTCTTAACCGCCGATTCGCCATTAACGAAATGATCAACATAATCTTGGATACAATAGCCGTAAAGGCGGTGATGGCACTACCCGGAGCGGTCGTTCTGACTTTCGCCGAAAAGGAAAATTATGCAAGGGAAATTGTTAACCAGATTCGACAAGGAGGCGGTAACATCACCGATGCTGAAGCAAAAGTGATTATTGACGAAATACTCGCAAACCCTCAGTTAGTAAAGGATAGTATTAACCAACTGAATCAGGCTTTTGCTGCAATACTTTAACCGAACCACTTTTGCTTTTCCGAACTTACGGAGAAAGGTTTTATGGAATACCAACTTTGTCGAACTTGTGAGCATGGAAATCTTTCATATCTAAGGTTTTGCGGTAATTGCAACACAGACTTATTTGCAGAAATGGAGCAAACTCCAGCCTTGCCGGTCGAAGTAGAAGATGCCGAAAGTTTGCGAAAATGGGCGTTGCGGGCAATCGTCATCTCGGTTTTCACGACCGCATTTAAGATCTGGCTCGTGTATTCGCTACGGATAAATGCACATCAGACCTTTCCGAACCTTGCCGACATTTCAATAATAGCGGGACCGATAATTGCCGCCGTCGTAGCTTCTTTCAGGACCAACAAGTGGTACAGGGGCCTACTCGTTGAATCGTTTTTGTTGGCGATCATTTTTGTCATCGGATCGTTCTTTTTATTTGTTTATTTTGTAACAAAATAAATTGGCTAAGGTTTATGAAAATTGAGAGGAAAATTCACTTTTGCGGCGGATCTATTTTGTTAATAATGCTGCTTTTGACTTTCGGCTGTAATTTCAGCTATTCGGTCGGAATACCAAAAGAGCCGACAAGTGAAGATCTACAAACACTCGCCAAAAAAACGATGACGGATTTTACAGAAGCGTTAGAGAAGGACGATTTTGACGGATTGCGGCGCAAGACATCGAAAAGTTTTCAGCAGCAATATACAGCGGAACAGATCAAAAATTCATTCGGCGTTTTTATCACCAAAAAAGATCTGTCAGTTCCCCTGTTTCGAGCCACGCAGACAATAGATGCCGAGTTTTCGACCCAACCGCAGATGAGCGAGGCCGACAAACTTTATTTCTTGGAAATGAAAGGTAAATTTTCTACCCAACCGCGGAACCTAAATTTTCATTTCGAATATATCCGCGAAGAGGGCAAATGGAAGCTCACAAAGTTTCAGGTTAAGACATAGATAAATAAAGGAGAAAAGTTATGAGATCAACAATCAAATTATTCATTTTAACCGCAGTTTTTGCGGCAAACGTTTTGTCGCAAACGGCTACTAGCACAATCAAAGTCACGCCTTTGACCTTACCGGCAAATTCGACGGTCCGAGAAGTTACGGGCAACATCAACGCCGGGCAGATCCTTTCATCCCTGCGTTGGGCGGAGCAAAGCAATGTCGCGTGTTTTCCCGGCACAAGGTTCGAGATGTTTACGGGAAATCACGTCTTTTACAGAATCGCGATGCCCGCAGCTTCTTCGCTAAAGGTTACGGTTACGCCGAAAGATAACGCGCAAATTAGTTTATATGCACTGCGACAAGGAACGCGTCCGACCGACCAAGGCGTTCCACCGAATGTAAGTGCCGCGATCTCCTGCGAAGCGAGTTATCCGATCTACGCCAATCTACCGGGCGGGAAAACTGTCAGAAACAAAGACAACGGCACACGCTCGATCGAATACATTTCGGTCGGATCGGCGTACAGCATTCTGATCGGGGTCGCGGGCGCCAACGCTTCGACCGAAGGCCAATTTACGATGAATATTGAATTAAAATCGAGGTAGATCGATCTTAGCCTTGGGGCACGACTTCGTTTCAGTTTTGCAGCCTAAAGGTCAGCAAGGACGCTGGGACTTACTAATGAAATATTCGTCAACGGGCGAGTCGCTTTGAATTCATTTTTTTCGAAGGCGGGAACGACTCCGGCCTTTGATTTATAGGCCCACGAGCGATAAACTCTTACTTTCGAAATCATTATGAAGATCCACGAATACCAAGGTAAGGCCATTCTCAAAGAATACGGCGTTCCGGTTCCACGCGGCATTGTCGCGAGGACTCCGGAAGAGGCTGAAGCGGCAGCGATCAAACTCGGCACCGACGTTGTCGTCGTCAAAGCGCAGATCCACGCCGGCGGTCGCGGAAAAGGCGGCGGCGTTAAGCTCGCCAAATCTCCGGCGGAGGCGAAAGAGGTCGCTTCGCAGATCCTCGGCATGCAGCTCATCACTCACCAGACCGGCCCGGAAGGCCAAAAGGTGCAGACGCTGCTCGTCGAAGAAGGTTTGCCGATCGACCGCGAATTCTACCTCGGCATCACGCTTGATCGCGTGACCGGGCGCAACGTCTTTATGGCGTCGTCCGAAGGTGGCATGGACATCGAAAAGGTAGCTGAGGAAACGCCGGAACT
>Ga0105046_10009883_pt1 | contig 14882 bp, 13 predicted proteins | sample MAT03_FD_78385 | JGI IMG/M metagenome (GOLD analysis project Ga0105046, IMG submission 78385) | Freshwater microbial communities from Lake Fryxell liftoff mats and glacier meltwater in Antarctica - MAT-03 (megahit assembly) | ecosystem: Environmental > Aquatic > Freshwater > Ice > Liftoff... | reverse complement strand
GGTATTTTCCTTTTTTTCTTCACGTCTTCATGCCTCTCTGTTTATTTTATTCTGTTTCTATACCTGAGTAGTCACGAAATGTAGGTAGACTAACTAAGCCGTTACTTGCCGATCCAATGCCATTTCTTATTACTATCTCGCCGCTATTGCGACTACAATAAAAGAATTGATGTCATTCGCAAAGAGGTTGAAATAATTATATGGTGCGCACCTTTCAGAAGTTTATGCTGTTGCTCGCGGTTAATCTCCTTCTCATGATCATCATCTTTACGAGCCTCTCGACTCCCATCAACGCGCAAGAAGGCGCACAAGCCAGTCGTCAATTGACGGGCGTCATTTCCGTGTTGTATGGCGACCATCCCGAAACGCCGCAGATTCTCTATCAACTGCACGCGCCTGACGGAACCAGCTATCTTTTATACATCCCGCCGGAAGTCTTGGGCGCAGCGGGCGGCATCGTCGCGATCCAGCGGCAAACGGCGACCATCACTTTTGCTGATGTGCTACCCGCCACCACCGCCGCCTCCGAAGCAGTACTCGTCGTGAACGCTTTGACCTTACTGCCGACGCCGACACTCGACGCGCTGGAGCCAGCAGCCACGGGTGCCCAAACATGGGTCAACCTGTTATGTCGGTTCAAAAATGATGCTGCCGAACCTTTTACGCCAGCGGGGATCACCGCGTTGTTCGGCAATACCGCGCCGTTCATCAATCGCTATTGGCAAGAAGCATCCATGAATCAATACAGCGTCCCCAGCGTGACGACGACCAATTGGGCATCATTGCCCAAGACGCGCGCCGAATACATCGCCCTCGGCAGTCCCAACGTCTATCTGACGGCGCTGTTCGCCGATTGCACCGCCTTACATACCGCTTCGGTGACGTACAACAATTTTTACGGCATCAACATGTTCTTCAACAATCAACTCGACAATTCTTATTGGGGCGGGTCTTGCCAATTTGTCACCCTGCAAGGGATACAAAAGTGTTGGCGTGCGACGTGGCTACCCTACTATAATTCGACAGATTTGCACGCCTATGCCCACGAGATGGGGCACGCGCAAGGATTACCGCATTCCAACAACAGCGATGGCGACAGTAATCCTTACGATAGCCTCGTGGATGTCATGAGTGGACGCCCGTGCCTTATCTATGTCGCCGCGTATGGGTGCCAACAACCGCATCTCAACGCGGTTCATAAAGCCTTCCAAAACTGGATCGCCGCTGAACGCGATCTCGACATCACCACCACCAGTACCAACACGATCATCTTGGATCGGTCGTCCTTGCCCAACTCGCCCAATTACTATACCGCCAGCATCAGGACCACCAACCCCAATGTCTATTATGTGGTCGAAGCACGGCGCAACGACTTCACCAATTTTGATTCGACGCTCTATAGCTCCGGCGTGGTCATTTACGAAGTCAACCTCACCCGCAGCGAACCTGTCTGGCAATCAAATGCCGTCAGCGATGGCACCAGTGGCGATGGTCCCGGCATGTTTCTCGTCGGGGAAACCTATCGCAATTTCGCCCAAAATTTCGCCGTACAGGTGAATAGCCAAACCACCAACGGCTATAATGTGACCATCACCAAAGGGCTGCTGGCTGACTCGCCCGATCTGGTCACTACGCTGCAAAACACGACGAGCGGCAACGGCAAAATTCTCTATACCGTGCGCGTCCAAAATACCGGTACGGTGCCTGTCACCAACGCGCTGCTGGCGATTGATAACCCTTCCAATTTGCACCTCAACAAATTCACAGGCACATCCGCTTGCACGCGCGTTTCGTATATCAACAGCACCAGCTGTGCCATTGGCAATCTGGGCGCGGGGCAACAAATGGAGTTCATCCTCGACTTCCGTCCGACCAACAGCGCCAGCGCCACCCTGCGCCCGGTCGCAGTCTCTAATGAGATTGAAACCAATAGTACGAATAACCGCCTGAGCCTGACGACGCCGATTGTCACACCGCTGCCGGATCTGTTCCTCAATTTGACGGCGAATAAATCCCCAAGCGCCGCTCTTAACGAACAAATCACCTACACCCTGCGGGCACAAAATGCGGGGGGCGTCTCGGGTTCCAGCGTCACACTGACCTTTGCCTTACCCGCTGGACTAAGCTACGGCGGATTCGGATGGAATTATTATGGCTTTTTTAGCGGCGTTTCCTGTAGCTATAGCGCGCCCAATGTCACTTGCAGCATCGCCTCTTTTGGCAGCAGTTATAGCTTTGGGGATTATTTCGACCTCAATGTCTATGCGACTGGCACCAGCAACGGCATCAAAATCGTCGCCGCCAACGCGACGCTGAGCGGTACCGACGCCACCCCTGCCGACAACGCCACCAGTCTGCCGATTTACATCGGGGTGACGGGCACCGTCACGGGACATGTTGACCTATCGCGCGCGGTAGCAGCACCCAACGCAGTCTATGCCGAAACCGTCACCGTCACAATCAGCGATGGCGCGAGTGGCATTCAACTCATCAGTGGCGACATCACCACTGACACCAGCGGCAACTTCACCCAAGTTGGCGTGCCACCGGGCAATTACAAAATTCGCGTGAAGAGCAGTTCAACCTTAAGCGTGGTTTGGACGGGCACAATCACAGCGGGGACGAACACAATCGACTTCGGGCTACTGCGCGAAGGTGACGCCGACAACAACAACCTCGTCAACATCACCGACTTCTCCTTGCTGGCGACCTCATTCGGCAAGATCAGCACGGACGTCGGCTTTGACGGACGCACCGACTTTAATGCCGACGGTCTCGTCAATATCACCGATTTCTCGCTCTTGGCGACCTATTTCGGTCAAACGGGGCAAAACTGATCTTCGCGGGCTTGTGACACTAGGGAAGTGGCGGGGCATAAGCACCCATGTCCCGCCACCCTAGTTATGATGTTAGTCTTTCTTTTCCGAGTAACTACACACCCCTCACCCTAAATCCCTCTCCCGCAAGGGGCGAGGGACTTTCTACCGCGTTTCTCCCCTCAGCCTCTTGTGGGAGAAGGGGTCGGGGGATGAGGAGTAGCTGTGTAGTTACTTTTCCGAATATCCCACGCGGGTATTGTTCGGGACGATCTTGTCGGCGAACTGCACGAAGTCTTCGATGCGCAAATCTGTCCCCAAAATACAAGCGCTACCCACCGAGAAACCCGGCGGAACATGTGAATTCTTACCCACACAGGTAATCGCCAAATCGCCCACGTCGGACATACTGCCGATATGCGCATGATGCCCGATCACGCTAATCTTGTCGAGGATACAGCGTTCGACCACAGCGTCGGCTTCGATATAGGCGTCCGTCAGCACCACTGACTCGCGGATGACGGCATTGGGTCCCACAAACACCCCCGGCGACAAAATCGAGCGTTCGACCACTGCCCCCGGCATGACAACCGTGCCATCCGACAACAAGCTATCCACCACAGTGGCACCCTTATGCACGAGTACCGGCGGGCGCTCTTCGCTTTTGGTGTGGATGATCCAGGTACGATCATTTAAATTGATCGATGGCGGGCTTGCCAACAAATCCATGTGGGCTTCCCAATAGGCTTCCACCGTACCGACATCGATCCAGTACCCACCATAGGGAAAGGCAAACACCCGCATTCCGGCTTCGACCATACCCGGAAGGATATTCTTGCCAAAATCATGGGAGCTGTCGTTCTGCATCCGATCTTCTTCTAGCAAGCGTTCCAAGACCGAATACGAGAACACATACACACCCATGTTCGCCAACGTGCCGGGCGGGTTCTTCGGTTTTTCGATGAACGAGCGCACACTCAAATCTTCATGAACATCGACAATGCCATACCGACTGGCTTCATCCAAGGGCACGTTGATAGTGCAGATGGTGGCGTCGGCGTTTTTCTGGCGGTGATAATCGATGACGACCTCATAATCCATCTCATAAATGTGATCCCCGCTGAGGATCAGCACATATTCCGGGCGTCCGCGCCGGACAAAATTCAAATTTTGGGCGACCGCATCCGCCGTCCCCACGTACCAATCGGTATCATTACGCCCGCGATACGGTTGCAGGATTTGCACGCCCCCCGTGAACGAGCGATCCAAGTCCCACGGACGCCCACGCTCGATATGATCATTCAAGCTGTGGGGGCGATATTGGGTCAAGATCAAGACATCAAAAATATTGGAATTCACGCAATTGCTCAAAGTAAAGTCAATAATGCGATATTTTCCCGCAAACGGTACCGCCGGCTTCGCGCGCTTTGCTGTCAAGGTGCGCAACCGGGTGCCTTCGCCGCCAGCCAAAATGACCGCTTTCACTTTCGCCATGAATCGATCTCCTTATGATAAGTACCACGAATTGTCTTGATGTGTATCGACCACAAACACGTCTTGTAGGGGCACGCTCTAGGATTCTGTTGAAAAAGTCGGACACCCCGTTGGATGTCCCTACAAACCACGCCATTGTAGGGACGCGCAACGGCATTTTGTTGAAAAACACGGGCAACCACATTGGGTTGCCCCTACGAGACCCGCTGTTGTAGGGGCGACCCAATATGATCGCCGATTCAAACCTTTTTTCAACAGATTCCTCTAGCGCCCCGGCACGTTCAAGCGCCCCCTTACTATAACCTTGATTGGCATTTTCCACATCATTGAAGTTGAAGATTTTTCCGGCGGACGTACCGAAAATGGACGACTAGTCGCCCTGATGTCGCCGCCGCGCTTCCTCGTAATGACGGATGTATTCGCGGGCGCTGGTATCCCACGAAAAATCTTGGCGCATCGCCCGTTCTTGCATCCGTTCCCATGCGTCTTTGCGCTCACGGAAGGTGCGCGCTGCCCAGCGGAGCGTGCCCAAAACCGCTTCCGGTTGTTGCCACTGAAACACAAAACCCGTGCCGACTTCGGCGTCGCCATCGTCATAATTGGCAACAGTATCCGCCAAGCCCCCCGTTTCGCGCACCAAAGGCAGCGACCCGTAGCGCATCGCGATCATCTGTCCCACGCCGCACGGCTCAAAATGGCTCGGCATCAAGAAGATGTCAGACCCACCATAGATGCGTTGTGCCACTGCCGCGTTATAGCCCACAAACGTCCGCGCCTTGCCATAAAAGTCATTGCCCAATGCCGCCATCTGATCGTTAAAGCGGGGTTCGCCCGACCCCAAGCCGACAAACTGAACATCCGCCTCGCCCAACAATGCCCGGAGCGCCGGGAACGCTAAATCCAGCCCCTTTTGTTCCACCAAGCGCGACACCATGCCGATCAAAGGGACATCATCGCGCACCGGCAAGCCACACTCCGCCTGAAGTTGACGTTTGTTGGCGATACGCTGTTCGCGGAAGGTGTCGGCACTGAAATTGGCGACCAGCAGCGGATCGGTCGCGGGATCCCAGAGATCAATATCCATGCCATTGAGGATACCGTGCAAGTCCGGCAGCCGAGTCGCGATCAAGCTATCTAAGCCATATGCCATGTAGGGGTATTGAATTTCCTGTGCATAGCGCGGGCTGACAGTCGTCACGATATCACTATATGAAATCGCCATCGCCAACATGTTATCGCCCAAATTGCGCGCTTGCAGTTGCGGATGATTGCGCCCTGCGACCCCATATTCCCACATCCAACCGCCGGAGTATTCACCCTGATATTGCATATTGTGAATCGACAAGACGACGCCCACTTTACGCCAATCAGGGTCAAACAAACGGCGATTATCGACCAAAAACGGGATCGTCCCCGCGTGCCAGTCATGGACGTGCAAGACATCGGGCATAAATTTAGTGCGTTCGCGCAAGTGATACACCGCATCCAGCACCGCCAGATCGAAGAAGATGAAACGCGGCATATCGCCGTCCCAATCGCTGTACACGGTTTGCTCTTGCCCGAAAAACGGCAGCGCCCGCAGCAGATAGATGGGCACGCCGTCATGTTCGGTCATGAAAATGTCGATATGGGTGGTACCCCGTCGATTGGTGTGTTCAAAGCTAAAAAAGTAGTGAATATTGAAGCGTGCCGGATCGATGAAGCCATAAAAGGGCATCAACACGCGCGCATCCACACCCAACTGACTCAGCGCCTTCGGCAAAGAACCAACGACATCCGCCAAACCGCCCACTTTCGCAAACGGATCAGCTTCGGTACTGATGAACAAAACATTCATAGGTATTTCTCCTTCAGGGTGAGAGACGACGTCTTCGTCAGCTTTTAAGAGGTCGATCCGTTTTCGGCGGTGTCCGCAGCACGGGATCGAAACCAACGAAAATCAATATCCTCGAAGACGTGATCCAGCTGATAAAACTCGCGCGCGGCGATGAGATTAGGCGTCCCGGCATCGAGTCCATCGGCAAAAAACTCAAAACGTTGAACATGCTCCGTAAAGCGCCGGATGGCGAACACCCGCGCTTCGTTGGTGGAGATCAACAATTGCCAATCCCCGCTTTGCAACAACAGTAATTCCCGCGCTGTTTGCGCCAAAACGATGCTTTCCAGTTCCGTCGGTTGCTCAAAACGATCCGCCAAAGCTTCCATGCGCGCACTGCACGTTTGGATGACATCCCACATCCAACGAGTATCGGTATTGTTCCAGTTAAAATGGCGTCCGCCTACCCCCCAAGAGCTTTCATAAGGGATGAGGGCTTGGGACGGCGGCAGTTGTGCCACCAAAGCACTCGTGGTTTTGAGGTCGATGTTGCCGTTGTAATGCAAATGACGCAGCATCATGCCCATCCATTGAATCCCCTCATACCAACGCCAACCAAACAACTCGGTCGGAAAACTGACCATCACCAACCCATTGGTGCCGGTATGGGTCTGATGATTGCGCAGCAGGTCACCGATCAAATGGGCGAAATTTTCGGCATGTTGTTCGATTTTATACGCCGCCCAATCGGGATAATAATAATCTTTTTGATCCAAGGGGACATTTTTGCCCGTCACCCGCCAATAGCGCAAACGGCTCATCCCTGATTTACGATGATAATCACGATAATCAAAATCGCCGGGATACCCCAACACATTGCTCCACACTTGATAGCTGGCGCTATGGTTACGCCCCAACACCGCGACGCCACTTTCGCCCACCGTATAGGGGGATAAAGTCGAAAACTCACGCGCGGCTTCATCGAATTTCTGATCAATCGTGTATTGTCGTTTGACGGCACCATACCCGCCGAAAATATCACCCGTCGCCGCGCCGCTCGCTTCCCCACCCGTGATGGCGTGCCCCTCGACAAAAAAGACTTGGATACCTTCTTCCGCTAAAATCGCTTCTAAGCCGGGGCGGTAGCCATGTTCTGGCAACCAAAAGCTGCGCGGTGCCTGCCCAAACAACCGGTTGTAGGTGGCAATCCCAGCCCGAATCTGTGCCCGCACACTGCTTTCACTATGCAATAACGGTAGATATGCAGAGGTGGCGGCGCTGGCGGCAATTTCGATCACCCCAGCGGCTTGCAGTTCGCTCAATGCCGCGATCACGTTACTTTGCAAACGCCCGCGCAAAAATTGGCGCGTCGCTTCAAAACCGTCGCGCTGCATCACAGCTAAGAAGCGCAAATGCTCGTTGAAGGCTTCCCCCTCATAATGGGCGATATCCAGTTCAGCAGCGCGCACTCTGTCGGCAACGAATTCGTCAAAGTGCAGAAAACAGCCTGCCTCGGCGATTTGTTCCAACAACACCGGCGACAGCGACAACGTGATCGGGCTGCTGATCTGTTCATCGCGCAGCCCGTACAACATCTCGATCAGCGGCAGTAAGCTATACAACAATGACTCATGGAGCCAAATTTCACCACGAAAATAACGCATCCGAACATAGGGGATATGCCCATGGAGAACGAGTGCGAACGCGCCAGTTGAGGACAAGATACAACTCCTTGTTAGACATCTTACAACACGGCGAAGGACTGCGCCGCCTTCATCAATGCGGACAGTCACAAGATACCCCGAATTGTAACGCCCTGCGTGACCATGACGCAAACAGCAAAATGGCGCGCAATCCTGCGGTCGGTAGACCATAGAGAAGGTTTGAAGGCGATTTGGCGCTATTGCCCTAATGCGCGGGCAATTTCAATTTGACAATTTGGCTCCACAGGTTAAAATTCTAACGATTGGTTCCTAATACCAATGTTCGTTTCAATTGCACATAATTTACTATCACTTGAGAGGTTTTGAGCCATGAAAATTTCCTTGCGGAAAGTTTTGTTGAGCGCAGCAGCGCTGTCACTCGCCACCGTCCTCGGTCTCCAAACGACGGTCGCCCAAGATGTCACCCCGATTGATATCGGCGTCGCCGTCGCCCAAACCAGCAATGTCGCCCTGCTCGGTCAAGAACAAGTCATCGGTGCCCAACTTGCCGAACAATTCTTCAATGATCGCGGCGGCGTCAATGGTCGCCCCATTCGGATCATCTTGCAAGACACGGCGGGCGATGAAGCCGGCGCGATCAACGCCTTCCAAACGTTGATCAGTGCCAATGTCGTTGGTATCGTGGGACCCACCTTGTCGCAACAAGCATTCTCGGCAGATCCATTGGCGGAACAAGCGGGCGTGCCCGTCTTGGCACCCAGCAACACCGCGCGCGGCATCCCCCAAATTGGTGAATTTATCGCGCGTGTCAGCGCCCCTGTCGCGGTGGTTGCCCCCAATGCCGTTGATGCTGCCCTCGAGATCGATCCTGCCATCACCACTGTCGGCGTGTTCTATGCGCAAAACGACGCCTTCGCCACCAGCGAAACCGGCACCTTCCAAGAAACTGTGACCGCGCGCGGTTTGACCTTATTGCCCGTCCAAACCTTCCAGACCACCGACACCGACTTCAGCGCCCAAATCACCAACATCCTGCCCAGCAATCCCCAACTGGTGATCGTCTCTGGGTTGGCTGCCGACGGCGGCAACCTGATCAAGCAACTGCGTGAACTCGGTTATCAGGGTCTCATCATCGGCGGCAATGGGCTAAACACCGCCAACGTCTTCCCTGTCTGCCAAGCCTTGTGCGACGGCATCATCATCGCTCAGGCATACAGCTACAATGCCGATACCGAGATCAACCGCGCTTTTGTGGAGGCATACACCGCTCTTCAATCCAAGAACCCGCCCCAATTCAGCGCGCAAGCCTTCACCGGTGTGCAAGTGTTCGTCGAAGCCCTCATCCGCTTGGACAACGTCATCCCGCTGGAAAACCTTGATTTGGCGCAACAACGGGCGCTCTTGAACAACTTCATCTTGACCGGTTTATATGACACCCCGCTGGGCACGATTTCGTTCACCCGCGAAGGCGAGATCATCCAAAGCACCTACTATGTCGCCCAAATCGACATGGCGGACGATGGACAAAGCGGCGCATTCACGTTCATCCGCTAGACCCACCCACGATCAAAACAAGCAGAGGGGCACGTCTTCAAAGAGGTGCCCCTCTGCATTCTTAAACAAAATTATCTTGTGGAGGATTTTTAATGCTCGCACAACAACTCGCCAATGGGTTGGCAATTGGCAGTGTCTATGTCATTTTTGCGCTCGGCTATACCCTTATTTTTTCCGTCCTCGGCATCATCAATTTCGCGCATGGTGCTATTTTCACGCTTGGTGCTTATTTCACCTTCATGCTTATGGGGCAGCAATTTGGCTTTAACGGTTTGCTGGCACAAACCAAATTGCCGTTTGGCTTGCCCTTTTGGGTGGCGATGTTCGTCAGCGCCATCTTATCGGGGTTGGTCGGCGTCGTCTTGGAGCGGATCATTTTTCGTCCCTTGCGGGCGCGCAAAGCCGACCCCCTCTTAACACTGGTCTCGAGCTTGGGCTTGGCAGTCGCTATGGTCAACATTATTCAGTATTTGGTCGGTGCCGAAACCTACAGTTATCCCAGCGGTGTCGCCCTGCCCGGTGCCCCTGCCGCTGTCAATTTTGGCAGCCCCGAAGCGCCGATCATCATCCGCACGTCGCAAATTATCATCATTGTGGTGTCGTTCATCATCCTGATCGCGCTCACGCTGTTCATCAACAATACCAAAACCGGACGCGCCCTGCGCGCCGTTGCCGAAGACGCCACCACCTCCAGCTTAATGGGCGTCAACACCGACCGCCTCATCCGCCTGACCTTCTTCCTCAGCGGTTTTGTGGGCGGCATTGCGGGCACGCTCGTCGGGCTAAACGTGGGCATCACCGGACCCTATTTAGGGATCGCCTTCGGCTTAAAGGGTCTCGCCGTGATCGTCTTGGGGGGCTTAGGCAGCGTCCCCGGCGCGGTTGTGGGCGGGTTGGTGATCGGGCTGGCAGAGGCACTGGTGCCGTCGTCGCTGGTCAGTTATCGTGATGCCGTCGCGTTTGCGATCTTGTTCATCGTCTTACTCATCCGTCCGCAGGGGCTGCTCGGTCGCCGTCTCATTCAGAAGGTGTAGTTCGTGGATCAATTTATCAATACCTATGGCTTTCTGATCGTCAGTCTCGTCATCCAAGCGACGTTGGCGCTCTCCCTGTATTTCCCGCTCATGGCGGGGCAATTGTCGCTGGCGACACCCGGTTTTTACGCCATTGGGGGCTATGTCGCGGCGGTGCTATCCACCCAAAATTTTATGCCCGTTGCTGGGTCTACCTTCCCAGAACCGTTACAAGGTTTTGTGCTGTGGCTGGCGACGGTGTTCCCCAAAGTTGCCCAAGGCGACGCCTACCCGATCCACCTTGTCTTGGTCGAAATGGCGGTCGGTGGTATTTTGTGCGGCTTGCTGGCGATTATTGTGGGCTTGCCCGCCTTACGGTTGCGGGGCATTTATCTCGCCATCGCCACTATCGCCTTTGTGGAGATCGTGCGCGTGCTGTCGCTCAATTTCCCGATCACGGGCGGCTCGATTGGCATCTTTGGCATCCCCCAACCCTTCCCGACTAAATTTGAATTCGCATGGATTGCTGTGCCTTTGCTGGTCTTCGTGGCATGGTTCGCCTATCGACTGGAACATGCCCGCGTGGGGCGTGCCTTCATTGCCCTGCGCGAAGATGAACTAGCGGCAGCGGCGATGGGCATCAACCCGACGTTTCACAAAGTCATGGCGTTCACGTTGGGGGCGATCATCGCCGGAGCATGTGGGGCGCTAGGGGCACATTTCTTAAATACGTGGAATGCCCGACAAGGCACCTTCGACGCCAGCATCTTGATCCTCGCCTACGTGATCATCGGCGGGTCGCGTACATGGTTGGGTCCTATCATCGGGGCTTTCTTGCTGACGGCGTTACCCGAAGTGCTGCGCGGGGTCTCGGATATTCAGGGCTTGCCCGCGTTTTTGCGACAGTTCCTCAAAGATGGGCGCTTGATCATCTTCGGCTTACTCATTGCTTTCGGCACCTTGTTCTTCCCGCAAGGCTTGATCACGCCCCAGTTGTTCAAACGCTGGCGACGTAACCCGTCCCCTCCGGCGAGCGCGCCCCCGGTCACGGAGGCGGCACGATGACGAATGCCGCCCCAGAAATTCTGGCTGTGCAAGGACTCACCCGCGCCTTTGGCGGCTTAATCGCCGTCAACAAAGTGTCGTTCAGCGTGCATCCGCGCGAAATTTTCGGGCTGATCGGTCCCAACGGCGCGGGCAAAACCACCCTCTTTAATCTGATCACAGGGCTGACGCCTCCATCAGGCGGTGAGTTGTACTTCAAAGGCAACAAAATCACCGGCACCCCCCCGCACCAGATCGCGCGCTTGGGCATGGGGCGCACCTTCCAAAATATTCGTTTATTCGCCAATCTGACCGCGCTCGAAAATGTCATGGTCGCCCAACACATCCACACCCGCAGCAATATCCTCAGCGGTGTCCTCGGTCTGCCCCGTGCGCGCAAGGAACAAAAGCAAGTCCGCGAGAAGGCGTTTCATCTTTTGGAGATGGTCAACTTGGCGGATCGCGCAAGCACCGAGGCGCGCAATTTTCCCTATGGCGACCAACGCCGTTTAGAGATCGCCCGCGCCTTGGCGTTGCAGCCGGAACTGCTATTGTTGGATGAGCCAGCAGCGGGCATGAATCAAAACGAAAAAGCCAGCTTGAGCGACTTCATCCGCCAGATTCACAAGCAATTTGACCTCGCGATTTTGCTGATCGAGCATCACGTCCCGACGGTCATGGGCTTGTGTGACCGGATCGCCGTCTTAAACTTTGGACAGTTGATCGCGCTGGGCAACCCTGCCGAAGTCCAAAACAATCCCGCCGTGATCGAAGCCTACCTAGGGGATGATGACGAATGAGCGAACAGCCCATCCTAGAGATCAACAATCTCACCGTCCATTACGGCGCGATTCAAGCGTTGAAAGAGGTTCATCTCGTCATCAATGAGGGCGAAGTCGTTACGCTGATCGGTGCCAACGGCGCGGGCAAAAGCACCACCCTGCGCACGATTTCGAGCTTGCTGACGCCGCGTAGTGGCACCGTTCGTTTTCAGGGGCACGATATCCTCAAACTGCGCCCCGATGAAGTCGTGCGCGCGGGCATCGCCCATGTGCCCGAAGGTCGGCGCGTCCTTGCCCGTTTGACCGTCGAGGACAACCTGTTGCTCGGTGCCTTCACCCGTAGCGACAATGCCGCCATCGCCCGTGACCTACAAGCGCAATTTGTGCGCTTCCCACGTTTGCTGGAACGACGCAAACAGGTGGCGGGCACGCTAAGCGGGGGCGAACAGCAAATGTTGGCACTGGCGCGCGCCTTGATGAGCCGCCCCCGTTTGCTGCTGCTGGACGAGCCGAGCCTCGGTTTGGCACCGATTATCGTGCGCGAGATTTTCGGCATTATCCGCGAACTGAGTCAAGCGGGCATGACGATTTTATTGGTGGAGCAGAACGCGACGCTGGCGCTCAAAAACTCGGCGCGAGGCTATGTGTTGGAAGCGGGGCAAATCACACTTGAAGGGTTGGCGTCGGCACTGGTGAACGATGACCGTGTGCGGCGGGCATATTTGGGGTGAAGCATACACGCTCCGTATAAGGTTTGGGCAAGATCAATGCCTATAATTTGGGTAGGGACGCGCCACCAACAGCGTCCTACTACACGCTTGCCTACAAACAAAAGGTGAAACACGATGCCACTGCCCACACTCGCTGATTTGCACACATGGAACACCAGCATCACGGCGCTCCATCAAGTGGCGTATCTCATCGGACGGCTGCAAGCCAGCGCCATCGAGCCGCGTCCGAATGCGCTCCATCTCGCCCTGTTGCCCCAAAGTTATGGGCTGTCCTCGGTGGATTTTCCCGATGGCGGTCAGCTTCAACTCCATTTTGGGGTGGGCGAGATGCGCTATCATGCCCCAAACGGGTTTCTCTCCATCGCTAAACTTGCCGAACACACCCAAGCTTCGCTATTCGCCATGTTTAGCGACCTGATGAAGCTGACCGAGGTGCGCCACGCCGATAAACTGCAAGGCACCGATGCGCTCATTTTGGATGCTGCGACGGCGGAGGGCTATGCCCAAGCGCAGTACGCTGCCTTCACGGGGATCGCCCGTTTTCGGGCACGGCTACGAGGCACTTTGTCGCCTATCGTGATCTTCCCCGAACACTTCGATATCTCGACCCTGATTTTTGGCGAGGGCAACCGTGATCTTGATGAATCGGGCGCACACCTCAATATCGGATTTGCGCCCTTCACCCTCGGTCAGTACGAGCGCCCCTATTTGTACGCCTATGCCCATCCCTATCCAGCCGACTATGCCTATCCCGCGCCACCCGCACCCGCCTTCTGGAACCGCGACGGCTGGACGGGCATCGTCACGCATTATGATGATATCGCCCGCCAACCCGATCCGGCACAGTTCATCGAGACAACGTGTATGGCGATGGTCGAGCTGTTGCTACCCTTGGTGAAATGATAGGTTCCGATTTTTGGTGGGGCGCAATGCGCCTTGTGCCCTACCATAATTACCGCCTCGCGCTGACTCGTTCTCGATAGGTTTCTGCGATGTCGGCATCCGCCACGATATCACCGCCCCGCACCGTCGCGCCGATGACGATGGCTGCCGTCACCAACACGATATTCTTGATGATGTACTGCCCTTCGAGCGTGGGGGCGATCAAGAAGCGCGTCCATGTTTCTTCTGGGAACAAGAACAGCGGCGTGATCGTGCCCGCCATTTGCAACGCCAACAATGCCAATGTCGCCCGCATGAAGGTTCCGCTGATCAACCCTACGCCGATCAGCACTTCCCATGCCGCCAACACCGGTAGGGAAATAGGCGCTTGCACGATCCCAAACGTCAAGGTGTCGATAGTGCGGGTGGCGAGGTCTTGCGCCGGGCTGGTGTCTGGAAAGAATTTGAGAACGCCGAACCAGAAAAAGACGATGCCCACGCTGATGCGTAATAAGGTGATGCCATATCGTGCCATCCAGTCGGTGATGTGCTTATCAATTTGTGAGAATGCGGGCTTCATAACGGTATCGCTCCTCGATCCTGTGTTATCGTTGAGAGGATGGCAGTGGTCATCCTGAAGGCGTTTTATTTGTGAATTTCTTCACATTATCATGCTGAAAGGTTAAGTAAAAGTGTAATCATTCATGAGTACCAGATGAATGTGAATTTTTTCACGAGGAGGCAATGGCAATGCGTAAGTATGTGGTGATAGTGGTGATCATGTTGATCTTGATGGGCATTTTGGCGGTCTTGGCGATTAACCGCGCGCTTGCGCCGGGGGTGTGAGAAAAAGGATAAATTTATAAACACATTTGTCTTAAACATAGGATTATCGTTTCACCTATGGTATTCTTTGCGCTGACATATTTCAGACTGAAAACGTAGCTACACAGCTACCCCTCGTCCCCCGACCCCTTCTCCCAGCCGCTTCGCTTTTGGAGAAGGGGAGAAACGCGGTAGAAAGTCCCTCGCCCCGCCGCTTCGCTTATGGAGAGGGATTGCCGCTTCGCTTTGGGTGAGGGGTGT
>Ga0105046_10009881_pt1 | contig 14883 bp, 9 predicted proteins | sample MAT03_FD_78385 | JGI IMG/M metagenome (GOLD analysis project Ga0105046, IMG submission 78385) | Freshwater microbial communities from Lake Fryxell liftoff mats and glacier meltwater in Antarctica - MAT-03 (megahit assembly) | ecosystem: Environmental > Aquatic > Freshwater > Ice > Liftoff... | reverse complement strand
CATGGGCGATCGCGTCTTGATTACCACCTTGACCAAACGAATGGCGGAGTCGCTGACCGATTACTTGAGCGAACACGATGTAAAGGTGCGCTATCTGCACTCCGATATCGACACCGTCGAGCGCGTGGAAATCATTCGCGATCTGCGCTTGGGCAAGTTCGACGTGCTGGTTGGAATCAATCTGCTGCGCGAAGGCCTCGACATGCCCGAGGTAAGCCTAGTGGCGATCTTGGATGCCGACAAGGAAGGGTTTTTGCGCTCAAGCGGCTCGTTGATTCAAACCATTGGGCGCGCGGCGCGCAACGTGCGCGGCAAGGCGATTTTGTACGCCGACAAGATGACTGATTCGATGGTGCGTGCCATCGGCGAAACCGAGCGGCGGCGCATCAAGCAGGTGGCTTTTAACGAGGCCAACGGGATTACCCCGCTCAGCATCGTCAAGCCAGTCACCGACCTCCTCGACATCGGCCAGCGCGACCCCACGCCGCGCAAGCGCGGCGAAAAAAGCAGAATTGCCCAGGCGGTGGAGGAGAAGATTGACTACACCCGACTGAGCCCAAGCCAGCTCTCAGGCAAGCTCAAAAAGCTTGAAACGCAGATGTTTCAACATGCGCAAAACCTGGAATTTGAAGCCGCTGCGCGCGTCCGCGATGAGATCAAGCGGATCCGTGAGGCGAGTCTGGTGTTTGCGGGTGGCGGATTGCTTAACGCCAGCTGATGGGCGCGCGCTTAAGCCAAGCGCGCACCGATTAGCGAAACATGTCCCAACAATCAATCCATGTCGAGGAAGGAGCGCAACTGCTCCGAACGACTCGGATGACGCAGCTTGCGCAGCGCTTTCGCTTCGATCTGGCGAATCCGCTCGCGGGTGACATCGAACTGCTTGCCGACTTCTTCAAGCGTGTGGTCGGTGTTCATATCGATCCCAAAGCGCATCCGCAGCACTTTCGCTTCGCGCGGGGTCAGGCCCGAGAGCACCATCTTGACGCTCTCCGACAAACCGAGGTTGGTCGCTGAGTCGATCGGCGAATCGATGTTGATGTCTTCGATGAAATCGCCCAAGTGGGAGTCCTCATCGTCGCCAATCGGGGTCTCCATCGAAATGGGTTCCTTGGCGATTTTGAGCACCTTGCGGATTTTGTCTTCCGGCATCTCCATCTTTTTGGCCAGCTCGTCAGGCGTGGGCTCGCGGCCCATTTCCTGCAGCATCTGACGCGAAATGCGATTGAGCTTGTTGATCGTTTCGATCATGTGGACCGGAATGCGGATCGTGCGCGCCTGATCGGCGATCGAGCGCGTGATTGCCTGGCGAATCCACCATGTGGCGTAGGTCGAAAATTTGTAGCCGCGGCGATACTCAAACTTGTCCACGGCTTTCATCAGGCCGATGTTGCCTTCCTGGATCAGATCAAGGAATTGCAGGCCGCGATTGGTGTACTTCTTGGCAATCGAGATGACCAAGCGCAGATTCGCCTCGACCATTTCTTTCTTGGCCCGATTGGCCTTGGCTTCGCCGATCGACACCGAGCGATTGATGTCTTTGATCTCGGCAACCGGCACCCGGTACTCGGCTTCGCGCTGAGCCAAGCGCTCCTGCACCGAAAGCACATCGGCTTTGACCTTTTTCAGATCGACCGTGTACTTGGGTTTGGTCGCCAAGTGGTCGTCGAGGAAGGTGAGATTGGTTTCGTTGCCCGGAAACGCCTTGATAAAAACGCGCCGCGGCATGTGGCCACGGTTGACGCAAAGATCCAGGACCAGTTTCTCAAGCGCACGAATCTCGATGACGACTTCGCGCAGTTTGGTTGAAAACTGGTCGGTCATCACCTGCGGGAGCTTGAGCTTAAGCACCTCCTCGCACATTTCCCGACGCAGTTCCTTGGCGCGTTTGCCGTGTGCGCCAGTGCGTTTGGCCGACTTTTCGAACTGACTGTAGAAGTCTCTGAGCAGCGAGAAGCGGCGCTCGACTTCGACCGGGTCTGGACCTGTATCCAGCGGTGAATCGTCTTCGGCTTCGGCTTCGCCTTCTTTTTCTTCAGTCGCAGCGGCTGCCGGCGCGATGACTTCTTCGTCCTCGATCGCCTCGATCACTTCGACCGGGGCTTCCGGCGGGGGGAGATCCAAGAATCCGGTCAACACCTCGTTCAGGCGCTTTTGGCCACCCAAATGTGCGGCGTATTCGGAAATCAGCAGCTCAACTGACCATGGAAACGAGGCCAGCGCCGAGTTGACCTGAATCAAGCCCTCTTCGATGCGCTTGGCGATGACGATTTCGCCTTCGCGGGTCAAGAGCTCCACCGTGCCCATTTCGCGCATGTACATGCGCACCGGATCGGTGGTGCGGCCCACTTCAACTTCGGGTGTCGGCGCCGGCTGCGCGGCCAGCGCTTGGACAACCTCTTCAGACTCGGGTGATTCAGATTGGCTGCCGCCAATAGGCGACAGGGCAGCGTCGGTATCGGGCGCTACTTCGTGCACCTCGATACCCATCTCGGTGATCATGCCGATGATGTCTTCGATTTGTTCCGGGTCGACGATGTCGTCCGGGAGGTGTTCGTTCACCTCAGCGTAGGTCAAAAAGCCTTGCTCTTTGCCTTTGATGATCAGTAACTTAAGTTCGGACGGGTGTTCCTGATCCATAACGGATGCGGCTCACGGTTGGTGTAGGGAACGAAACAGTATAGCGGCTGGGACAGGCATTGCGAAGGGTTAGTTCGATCTGCCGGTTCAATGGCCGCGTCCACTGCGCAATCTTTACAGTCCTGCATCGCTGCAGGCTTGCGCGGCAAAAAACCGCCGCATGCTTACCAATACGAGAAATATCGGCAAAAGGTGCCATGCGCCGTGGACTTCTTTTTCGCAGGGACTCGCTACACTCCGGCGCCTTGCTTGAACCTAAAGGTCTTTGAAGCCCATGACGCCTTTTACCGTCGCCACCGCCCGCGAGGTGTACTCGATCCGCCACTGGAGCGAGGGCTATTTTGATGCCAACGATTCCGGCCATATGGTTGCACTGCCGCGCCGTGAGCTGTCTGCGGCGATTTCCTTGAGCGATGTGGTCCAGCGCGCAAAATCAGCCGGCGCCAATCTGCCGCTGCTGGTGCGTTTTCCGCAGATGCTGCTGGATAAATCCGAGCGCCTGGTCAAGGCCTTCGATCAGGCTGCGTCCGAGTGGAAGTTTTCGGGTGGTTACACCGCGGTGTTTCCGATCAAGGTCAATCAGCAGTATTCGGTGGTGCGCGAGCTGGTTTCCGGAACCTCCGGGCGCTTGGGGCTGGAAGCCGGCTCAAAGCCCGAACTGATTGCGGTGCTGGCGATGAGCCCCGCGGGCATCATCATTTGCAACGGCTACAAGGACCGCGAATACATCCGCTTGGCCTTGATCGGGCTGAAACTCGGGCTCAACACCTTCATCGTGCTGGAAAAAGCCGGCGAGTTGGGGGTGATCATGGAAGAAGCGAAAAAGCTCGGCGTCATCCCGCGCTTAGGCGTGCGCATGCGCTTGGCCTCAATCGGCGCGGGCAAATGGCAGAACACCGGCGGCGACAAAGCCAAATTCGGGCTGTCGCCGCGTCAGGTCCTGAATGTGGTCACCACGCTCAAGGCCCACGGCATGGGTGAGGCGCTGCAGCTGGTGCACTTCCATATGGGCTCGCAGATTTCGAACGTGCGCGATATCGCGACCGGCATGCGCGAGGCCTGCTCGTACTTCGTTGAATTGACCCGTCTGGGCATGCCGATTCGCTACATGGACGTCGGTGGCGGGCTCGCGGTTGACTACGAAGGCACGCGTTCGCGCTCGTTTTGTTCGATGAACTATGGGCTTGAGCAATACGCCTCGACCGTCGTCGGGGCGGTCACCGACGTCTGCGAACAGCATGGTTTGGCTCACCCGCACCTGATCACCGAAGCCGGGCGCGCGATGTGCGCGCACCATGCGGTCCTTGTAACCAATATCACCGCGGTTGAATCAGCGCCGGATGGGTCGGCTGCGCGCGAGTCCAAAAGCACCAACCCGGCGGTCAAACATTTGCGCGAACTGCTCGAAGAAGTTGACTCGCGCGCGCCCATGGAGGCTTACCAAGAAGCCCAGCACTACTTAGTGGAAGGGCAAACGCTGTTTTCGCTGGGACAGCTCAGCCTGAGCGATCGCGCCGAACTAGATGACTGCTACTACGCCATCGTGCAAAAGGTGAAAGCCAGCCTGCGCGAGGACAACAAAGCACATCGCCAGGTGCTTGATGAGCTCAACGAAAAACTTGCCGACAAATACTTTGCCAACTTCTCGGTATTTCAGTCCTTACTCGATGTGTGGGCAATCGATCAGGTCTTTCCAATCGTGCCGATCACGCGCTTAAACGAAGCGCCGACCCGCCGCGGCGTGCTGGAAGATCTCACCTGTGACTCCGACGGGCGCATCGATTTGTATGTCGATTCAGAGGGCGTGGAAACCTCGCTGCCGCTGCACGCACTCAAGCCAAATGAGGCCTATTTGCTCGGCTTGTTCATGGTCGGGGCGTATCAGGAAACCCTGGGCGATATCCACAATTTGTTCGGCGATACCGACTCGGTCAACGTACGCAGCAGCGGCGAAGGCTGGGTGCTCGAAGATGCGCGCCGCGGAGATACCGCCGACAAGCTGCTGAGCTACGTTGGTTTTGAGGTGAGCGACATCGAACGGCGCTTTGAGGAAAAGCTGCTGAAGGCCAATTTGAGCAGCACCGAACAGGCTGATTTTCGCGCGGCGCTGCACGCGGGCTTGAGCGGATACACCTACCTGCATGAGTAAGCTTAAAGTGGGCGTGGTCGGCTTGGGCGCAATGGGTGAGCCGATGGCGCGCAACCTAGCGGCGGCTGGGCTGCTGAGCGGCGTGCACAACCGCACGCTGGCGCGCGCCAAAGCCTTCGCCGAAGCGACCGGGGTGAAAGCCCACAGCGATGTTGCGGCGCTGGCCGCAGAGGCCGACGTCATTTTGAGCTGCGTTAGCGCTGATCAGGATCTGCATGAGGTGATCGACCGCGCTCGCGCAGGCTTCATGCACGGCACCATCTGGATCGATACTTCAACCGTGCGTCCCGCCACCGCGCAAGCTTTGTGTCTAGACCTCAAGAACGACCAGATTGATTTTCTCGACGCGCCGATCTCGGGCGGGGTGGAAGGCGCCAAGGCAGGGACCTTGAGCGTGATGGTCGGCGGCGACGAACAAGCGCTCAATCGCGCGATGCCGGTTCTTGAGTCCATCGGCAAACGCATCACCTACATGGGCGCAAGCGGCTCAGGCCAGGCCACCAAGGCGATCAACCAGGTGATGGTTGCGGGCATCGCCTCCGCAGTGGCCGAAGGCTTGGCCTTGGCAGAACAGCTGGAACTGCCGCTTGAGCGCGTGGTTGAGGTGATCATGAGCGGCGCCGCCAGCAGCTGGTTTTTGGGCAGGCGCGCGCCGACGATGCTAAGCGACACCTTCAACTTAGGTTTCAAGTCCGAGCTGATGCTGAAAGACCTGCACATTTGCGCCGGCCTCAAACCCGGCGCGCTGCCGCTGGTAGGCCGTGCGATAGCCGATTTCACCGCCCTGGTTGAAGCGGGCCACGGCAGCGATGACATCTCGGCATTGATCAGGCTTTCGCGCAAACGCTTGGCGCTCACTTAAACCGAGATGCTCAAAGCGCTCCTCATCTTGTTTGATGAACTCAAACGGCGCCACGTTTTTGGCGCCGTGATCGGTTACTCGGTGGTGGTGTGGGTGCTGCTGCAGCTCGCCTCGATCGTTTATGAACCGCTCGGGGCACCCGCTTGGGCGATGACGTGGACGGTGCTGCTCGCGGCGCTCGGTTTTCCGCTCGTTGGCGTGCTGGCGTGGTCGTTTGATTTGACCCGTGAAGGGATCCGCCGCACCGACAAACTGCCCGATACGCAGCAGTCGAAGCTGCAGCGCGCGCTGCCCTTGGCCATTGTGATGGTGGCGGTCTGCGGGCTCGGCTATGCGCTTTGGGGGATTTATCGACCGGGCACGCCAGCTAAGAGCGCTGGCGACCGCGTCAGCGCCACCCAACGCTATTTTGAAGGCCGCCAAAAGTGGGCGCAGCGCACGCCGCGCGAGCTCGCTCGCGCGCGGGAATCCTTTGCCCAAGCCATCAAAGACGACCCGAGCTACGCGCTGCCCTACACCGGCCTCGCGGACACCATCTTGCTGCAGGTTGACTATGACCAAGCCTCGCTGCTCAAGGCGATCAAGGAAGCCGAACCGCTGATCCACAAGGCCGTTGAGCTTGATCCGCAGCTCTCCGAGGCCTTTGCCAGTTTTGGCCTGCTCAAGCGCTCGGTGGGGCAGTATTCCGGCGCGGAGTCAATGCTCAGGCAGGCGCTCAAGCTCGACGAAAAAAACCTCGACGCGCTGATCTGGCTGGGCGGCCTACTCGGCCAACAGGGGCGCTTGATCGAGCAGCGCGAGATGCTCGAACGCGCTTTTGCGCTGGATCGCTTCAATCCACTGAGTGCAGTCAATCGCGCGTCCAATCGCCAGCAAATGGGCGAATACGACGCGGCGCGCGAGATTCTTGCCGACACCCGTGCGACCGCCAGCGCCAACGAGCTGGTGATACGCACCGAGATTAAGCTTGAACTCGATGCAGGAAGGCTGGATCGGGCTTGGCCGGATGCGGTCAAGCTGTTCACCGGGAATCCGTTTGACGCCAGCAATGGCGGTCTGTTGGTCAGGGTAATGGCGGGCTTCGGCGCCGATGAACAGGCCGCAATGCTCACCCGTGAAGGCATGAAGCGGATCAAGCTAAGCGAAGAAAGCGATGCCAATATGCGGGTTTCGCTGGCGCTTCTTGACTACGCTCAGTTTGGCAAGCCACCGACGCTTGAGAGAGTTCCGCGTGGAGACGATCCGAGCATCGATTTGCGCTCTGTGGTGACCGCGCTTGCGCTTTCCAATCGTTTGGCGGAGGCGCGCGAACTCCTGCAAGCGCGGCTTGAAAAAGATCTCTACGCCACGCCGAATGACATCGGCGCGCTGCTGATGGCGGCTGAGCTTGACCGCCGCACTGAGCAGCGCGAAGCGTTTGAGCAACGCCTTAAAGAAGCAGGCGATATGATCGAACGGGCCAGTCAGCAGGGCGCCAAGGAGCGCCAAATGCTTGTGAATCGGGCCGTTTTCGCGAGCCTGCAGCGCGATCCAGACCGCGCCGTCGCACTGCTCCGACAAGCCCACCCGGCCGAGGCTTACGTCGATTTGTTCTGGCTCAAGACCGATCTGAGCCTGGGTGCGCTGAGACAGGAACCGGTATTTCAGGTGTGGAGCGAAGAGATGACTCAACGCACCAGTGAGCTGCGCCAACGCCTTGGCGTTGACGCATTTTCGTTTACGCCGCCGGCTTCGCTATCGAATGCCGAATAGGGCTGCGCAGCCGCCGTTCACCCACAGACCGCGCTGATCCACACCCCAGGTGCGGCCCTGCACACAGTAGCCGCGCGAGTATTCACGCAGCAATTGCGGGCGGCCTGCGCGGGTATCCCACGGGCAGATCCGCAGCCCGCCGGTGCTTTCGCACGTAAGCTGCACGTTGCCGCCCACGCCCGACCCTGGAAATCCAGCGCCTGGAAAACCGCCACCGACGGCTTCCTCAAACAAACCGCGGCAGCCGCGGGAGACCCAAAGAAAGCCCCGACCGTTGCCCCAGCTCACGCCTTCCACGCACGAACTGCTGGAGAGCTGGCGCTGCAAACGCATCGGCCAGCGCGACTGGGTCGGACATTCCTCGCGGCGCTGGCCGCGTGAGCTGCACTCGATCGTGCGGCCACGCACCACCACAGGCGGCGTGCCTTCAACAAAACGCGCGCGGCAGCCGCGGTTGACCCAGATTAGCCCGCCTCGCGTGCCCCAGCTCTGGCCTTCGATGCATGCGGCGCTCGAGAGCTGTTCGATCAAGCGCGGGAAACGCAGATTGCTCGGACATTCCTGGTAGCGGTTATCGCGACTGGTGCATTCAATCGTGTCGACGAAGCCCGGCGTGGTTCCAGGCGAATAGCCGGGCCCACCGTAGTCGGGCTCCGCGCCCAGCGAGGTCTGCATATCGTCGCGAATCTCGGTGAACGTCCAGCCGGATTCTTCAATTTGGTCTAAGTAAAATTCAAGCTGATCGCGCTGCAGGCGCTGGCCGCCGGAGAGATCCGAGTATTCCTTGTTGAGCACCCGAATGCGGTCGTTGATGCTCAACTGCTCCAGGTTTTCGGGTGCATAGGCTTTGGCGCCTGGCTGTGCGAGCGCAAGCACGGGCAGCAGCAGGCAAATCATCAGTAAAAAAAGTCGGCGCATCGCAGTCTCCAATCGAATTTGGCGGGGCTAGAACTATACGGGCTTGGAGCGGTTCGGAATACCAACCGGGAACGGCATAATTTTTTCGCCGCTGGCGCCATCGACGATCTTGAGCGTACCGCGCGATTCGACTTCTTCGATTCGGACGACGGCATGCATGGGCAGATGCAGGGACTTCACGCCGGCAAATTCCTCGCGCAAGCGTTCTTCGGTGGGATCAATCAGCAAACCCTCGGCCGGCGCGAATTCAATGCCGCCGACGCGCACAAAACCAAAGATTTCGGACGATAAGACCGTGGTCGCGTAGAGCTCATAGACCTTGCCATTTGAATGGAAGATCACTTTGTACAGGGGGATTTTCTTTGCCATGGCGCGCACTCAAGCCAGCGGTTTGGATTTAAGACCGGGACGCATCAGCAGCGCGGAAATCGCGCCAAGAATGAAACCGGCAACGTGCGCCCACCAAGCCACCGCGCCAAAGCTTGGGCCAAAGAATGTGTAGGTCAATTGAAGCACGAACCAGCTGCCAAGCAAGGCCATCACCGGCACCCGCACAAACTGCACGTACAGGCCAAGCGGAATCATTAATCCCAGTTTGTCGCGCGGAAACAAGGCGAGATAGCTTCCGGCGATTGCCGAAACCGCGCCGGAAGACCCAATGATCGGCGCGAGCGATCCCTGTGCCATGACCGCCGCACAGAGATTGGCGAGCGCCCCGCAGGCAAGAAATACGAACAGCAGTCGCCCTGCTCCCAAGGCGCGTTCGGCGTAGATTCCAAAGGGCAGCAAAAAAGCCAGATTGCCAACCAGATGGACCCAATCGGCGTGGATGAACAAGGCGGTGAACAAAGGCAGGACGCCGTGTTCGAGCAGTTTCGATAGGCCGCCTGAGAAGCTGTAGTTGGCAGGCACCATGCCAAAGAGCTGCATCAGCTGCGCGCGTGAGCGCGGATCAAGATCGGCTTGCGTCCACGCCAAGGCAATACAGACCGCGGCCAGAATCAACGTGGCCCAGGGGAAAAAACGCGCCCTTTTGGCCGGTAAACGGACAAACACCTAGGACGCCTCGGCGCTGCGTTTAATCACCTGCGCGTTCAAGGCTCGATAAAAAACTCGGTGCCCTGGTAATCAACCACCACACCCATGGGCGTGATTTCGCGGATCACCAGGCCGGTTTTGAGCATCGCGCCTTCGCGCCCGCTCTCCATGTTGATCATCACCACGCGTTCTAAAGGATCGCGCGCATAGACGTGCATGTTGAGCGCGGTTCCAGGCAGCGACTGGCGCGTGCCAAAGGGCAAATCCCAAGAGCGCGGCAGCGCACGCCAACGCGCCTCGTCGGCACTCACCGGCTCAGCTGAAATCGGCGAGCTGGAAGACGCCGCTTTAGAAGGCGCCATTGGCTTGTCTTCGGGCAGCGCACCCGCGGCTTTGTTGGCTTGGTTGAGCGCATCCGTCAGCGCGGGCAAAGGCGCCGGGTTGCCTGGCACAGGCTGGCTGACCGCGCTCGGCAGCGGCTGCGGCGCCACACCATAGTTTTCTGAATTGTTGATGATGCTGGGATTACTGTTGGCCGCAATCGCCTGCATCATCGCCTCGTTGCTTAAGGGTCGCTGGGTCTGCGCGAGCGTTTGCTGTTTGATCTCATCGCGCAGTGCGACCTGATCTTTCTGGCTGTTTGCCGCACGCCGTTCGGCCTCGCGAGCGCGGGCTGAGTTAATTCGCTCTTGCGCCGCTTTTAGTTCACTTTGCGTGCCGGCGAGCTTTTGATCCTGCAAATAGCTGTAGCCATATGCACCCGCCGCCGCGAGCGCGATCACAGCGATCAGCGGCAGCAGCCAAGAGCGCTTGGGCGCCGCGCGGGTGGCCGCAAACGGCAGATTTCCGAGCGAGGCGATTTCCTGCTGACGGCGTTCCTGATCAGATTTTTTTAAGGCGTCCAGCAGCAGAGACATCGGGGACAGTGCTCTCTTGGTTCAGTGTGGCCTCAAGTTTAGGGCCTATTGGATCAAAGCTCGACAACAGCAGCGCGGTCAGCGGCCCAACCACGCCGTCGGGTTCAAGCGCATGAGCGCGCTGAAAGGCGCGAACATTGGCCAAGACCTCGCGCGCGGCCAGAGATTCCCGACGCTGCCAATCGGCCAAGCGCGCCTGCACCCAGGCGCGATCCGGTTGAAGCGGTGCGGCATATACAACCGTGTAGCGGCCGCCGAAAGCGCCGAGCAAATCGTTGAGCGGCATGCGCCTTGGCCCACCCGGTGCGGCAATCAGCGCCTGCTGATCATCAAGCCCGAGCAGAAGCACGCGCGTGCGCGCCAGTTCCAGCACCACCGGCCGGCCGATCGCGCGGATGCCGGCGACCGATCCCAGCCGCGCTGCACAGCGCAGCTGCACGCTTGCTTCGTTGTCGCAGTCGGTCGCCGCTTCATCCAATTGGGCGAACGCAAAGCGCAGCGGGTCGGGCTCGCCCCACAGCCGCGCAATTTCACTTAAGCTGAACTCAGCGGTGATCCCGCTCAGCGGGTCGCTTGGCGCTGGCGCTTTCGGCCAAGTGGCGACAGGTGTTTGAACTACCGCTGCAACCGGCCGCGGCCGGGGCGCCACCCAAACCGCATAAAGCCCAACACAGACAACAATCACGAACAGCAGCGCCAACGGCGCGCGCCGCCCTGACGTATCGACTGCATGTCCGCGCACCTCGGCCACCGCGGCACTCGCGATGCGGCCGTCGACCTGCGCACTGCCCCGGGCGTAGGCGGCCATCAAGGCGCGCTCGGCGATGGCATTGATCAGCCGCGGCACGCCGCCAGCGGCCCGATGCAAGCGCCGAATGGCGGCCGGCGTGAACAGCGCCCGCTGCACGCCGGCAACGCCCAGGCGATGCGCAATATAAGCGGCTGTTTCGTGCGATTTAAGCGCGTCTAGGTGATAGCGCGCGGTGATGCGCTGGTCGAGATTGCTTAACGCCTTGGCCTTGAGCAGCTCGGCCAGCTCCGGCTGCCCAACCAAGACGATCTGCACCAGCTTGTGTTCATCGGTTTCGAGATTGGTCAGCAGGCGCAATTGCTCCAGACTGTCGAGCGGCAGCGCTTGCGCCTCGTCGATCAACACCACCAGCCTGCGTCCCGCCGCGTGCAGCTTGAGCAAGTGGCCGTTGAGCGCGCGCATCAGCGCATTGGTGCGTGCATCGGGATCGAAGCCTTGGCCAATTTCGTTCAGAATTTCCTGCAGCAGGGCACGCGGCTTAAGCGCCGGGTTGAGCAGCAGGGCGAGATCAGTATCCGCCGGCAAATCCTTTAAGAGCAGGCGGCAAAGCGTGGTCTTGCCCGACCCCACCACCCCAGTTAGCGCAACAAATCCGCCGCCTGCGCCTGCGTTTAGCCCGACCAGCAAATGCGCCAGTGCGTCCTGATGGCGGGCGCTCAGATACAGAAAGCGCGGGTTCGGCGCAATCGAAAAAGGGGCTTCGCTTAAACCAAAGTGAGTGAGGTACATCGCCGAGAGCATAACTGCGGTAGCATCAAGACCAACCGTGCACTGCAAGCGGGGCGGGCTTGAACGCATCAATCAACGATCGCGGCACTCAAAAAATTTGGATCCAGGCAGGCCTAATTGCGCTCGCAGGGCTCGCTTGGTATGCAGCGGCCGAACTCTCGCTCGCCTTCACCTCTTCTGACATCCGCTTGGCGCCCGTTTGGTTCGCCTCGGGGCTCGCCCTTGCTGCGGTTTATCTGATCGGGCCCAAAGCGCTCATCGGGGTGTTTCCAGCGGCGCTGATTGCCCACGCGGTCTATTTCTCGCAGAGCGGCGTGGGCGCTGATTCTTGGGCGCCGTGGACGTCTGCATTGGGGATCTCAAGCGGCGAATGCTTGGCCGCGTGGTGGGGGGCAGCCCAGCTCAAGCGCTGGTTCCCGGACCGCGATGTGCTGGCGCACCCCAAAGGCATGTGGCGCTTCACGCTGGTGGTGATGGCCGCCTCAATGATCTGCGCGGTGATTGGCGCGACCGCCATCTTGCTCAGCGGGCTGGCCCCGGCGGGGCGCTATTTCGACATTCTGCTGAGCTGGTGGCTGGCCGACTCAGCGGGGGCAATCGTGCTGATACCGGCGCTGATCAGCTTAAATCGGGCCGCTATCCCGCACGCCACCGCTCGACACTGGGTGGAAACGCTGCTGGGCGCGATCCTCTTGGGCACTTCATTGGCCTATTTGTTTAGCCCGGATTCGAGCGTGCAGCAAACCCAGCTGCTGACGTTCCTGCTGATGCCGTTGGCGGTGTGGAGCGTTTTCCGTCTGCCCGGCGCCGCGGTTTGTCTGTTCCTTTTGCTGATTGCGGTGCTCGCCAGCTTCGCCACCACCGCCGGCGTGGGGCCGTTTGCGAGCGATGATTCAATGCAAAGCCTGCGTTTAGTCCAAGTCTTCGTGCTTGTGCTTGCGCTGGTGGTGCTTTCCCTTAAGGCGGGGGTCAATGAACGACGCTCGGCCATGTCGGAACTCAAGCGCGCGCGCAAGACCCTCGAACAGCGCGTCGCCGAACGCACCCAGGAACTGATCGCGAGCAATTCAGATCTGGCCGCATCCATTGGCGCGCTCAAGGCCGCCGAGGGACTGCGTGGGGAGCGTGAGCAAAGGCTGCGAAACTGGCAGGACCTCGCGCTCAAGCTGTCGCTCGACTCTCGGGTGTTTCACGGAACGCTCGAGCAGTCAGCAATGCTGATTGCGCAAGGGGCAGCGAGCGCGCTGCAGGTTGCACGCGTGTCGATCTGGCAAGCGAACGGCACCACGATGCGCGCGCTGGCCATCCACGACAGCGAGAGTGGGCCGGACGTCCGGATGTTCGATACGGGTGACTTCGAGAACTATGTTGAGGCTTTGCGCACGCTCCGCGCGCTCAGCGCAACCGACGCACGTAACGATCCGCGCACGCTCGCATTTACCAGCGGATATCTGGTTCCCTTGGGCATCACCTCGTTGCTTGATGCACCCATTCGCGATGCCGGAGTTTTGGCCGGTGTGGTTTGCCTTGAGGCGCGGGGAACTGCGCGCAACTGGGATGCCGACGAGCAAGGCTTTGTGGCCGTTCTTGGTGATTTGATGAGCCAGGTTTTTTTGGCCGCCGAGCGCCGCGATGCGCTGAATCTCGCACGCGCTGAAAACCAGGTGCTGCGCGTGATGAGCGACAGCGAGCGCACGCCCGAGGCGCTAAGGTCGATCGTCGAGCAGCTCGCACAAACGCTCGCTTGTTGCGCTCTGTTGAAAAGGGCACCTGCGGGCAATGATCCGGAACCGATCGCAAATGAAGCTCTACCGCCCGCACTGGCACACGCGTTTCGTGAGCTTGATGAAAGCAGCTGGGTCCAGATGTGCCGCGAAAGCCGGGTTGATTTGAGCGCACCAAGCCCAATCGAATGGCAACGAATCGCGGCGACAGAGGGCTTCGTGGAGGCGCGCGCGCAGGTGATCGGAAGTCCAGAAACGCCGAGCGCGGCGCTGCTGCTTTTGGCGCGAAACGGCTTTAGCGACAGCATCACCAGCCTTGCCATGGACCGCGCCAGACGCTTGCTTGATCTCGGGATGAACGCGCTTAGCCAGCACGCCCAAATCCGTGCGTCCGAGCAGCGCTGGCACCTGCTTTATGACGACAACCCGAGCATGTACCTGACTCTCGACGCGCGCGCGCAAATCCTGTCGGTGAATGCGTTCGGCGCGCAGCGGCTGGGCTACAGCGCGGCCGAGCTCAATGGCAGCGGTTTTGAGGTTTTGGCCGATCAGATTGATATCGATGAGTTCAGATCCGCGCTTGCAAAGTTAAGCCTAGCGCCCGCTGCGTTGAGTATGCGCGAGGCCTCGCTCAGAATGGCCACCGGCGAGCGCATGTGGGCCCGTTTGACTCTGCGCGCGCGGACCATGGACAGCGCCAGCGCCGAGTACCTGCTGACCTGCGAGGACCTGACCGAGAACCGCGCGCTGGCACAAAGGCTTCATCATCAAGCCGAACACGATCAGCTCAGCGGGTTGAAAAATCGCCGAGCGATCGAACAAGTCATTCGACAAATGCTTGAACAAGTCGAGCGCGGAGAGCCAAGCGGCGCCCTGATTTATCTCGATCTCGACCAGTTCAAGGTGATTAACGACACCTTGGGCCACAGCGCGGGTGACGAGCTCCTGCGGCAGATCACCCGGGTGTTCAAACAATGCATGCCGCTGAACGCTGTCCTCGGGCGAATTGGCGGCGATGAGTTTGCTGCGGTCTTGTCAAACCTAACGATCGAACGCGCCAATGCGCTTGCGGAGGACCTGCGCGCGCAGATGGAGCGCTTCCGCTTTCGCATGAACAGCCACGCCATGCAAATCACCGCGAGCTTGAGCGTGGTCCCGATCGACGCCCACGCCCGCGATGTGGCCCACATCTTGAGTGCGGCTGACACGGCTTGTTACGCCGCCAAAGAAACCGGCCGCAACCGGGTGGTTCTGGCGCGCCACGACGACTCAGAAGTCCAGCGGCGGCGCAGCGAGATGCAGTGGATCTCCAAGCTCAATCGCGCGTTCGACGAAAATCTGTT
>Ga0105046_10009879_pt1 | contig 14884 bp, 9 predicted proteins | sample MAT03_FD_78385 | JGI IMG/M metagenome (GOLD analysis project Ga0105046, IMG submission 78385) | Freshwater microbial communities from Lake Fryxell liftoff mats and glacier meltwater in Antarctica - MAT-03 (megahit assembly) | ecosystem: Environmental > Aquatic > Freshwater > Ice > Liftoff... | reverse complement strand
GAACGACGAATTGGGCGACGATATGCCCGGTTTTTTCCATACAATACAAAAGTGTGGGAGCTTGACATGCCGCTTTCCCGGCAAGATGGCAATCAGGTGTACCTGTGTGAAGGGCCGACGGCGGCGTTTTTTGGGCGGATAAACGAGGCTATTAGAAGAGTGAAGAGCTAATGAAGAAATTGATGAATGAAGCTGGTAGCGGGACATTTATGCCAATGTCGTTGACTTAGCTTATGTACACATCCCTGCCTTGTATGGCATCAACGTTCAAACATGCTGCATACCAAACAGGGGTGTCATTCCGAGCGCAGCGAGGAACCTGAGGAATAACGATGCCAATTATCAGGTTCCTCGCTTCGCTCGGAATGACACCACTGTTTGGTATTCAATATGGAAATTAAAGCGGAACAACTGCTTTGCCAATGGCTTCTAGCCAGGTTTTGACTTGTGTATATTCATGGGACGCGGCACAGGAGGTTTAAGGGCTACGAGGTTTCTCAACGGACTCCTCAGTTTTCCTTCAACTCCAACAGTTTTTCTCTAAAGAACATCATGTACCTGCCTGCTGCAATTTTTTGACTGTTGGAAAAAAAGATGGCAAGATTGGTGGTCGTCTCATCGGGTTCAATCCAATTTTTACCTCCGTCATTCGTCGCAGCAAAAAGGTCATTTGCCTGGTAAATATCTGAAGGACAATAGCTTTTGCTTTTCAGAATCAATCCTTTTTCTGGAGTGCTGAAATCAATCAGTCTTGCGCTGCCATCAAAAATGGATTGCCAGGAATTGCCGCCATCGGTTGTTTTCAACACAGCCCCTGTAAATGCAACAACCAAATTGTCCTCATCAATAACTTTTAAATCCCATATCGTTGACAAAGGAGCTTGTATTGTCTTTAGCAAATCTCCGTTTTTGTTTATGACCAAAATGCTCCCGCCAGTGCCTGAAGCATATATTTTATCCTGATAAAGCTGAAAGCTAAATGTACTTATTGCAAATACTAAATCAGGCGCTTGGTACAAAGTGTTGAAAGTTGCGCCACCATCATCTGAGTGAACAATGCTTGTTTGGGTGCCATAACTAAGTGTTGCATATAGCTGCCCCGCTTCGTCAAATTGGAGGTGATGCAAATACCCTAAGAGATTTGGATATTCAATAATCACCCAAGAGTTGCCCCCGTTTTCCGTTTTGAGCGCAACACACTTGTCTGCGCAGTTATTCGGGCAACCCGTTACATCATACACGGAAATCAACCCATAATTTTCATCCCTGAATGCCATACCCCTTGGGTAATGCAGTATGTTTATGTACACATCTGTCCAGTTCTTCCCGCCGTCAACGGTTTTTAACAACCTGACATAACCCCCAGTATTAGTAGCCATTACATATCCTGCCGCTTCGTTGACGAACTGAAACGACTCCACTTTAAATCCACTGAAGTCTATGGTTCCTACAGACTGAATGGTATAGCCTCCTGGTGCCTTGAATACTGTTTTTAGATCACAAGAACCTTTAACCTCGCCTTCATCTTTGGTCTTATGGCATGAAATTATGGCAAGGATTCCAAGTAATAGTAGGATTGTGTTTTTCATGTTTTTAATGTTTATGTATGTTTAAGTGCCTTCGCAGCCTCCGGCACACAATGCATGTTCCCGCCTGCACATATATCATTGAACGAATTGGGAATCTTATTCGCGTCTATTAACTCCAACCAGGTAACATGCTCTCTTCCAAGGCCTTCAATGTTTTTGATCATCTACATGCACGTTTTATTTGACGACTAATTAGCAGTGAAGGTTGTTTTCGAATGCGTTAAAAAGATGAAAAAGCACTCGAAGTGTTTGGCCACAAAATGATGCCGAAGGCAAACCCAAAACCCTATTCCGCTTTGGATGTTTAGTGTCACAGGACAAAGAATCGCCAAAACAACATAATATAATGCAGAAACTCAAACAAGAACAATTCCTCCCGATCAGCCTGGAAGCAGCATGGGACTTTTTTGCAACACCAAAAAACCTGAACGAGGTGACTCCCAAAGACATGGTTTTTGAGGTGACTTCTGAGCTGCCCGACAAGGTGTACGAAGGCCTGATCATCACCTACCGCATTAAGCCGATGCTGAACATTCCGATTTCTTGGTGCACGGAGATCACGCATATCAAAGAACTGTCTTACTTTGTAGATGAACAACGCAAAGGCCCCTACAATATCTGGCACCACGAACACCACTTCAAAGCGGTGGAAGGCGGGGTATTGATGACGGACTTGCTGCATTACGACATCGGGAAATCTGTTTTTGGCTGGTTGGCAGGCAAGCTATTTGTACATGCCAAGGTGCGGGAAATATTTAGGTTTCGGTTTGAAACACTTGAAAAGCATTTTGCCGCTTAATGCCACAATCACCAATTAATCATGCAGATTAAAAATTGTTAGTTGGCAGGATATTTTATTCATTTTTACCATTATATTTGCAGTGTACTTTTCATCTTTTAAACCGATTTTTATGAAACTATTTTCGATTACCCCTCCCCCCATTTTAGAACATTTTGTGTTTTAATTTTGGCTTTTGCCTACAATTTCTCTTTTGTAGTTGCGCAAACATACCTGCCTCCCGCAAGCATGTTCAATGGCGGCGGTGGAAACTTTAACTCCTCCGCGCCGTTTGACCTCAATTCAAGGGTTCTAACATTTTTTCAAACTGTAAACCCTGATTTCCTTGGCCTAAACAATGTAAATGTTGCCACTTCAAACAGCATGCCTTTACAAAAATGCCAGCGGATAACCCAAACCTTTCCTGCTCCATTAGGTAGAGGGTGGTACTCCTGTACTTTTGAGCACGATGTTGATGGTACTGACCTTATACAGGCTGCTTGGGCTTACGATATAAACCACACAAACGGTGTCACGGTTTATGATGTGGTGCTGATTAGACAGGTGGCAAACTCTACATCTGGATTATTTGTAAATTCATACGCTAATATTGCGGCAGATGTAATTGTTGACGGAAATATTTTGCATAATGATGCAGACGAAGTGCAACGCTTGATTCTTGGCTACATCCCCAAATTTTCACAAGTTCCTTCTTGGCGTTTTGTTCCTGCTGGACTCCTGCTATTAAATCCATCATTTTTTGCCCAATTTGAGCCAAATCCCTTTCTAACATTTCCGCCGTACCCCGGGTACTTAGGCCAGTATAACAGGCTCTTGTCCGTCCCTTCAGATTATGATCCGCAGCATTTAGGAATAGTTGGCGGAAGCGTAGGTGTGAAAATGGGAGATGTCAATTTTTCCAATGCTGATGGGTTCCCTTTTGCACCAGATCCGATGGATCGCTCTGAACAATCAATTGCAGCATCCCCTAAATACTTGAAAAAAGGGACTGTGATCCAAATCACCTGCTCAGCAAAAGATTCCCTGCCAGCTATTGTAGCAGCACAAGCAGCTTATCGCTTTGATAAAGAGAAAGTAAATATTTGGGGCGTAAATGCGGAAGACTTGCCTGGATTTGGAAAAGACAATTACAATATACTGGATGAGACGCAAGAAATCCGTACACTGTGGGTTCAGCCCCAAACAAAAGCCGTACAACTAAAGGAAGGCACAAAAATTTTTAGCCTAATTCTAGAATTGCAACGTGAGGTACCGGAAGGAGAAACCTTGCTCAACTTTAACGAAGGCATGGAAACTGCTTTTTATCGACTTGACGGAAGTTCTATTGCAAATAATTTAGCGTACAAGGTTACAATAATTGAAGAGCCTTTGTCCGTTTTTACGATGCCCAACCCTTTCCATGACCAGCTCCGAATAAAGGCCATTGGGGGAATGGCCAATACTCCTACCATTTTCATCTTGGTAGATTTGAGTGGTCGCGAAATCGACCGACATATATTAGATTCGGGACAAACAGAGACGACCATTCAGACAGCTTCTTTACCGAATGGTGTTTACTTTTTGAAAACAGTCAATGACAAACAGTCCTCCATCATCCCGGTGATAAAACAATAGTCCAATTTTTTTCGCAGGGTATGGGCAACAGGTGTGCCCATACCCTGTGTTTTATTCAATTATGCACCCATCCCATGAAGAAAATAATCACGATACTCGCCTTATTTATCCTTAGCCCTGCACAAAGCTTCTCCCAGCAAATACTTTACGTAAAAGCAGATGCCCAAGGCAATGGCAACGGCCTTTCTTGGGCCAACGCAATGCCAAACCTTCAAACCGCCATAGCCCAAGCAATCTACGGCACAGAGATCAGGGTTGCAGCAGGCATTTATCGCCCCACTGAAGGAACAAACAGGGATTCTTCCTTCCAATTGCTCAACGGAATACGGCTTCGAGGAGGCTTTGCTGGCCAAGGCAACAATCCTGATGCCCAAGACCCATCGCTACATCACAGCATTTTAAGTGGCGATATAGGTGTGTTGGGCGATAGTACCGACAATGCTTTTTCTGTTATCACGGCCATGGGCGATCTGGATGAAACCACCTTGCTGGAAGGATTGATCATTGAAAAAGGTGCCGCCACCAGTCAGGACCCGAACGACCATTTCTCAAATTCCAGAAAAGCAGGTGGGGGTATCTTTATCAAAAACAATGCGGCAAAAAATCACCTTCGGGTATCGAATTGCGTATTTCGAAACAATGTTGCGGCTGTACCAGGAGCACACGTTTATATCCAGCAGTTTTATGCGCAATCCAACCTGCGTTTTGAAAATTGTGCTTTTTGGGATGGTGTCGGCCTTTCATCCTTTTACTTTTATGGAAATGTCTCCGATTCGATCTATTTATCACATTGTTCATTTCTGAGAAATCGCACATCTTCGCCAATGGCCGCAAGTGTGACAGAAATTAATATTTTTGATAAAATAAATAAAGTGGTGGTCGACAACTGTCTCTTTGCTGACAACAGTGTTGGCGGGCTCGGTGTCGCTGGGAGAAATATCTTAGGGGTAAGAGGGGATACCATTATTGTCAAAAATTGTATGTTTCAGAGTAATACACACTCGTCTGGTTTAGTCCTCAGTGCGGCGGGGATTAAAAGTACGTTAGTAAAAAATGACACTTTCTTGTTCAATAAAATGGCACAAGGCTTTGCCTTTAACAGGGCTAGTACGTTTGGTTTTTCAGGCGGGCCAAACAATATAACATCCAAAATGGAGGATTGTATTTTCGAAGGAAATGAAGCATATTCCCTATGCCGGCCTCCAAATGAATCCTGTCTTTTTACCCGCTGTGTTTTTCGCAACAACACGCTCCAAGCGGGATTGTTTGTAGATGGTGGTACTTATTCTGAATTTCGAAAAGAGGTTACAGTATCCAACTGTCACTTTGAGAAAAATATTTACCGTTCGCTGGTAGCTTTTGAAACATACCCTGGCGGCATCTATCCTTTGGACAATACAAGTTGGATATTCAACCAAAATTTCTTTCGAGACAACACTGGCTTGTTGTTCGATACCAGAAACCACAATGTGACCGACAACATTTCCACGGCTGCATGGAACTATTGCACCTTTACGGGCAATCAGCTTCCAAACGGACATAGCGGCGATACGCTCCCCTTCCTTTTTCATTTTAGAAACATCGACTCTGTAACTTTCAATGCCTGTGTTTTTGACCAGGCATTGCTGGATACTACACACTTGTTCTATGATTCATTGAGCCTTATTCAAGTAAAAAACTGCCTTTTTTCCGCAGAATCCTGTATACAAACCTATACATACGGTAATACCGTAATCTGCGATACCAGTAATTTCTGGGGCGTTTCATCCATTTTTCAAGACAAAAACGCAAATGACTTTCGCCTAGAAGCTTGCTCGCCTGGAATTAACAAAGGCAATGCAGCATTGACAATGCAACTGGGGCTTCTCACGGACTTCGACCTTAATAACAGAATAGAAAATGGAGTGCCTGATATTGGCGCTTTTGAAAACAAGCTATTTTTACAGGGAGCAGTCTCTTCTTATAGCTGTCATACTCCAGCTACTGGGTCGTATGCGCCATTCGGCAACACATGCGGTCCGTACAAATACCTTTGGTGGAATGGTCTTGAAGGTGGAATGAATGCCAACAGCCTTTCTGAAGGTGATTATCAATTTACAATCACCGATGCTCACGGCATTGTTTATTTTGACACATTGTACATACCGGAGTTTGTCCAAATTGTTATCGACACCATAATTCAACACCCCTCAAACATGATGTCTCAAGATGGCCAAATACAAATAGCGGGTATTAACAATGGCCAGGCGCCGTTTAGCATTGTATGGAACACTGGTGACACAACTGCTTCCCTCAGCGGTATTGGGACTGGTTTTTACCAGGTTACTATCACTGATAATTTGGGTTGTGAAACTGTTTTCAGCTTTGAATTAAAAGCCGCTTCTAGTGTGGCTGAAAAAAAAGAAAACAAACAACCATATTTGATACCAAACCTAATAAATATAGGAGTTCAACCACGGCTAGTAGGGTACAATTCCTTTACAGAGGTGATGATAACAAATGCTCTTGGAAACACGGTATTTCACGACAAGTTAACTGGTCCAGAAATATCCTTACCCAGTATGAATGCTCCAGGGGTATATTGGGTTATGGCAAAAGACAAAGAAACAAAGAGGTGGTCCAAGCCTCTGCCGCTAGTGGTGATGTGACATTATAGCTGCCCCAACAAGCCCTTAAACCCAGGCTCCAGATCAGCGTACCCAGCAGCATTCAGCGCTTCATTGCCATACCAAACGCGTTCAAACGTGCGGGTATTCTCCCGAAACGCTGCACCAAGTCGGTGCTCGCGCATCTCGCGCAGGTAGTCGCGGTTTGTTTTCTCCCGCGACCATTTTATGTTGCCCTTTTCTGACAACAGCTTGATGGTCTGCAAGTAATACAGCCGAATGCAAAGCGCATAATTGCCCGCTGCCAATGCCTCCTTTAGAAAGCGCTCAAGATCAGTTTCATGGATATAGGCATCCACATTTTCTGCAGTGATAACCGTGCCGTCTTCAGCCTGTCTGATGCGGCGGTTGCGGGGTACCTGCAAGACTCGGAATATCCCATACACGATGGCGGCAATGGCCAGGATAATGGCTAAAATTTGAAGAATTTTCCCAATTCCCGCTGTGTCAGCATTCCATCCGCTAAAATCCGGTTGTGGTGAAGGCGAGCGCTGCTCTTTAATTTCTTTGGGCACATCATTGCTATAGTCAAGCCCACTGCTGGCATCATCCCACTTTTCTTTATCGACCTCCCGCATGGCCACTGGCCTTACGGGCGGCGGGGAATATTCAGCATAAACATATCCCGTTGTCTCATCTTTAAATACGGCAGGTTCTTCCGCAACAGGATAAGTATCCTCCACCTGCTCCAATAGGGTTGAATCGGCATATACAGGATCAGCCACTTGCGCAACCAGCTTTTGAGTAAGTAAATACCCGAAGCACAGCAATACCACCAGCGCCCAACCCCGACCAAGACGGCGCCAGAAAAACAAATCAGCTATATGTAAATTCGACAAAAACATAAAAAGGTAAAACCAAGCCGCAAAGCTAATGATCAAATTCTCATAACTCATAACTCATAACTCATCACTCTTCCCTTGCCAAGCCCCGAATCTGACGCGCCTTCCCGACCCGCTCAACACCCGCTTGCAAGCTCCAGGCATCGGAAGCTTCCCGACAGGAAAAGAATTGAAATGCCCCGCAATACGCCAAAAAGGTATAGAACAGGTACAAGAAAAATGCCGCAATACTGGTGGTGACAAATGCGGTAAAATGCCCCATCGCGCCTTCCTTCGGCGGTACCATCCAACGGAAAAGCTCCATGACCATAGACCAAACCGGCGTGTCTAAAAAGAGGAAGAGCAACAGGCCCAAATTGACGGTCAGGAAGCCGAGCACCAAAATTGTTCCCCAGCGTGCAATTGAAAACGCACGAACCATCGCCGTGAAGGGATTGAGTGATTCAAAGTAAATAATTGCGCTCCAAAGCGCCAAAAAGGGATATGCGGCCATTGAAAACAACCAGCCTAATGCCGGATTCTCAGCGCAAAGGAACAAGACCATACCTGCCATCAATACGGCAATAGGTACTATAGCGAGCATCATCCGCCCGATAGAGAAAGGCTCAACATAGCGCTCAGAAGTCAGCGTTTCCTCGTCTTGCGCCGCTATCATTTCTTTTTCCACCGACCTGAATGCCACAACGGATACCAGCGCCAACAGACCCAACTGAAAATAGTAAAGGAAAGCAATCGAATCATTGTTGAAAAAATCGCTGCTCCCACTCAAAACGCCCAATGGATCACGTGAAAAACTAAATAAGTTCCATATAGCTTTTTCTGAAAACAAAAAACCGTATGCATGAAAAAGCACTACTGCCCCAATGGTACTGAGCAATAAACTCTTCGCATAACGCCGCAGCATGGTAAACACATCTCCCAAAATTTCACCAGAAGTTTTTATCAGGTCGAAACGAATGGGCTCATGGCGGGTTGGTGGCAATTCCTTGGCTTGCTCGGCCTTTAAAAACCCGGTAGTTCGTGCTTTATACCAGGGATACCAAACAAAATAGCCCAATACAAAAAACAGGGAGGTGGCAATAAACAATCCCCGCACTACATCCGGTGTTTCCGTGTACCGGGTCAAAAAACCTTCAAAAATAGCCGCCAGCACAATGACGGGTACAATGCCCAAAAAAATCACCAAGCCCTTTCGCATCGAAATCTGAAAGGCCTGCACACGCCGGTAAGTACCCGGGAACAAGAGGCCAGAACCCGCAACCAAGCCGGCTGCGCCCGCAATGATAATGGCGCTAATTTCCAAGGTTCCATGGATCCATATCGTGAGAAATGATTCCCAGAACACGCCTTTTTGTATGAAAAAGTACTGAAAAGCACCCACCATGATGCCATTGTAGAGCATTATCAGCAAGGTGCCAATGGATGCCAGCACACCCAGAATAGCGGTGCGGAAAGCGACAAAAAGATTGTTGGCAGCGATGCCAGCCGTCATGCCCAGCGGCCCCGATTCTTTGTATACCGCCATCGGATCGCCATTTTCAATGTTTTGCAAGGTCATTTCCACATAATCCTCACCCAGTATCACCCGCGCAAAATCGGGGTTGATGACGCTGGACAACACACCGATGCCGAAAGCCAGGGCAAAAACCGAAAAAGCGAGCAGCAAGGCACGGCGGGTTTCCCACATCGTTTTGGGCAGGTCTTCTGTCCAAAACAACTTGAGCCGCTCCATCGGAAATCGTTTTCCCCTATAAATGTTGTGGAAAACCCGCTGGGCCATGGAGTTGAGGAACACCCGTACGGAGCGATTAGGATAAAAGGTACGCGCATACGACAGGTCATCCGTAACTTGGATGAACAGCTCGTTTAGCTTGTCGGGATCGCGGCGGTTTTCGCGCAGCATTTGCTCGAATTCCGACCATTTTTCCTCATTTTGTTCTATGAACTTGGTTTCTTTCACGGTACAAGTATAGGGGGATTTTTCAAGGTGGCAGGGTATGTGGGCGGAGATTTTTTTTGAAAACCCGGCGCATGGTACTGTGTTTCAGGCCTTATCCTTCGGTGCTTATCGCTTTTTCTTTTTTTTCTTTTTCTTATTCTTTGATGTCGTCGGCGGTTTATTCCCGAACACTTGTTCATAAAAGGAAGTCGGTTTAGCTGGTTTTGAAGCTGGAGCCGACGGCGAGGACATTAAGGATGCGATCAGGTTATCAAAGGGCCGGTTCATCTTGGTGGAGGGCTGGGATACTTGATGAAAACTGGCTTCAAACCGGGCAATGTCTCCATCAAAATCATCTTGCGGGATGGCATCCGCTTTGGGCCATGCCTTTACGACAAAAGCCACCTCCCAAGCTCGAGAGGCAAACCCTTTGAAAAAACTTTGTTTCAGCGCCTCGGTAGCCAACAAGGCTTCGTTTCTTGTGGTGGCCTCAATTATCTTAATATCGCCCAAAAAATCATACACAAAAGGAGCCCCCCAAAGCGTTGCTCCCATTTCCTTGACTTTCGGGAACATCAGGTTCTTTTTACCAACAATATATGCCTCAAACGACTGTTTTTTCAACCCGAAATATCCGTTGGCGTGCTTAGTTTTGGGATGGCTTTCCTCCCAATAAACGCACAGGCTGTACCAAATGAGCTGGGCACCATAAAAAGGGAAACCTTTCTCGTGCATCCAAACCAGAAACCGGAGGTTAAGTTCTGCCATGAAATCAACCCGCACTTCCGTTTCGAAGCGCGCCGTGGCGGTTGCGGTGTCTATTGGCGTGCTGAGTGCCACCGCATAGCGCTCCCAGACAGCGTCGGCAATCACAAAATGGTGGTCGGAAGCCACTTTTTTTGACTCCTCAAAGTGGAGCGTCCCGCTGGACAACCACTGTTGATAAGCCGTTTGCAAACTGCTTACAAGCATGGTCATTGCCATTTCTTTCTCTGGGTAGCCGAAATAGCCCCCATGTTCCTGAACGGGTCGGTACGTTTCAGCAGCTAAGGGTATGCCCCAATCTTGTCTCAGCCAGTACCATACGGCTTCCTGGATCGGCAGAAAGAAATCAATGTCTTGGTTGGGGTGTTCCCTGAAAAAGCGAATCACAGGTTCAGCCCTTTCCGCCTGGCCGACAAAACAATAATAGTCCATGATATAACTGGCGTAGAAATGCAACTCGCCGGCATAAAGCAGCGGCTGGAGCTGCTCGAACTGGTGCAAAAAATCCAGCGCATCTTCAAAGCATCTTTCTTGCTCAAACCAATTTCCGACAAATTCTATGAGCACGCCGCCAAGGTCGGATTTGTCAAAATTTTCTTTGGAGAGTGGTTGCCGAAGGGTATCCAATAAAAAAGCGGCTTGCTCAAGGCTCAGGGTCAAGGTTTTATAAGCCTCGTGCCAGGCATCAGGGTCTTGGGAAATGGAAGGTGCTTGCATACTGTTGGTTGATATTTGATGGGTATTACAATTCGCGCCAAAGTTACGAGGGAAACAGAGGTTTTTCTAAAATCCTGGCTTGGCAATTGTATGGAAATCAAGCCACAATGTCACCTCAATAAAAAAACCTCTGTGAAAACCTCTGTGCACCGCTGCGTCCTCTGTGGTGATTTATTTTTGAACTACTGCTTCACCAACTTACCACTTTGCCGCCAGCCCTTACCTACAAGCTCCCAAACATAAACCCCCACCGGAAGCCCCGTCAAATCCACCGCGCTATTTCCACCTACGAACGTGGCATTACGCACCACATTGCCTTTCAAGTCAAATAGCCGGACATCCACCTTACCCACATTTTGAGCCCCAAAATCGAATCGGGCTACAGCGCTGGTTGGATTGGGTGATACGGTCACCTGAACAGCGCTTGTTGGCTCGTTGCTGCCCGACGACTGCAAAAAATTGGCCGTGTACATGCCCACACCATGCGTAGCTGCCACCACCAGGCCGTCACCTGCACGTGTTTCTACATAATTCACCACGGCAGAACCAAACTCCCCGGCACCTTCTTGTGTCCACTGCGTGCCCGGCATACCGGTGCCATGCAGCAGCAGCGTATCGGCGCTGTACAAACCAACACTGGTACCACAGAAATACTTGATTTTTCCATTCGGGAGCGGCAACATGCTCACCCAGCGGATGGAGGGTGCATTGCCTGTACCGGAGGTATTCGCTTCCAGGTTTCCCCCTACTTTTTTCCAGGAAGAGCCCCCATCCTCACTCAAAAACAGGCTGTAAATGCCGTAATTTGAATAAACCAGCACAATCCGATCGGCATTCGTCGGATCAATCGCAATGCAATTGACATTGGCATTTGTCGCAGTGAGCGGCGGCGTGAGCGCTACCATGGCGGGCGTTCCAGTATGAGCATTGTTGATGCGGAAAAGGTTGTTGGTAGAAGAGCCCAGATATACCCGGTGGGTGGGGTTTGATTCCGAAACAGCTACAGCGGAGAACTCGCTGAGAAGATTGGTCAGGGTATCTGGAAAGTGCGTCCAACCTTGGGCTATAGAATCCCAGGCACCGGTCAGCTGAATAGCACCCAACTCCGTTTGGCGGAAAAACTTGCGACCAGCAGGTAAATACAGTACGTTGGCATCTGCCGGATCGAGCGCCAGCGGGTTGATAAACTGATAATCCGTTTTTAATGCACCAGAAGGGTCGATACGCCGGAAAGCCAACACGTTCCCTTGCGCATCGAGGTTCACTTTGGCTACCCGGCCCTGTTGAATGGACAACACGTAATACGCCTTTCCCGGGGCAACCCCGCCGAATGCACCATCACCATTCACGGTTTGCTTCCACAGTGCCGTGGGGCTGCTGGAATTGACGAAAAAGTTGCCGTTGTCCTGCAAACCACCAATCAAGGTATTGTCGCCGGGAGCATTTTTATCAATAATGGCGGTGTAGAATTGGGTGGTCGTGTAGCCGTTGTTCAGCCGCGACCAGTCAACAAACGGCGCCAGACAATTCTCCGTGCGGTGCAGGCCACCATCGCTGCCGGAAAGCAACACATTCGTATTGGAAGGCAGAAACAACAATTCGTGTACATCCGGGTGATGCTCCGGGTATATTTCAAAGAATGGCAATGTTGTACCAATTTTATATCCCCCGATTTTCGTGATGTTATCGCTTGTTGTAAACCCATCGGTGCTGCGCCAGATATTGGTGCCGCCGATGAAGACATGGTTGGTTCCAGGCTGAACCCGCACCACCAGGTCGTAGCCGCCTTGTGCCGCACACTGGTCAAATTCAGTGCCCGCACTCGGCAAATTGGCCGAAAGATCCGACCAACTGCCGCCAACGCCACTACCATCGCCACTGACATAGTTATACCGATACAGACTCGTCCAATCGTCAGAATTGATGTATGAGGTATAATGACCACTGCCAGGCGTGGTGCCAAAGAAATAGACCTGGTTTTCGTCATTGGGATTGATGCCGATAACGATCCGGCGGTACTCGTTCGGCATGGTGGGCGGCGTGATATTGGCCCAGGTCGTGCCGTTGGTGCTGCGCCAGATGCCTTTTGTCGGACCGTCGGAGCTGAGCGTGGCGTACAGCACACCCGTAGACGTGATGGCGACGTCGGTGAAATACGACCAGTTGCCACTGAGTCCACCTGCGCGCACAGCCGCCCAGTTATTGCCGCCATTGACGCTGCGGTAAATGGAATTGATGGTGGCCATATACACCACGTCCTGATTGATCGGCGCTGTAGGGTCTGTGATGACCCGCCAGCCCGATTGGTACAGGGTTGTCAGTCCCTGTTGGTTACCGCCAGCTGTTGTAGCAACGGGCGCCCAGGTTTCACCACCATCGATGCTTTTGAAAAGGCCGTCGCCGAGGTAAAACGCCTCTGTAGCACTAGCGGAGGCGCCGAACACTTCGCCGCTGAGGTAGTACCAAATATTTGTCTTTCCTGGCCGGGTATCTTGTGCGATGCTCACGCAGCCTGGATGGGCATTAAGGGGTGTTTTACGGGTCCAGCTTTGGCCGCCGTCTGCACTGAGCCACACGCCGCCAGTTACGCCACCCGCCAGCAAACGGTTTTCATTTGCCACGTCAATGGCCAATGCGCGGGTGCGACCGCCATAATTGTAAGGACCGCGCAGGAACCAATCAGGCCCGGAGCGATCAGCACTGGGTTGGCTCATTTGGCCCGCGAAACGATGTTCCAGAAATTCGATGCCTTGTGGAATTTGACCTGTCGCAGGATCTGCCAGGCGTTTGAGTTCCCAGGCACGGCGCAATTCCCCGTTATCTTCGGAGGCGCCAGAGGGCATTTTAACGCCCGCTGATGTATTATTTTGAGTCGTAGAGAAATAATACAGCCCACAGGCGGCAAAAAGCAGAAGGGCAAAAACGGGTATAATTCTTTTCATGGAAAATGTTTTAGGCTGGAAAGATAAGGAATGTCGCAGCGTCACCGCAACATGAGCTTCTCCACACCCAATATTTTGCTCTTTTCGTAAAAAATTGACATAAAATTGGTGCGAAACGTCAATCTCATTCACCCTTCCCTTTTGCAAACTCGCTTATTTATTCAAAGTCCCCGCACATCCACATTCACCTTTCCCTTGGAGTAAAGATTGACCCGCAAACTATTTGGCGTCACCCGCACTTCCTGCACCGAAACACTGTCAATGCTGCCTTTCAAAATAACGCCGGGTTGCACCTCGTAATAATCGAGCGCCGACTGTGCCGATGTTTTGATGGCGGCAATGTTCTCCGCCATCGGGAATACCATGGCATTGGCCATCTGTCTTTTAATGGCACCCTGAAAAATCCAGGAAGCCGAGCGCAGCAAGAAGCTCCGGGTATCGAAATGAAAATCGAGGTCTTTTACCTCTATTACGTTTCTTTCAGGGTTAAAAACCGGTTTTCCAATAAAATAAATATTGCCGTTGAAAGAGCCGCTCAACAGGGTGTTCACCACCAACTTATCGTTATTGCCCCATAGCTGAATATCCTCCACCTTTACCTTCTTTTTGCCAGATTCGAATACCTGACCAACCATCATATTCTTGGCCAAACGCTCCGCTTCCGGGAATGGCACGTCCGTTTCAAACTGCATCATAAAATCATCTGGAGCTTCGGAAATCAGGTTCAAGCTGGGCAAAATGGTGCTGGGGCGGAAAGCGGGTTGCATGCCAAAGGTCACATCGTTGATGCATTCCACCGCGATTGTAGCTTGTATGGCGCTCCCATCTGAATGAAGGGGTGTGATACCGATGCTAACGGGCGTTGTTTTCGACCACATCTGGTAAGCCGTATCCAGCAATACCGGCACTTGAATAGCTGTCCAGGCCGATTGCACGTAAGGGCGTAGGTTAATTTGCTGGCTTACATATTGGTCCAAGGCTTCCGCCAGCGATTTTTTACTGCGGTTGAGT
>Ga0105046_10009876_pt1 | contig 14890 bp, 11 predicted proteins | sample MAT03_FD_78385 | JGI IMG/M metagenome (GOLD analysis project Ga0105046, IMG submission 78385) | Freshwater microbial communities from Lake Fryxell liftoff mats and glacier meltwater in Antarctica - MAT-03 (megahit assembly) | ecosystem: Environmental > Aquatic > Freshwater > Ice > Liftoff... | reverse complement strand
GGCACAGCTTGCCCGGTGTTTTTTGGCGCGGCATTTTTGGGCCATAGGCCAAAGCCGGCCTCGGCAAGGGTCGCCCACGGAAAATACTTGTTTGGATCATCTTTGCGCGCTGGTGCAATGTCGCTGTGGCCCCAAACTTGCTGGGGTTCAATCCCTAAGCGAGTGGTCAAATCCGTCAATAGAGCTATTAATGCGGCGATTTGCGTTTGCGTAAAGGGCGTACTGCCGTCGTTGTCTAGCTCGATACCAATCGACGCGGAATTTAGATCCGTGCGCCCAGCCCAGCGTGCGATGCCCGCGTGCCAGGCGCGTTGGTTGTCAGCGACGAGCTGCAAAATCTCGCCCTCGCGCCCGATTAGGTAGTGTGCACTGACGCGCCCTTGTGGGTTGCCAGTCTGTAATGTCTTTAACGCTTCAGCTAGCGTGCGCATATTCGTGTGGTGAATAATAATCAGCTGTGGCTTTCGCGACTCAAAATTTTCCGACGCTTGCCAACTTGCAATTGGGCTTTTATATGGGTCGGGCTTATGGTTTTGTGTGGAGCAGCTCATCAAGATAACGCAGCCAAGCAGAATTAGGAGGGAGTGGGGCGGTGATTCAATCGCATTTTTAATCATGATCTTCGTCTTGGGTCCAATATCAGCAACAGCATCTCAACTAGCCAGCCTATAACCAACACGATGATGCCGCAGCTTACAACGACGCCGAGCAGCAGCGTGTAGTCACGATTAAGTGCGGATGTTATTAGCGCGCGCCCTAAGCCTGGCAATGCATAAACTTGCTCAACCACCGCAGAACCGGTCAAAACCGCCACCGCACTGGGTAATAAAAACGCCAGCGCGGTCGGTAGCGCGATGGGCAATAAGTGCCGGGTTTGAATGCGAAAGTTGCTGAAACCACGTGCTCGCGCCGCTTTTAGGGAATCCGAGCCTGCCGCGTCTAGCAGTGCGCCCATCAATACGCGCACAGCCACTCCGAACTGCGTGAGCGCCAATGCCAGTGCGGGCAGTAGCAAATACTTCCACATCGGTTCGCCTAACCCTGCGCTGGGTAAAAGGTGCAGGGTCGACGCGAAAAGTAGCGCTAACATTGGCGCCGTCACGAACTTCGGCGTGGAAAGTAGCCCTGTACTTAGTGCGCGCACCGCTGTGGCCGTTCGCCCCGTAGGATTTGCTGCGGCGTAAATTGCCACCGGCAACGCGCTGAGCCAAGCAAGTGATAGGCCCAGCGCGCCCAAGCTGAGCGTAATAGGTAGCGCTGCGCGCAAAAGTTCCGCCACGCTAAAGTCTGCGTACTGAAAAGAGGGGCCAAAATCGCCTCGAATCATTCCTGATAAATAGCGGCGCAACTGGCTTGTATAGCTTGCATCAGTGCCGTAGCGCGCGGCCATTGCGGCTTGCACCTCCACACTTGCAATGCGCTCATTGTCAAAAGGGCCGCCTGGAACCGAGCGCAACAAGGCCAGACAGATTGCGACCAGCGCGATTAATACGAATATGCCGCCCAGCAGCTTGTTGATGAGCAGTGCCACAGTCTTCACGATCTAAGGATCCTCATGGTTGCCGCCAGCGCAATAAGCGCGTGGGGTGATGATCCAGCGGGTTGCTCACGAAACCTTCCAGCTCAGGACTCACCAAGTGTTTTGAGGTGTAAAAGAACAGCGGAATGATGGGTTGCGCCGCCATTAGCTCAGCCTCTGCGGCAAGCGCCAAACGCCTCGCTGCCAAAGGATCGGTCGTTTGATGTAGGGTTTTCAGAAGCAAAGTGTACTTTGCGCTTTGAAAGCCGGTGGTGTTGAGCGGTGAGTCAGCAGCAAATATATCGAGAAAATCGAGCGGGTCGGCCAAATCGGCATTCCAGCCGCCGCGAAACACTTGGGTAATACGTTTCGCCCTGCGGTTTTGTACCAGCACCTTCATTTCCTCCTGACGCAGCACGGTTTGTACGCCCAAAACCTGTTCCCACATCACCGAAACCGCCAGCATCAGCCGCCGATTGAGCAAGCTGGTGTTGTAGCGTAGCTCGATAGTTAAGGGATTTTCCTTGCTATAGCCCGCCTGTTGGTAAAGCGCTAGCGCGTTTTCCTCGTTGACGGCACGAGGCTTGGTTTTAGGTTTTACCGCGCCGGTCAATATTGTTGGTAGCAGCGCATAGGCTGGCTCCTCACCCGTTCCGGTCACGATTTCGACAATGCGCGTGCGATCAATCGCTAAACTCAGCGCTTGGCGTAACGCCAAACTGTCTTTTAGCGGTGCTTGAGTTAAATTGAGGCCCAGAAAAAAGCTTCCTAGGGACGGTGCAATATGCAGTTTGCTGCCAAATCGCTTGCGCAACTGATTTAAACGGCCTGGGGGGATTGTTTCTGTAATATCGAGCTCACCGGCTTCGAAGCGCCGTGCCTCCTCGCCCGCGTCCTCAGTTACGTGATAGCGTACGTCGGATAGAGCGACAGATTTCGCATCGTAATAGTGCGGGTTCTTGCTTAGGCTGATTGCCGCAAGTGGCCGCCAATTGCGTAAAGTGTAGGCCCCGCTGGTAACAATGTTCTCGGCACGCGTCCAAAGCGAGCCAAATTGGGTAATTGTTTTTACTGGCACCGCAGCCGCTACTGGTAGGCTTAGTCTGGCCAGTAAGTTTGGCGTGATCTGCGTCAGTTTCAATTCCAAAACCTGTGCATTAAATGCGCTTGCGCCCAATGGCGCAGTGCCGCCCCGCAATCTATCTTGCGCACCTTGCAGCACTAACAGCTGGGTGGCATAGGGTGCTGCTGTTTTCGGGTCTAGGGCGCGGGCAAAGCTCGCAACAAAGTCGTTCGCAGTGATGGCCGAGCCATCACTAAATTTTGCGTCGGCACGTAAGTAGAATGTCCAGCGTAGGCCTTCGTCGCTAGTTTCCCAGCGTTCTGCAATGCCTGGAACGATGGTGCCAACTGCGTCTTCGCGCGTTAGCCCCTCGAAAATATCACGCAAAATATTTTGTGCTGACAGACTTTGCCCGCGTTGCGGGTCCAGCGAATCAGGCTCAGGTCCGTTGCCGCGTTCAAGCACACGTGCCTGAAGCGTTCCGATCAGGGCGACGAACAATACGAAGGCGAGTAAGCCTTTGATTCGCATTATCATAGGTTTCTTTTACCGCTAGGTTGCGTCGCATTTTCCAATAAAAAACCCCGCACTGCGGGGTTTTCTAATGGCTCTATTCTAGCTGTTATTCCACCGGCATACGCAGCGCGTCGCCTAAGTGGACTGGTTTAATGCCATCCATAAGTAAGCCATAGCTCACGTTATCGAATGTTCGGAAAATCATGACGTGGCCGACAAATTCGTCAGGTAAAGTCACCATCGCTTTGCTCGGCCTAAATACAGTTCGTAGGTCGTTAGCCTCGCGACCATAGCGAATTTCGTCGCGGATCGTTTCACCAGGGCTGTAAATTGAATAAGACTGCCCATTCTCTACGCCATCTTCTGCGCCGCGTGACAGCACCACAACCTGGGATGTTCCAGCGGCGTAGGCAGCGTCCGTAAACGCGAGTACCCGCATGTTTTCCGGTACTGCTTTCGGTGCATGTGGAATGAATTCATAGTCAAACGGTTTGTTGATAATTGGCAAAAGCATATCGCCCCGCCTAATTTCTTGATCAACGTAACGCACGTAAGCGGTCGCCGGATCGCCTGTTGAAACGAGCTCGGCGGTTCCTACTTCCAGTAATTCATAGCCCAAAATAGTCGTGTTCTTTTCGTACAACCAATCGTGCCAGAGCCACTGCATGCCGCCGCCGATCGTTTTGGAACTTTCATTTTTCCAAGGATCGACACGACGCTCACGATTGTTTTTCTGCCATGGATAGTCTTTCGGGACGTCACGGTAAACCACCGTAGGCCTTGCGATAGCAAATTTGGTGCCCACTGGAGCATTCATCTGCCTGATATAGGCCAGTTGGTTATTAACGCCCAATAATCGGTTTTCTTCCATGCCTACAATGTAGGGAGCGGCTTTCCACTCCGCTTCAGTCAGCAGCCTTGGGCGGTCAAGAAACTGGCGAATCGAAGATAATGGAATTGCTCGAACCGCTTCATCAGCCAATTCACGACGAATTTGCGGGCCGCTTGTTGATGATGCGACCAAAAAAGGCTTGCCATCAATATATATCAAGCTCAGTACATCACCCGGATAGATCAGGTGCGGATTTTCGACTTGTGGATTGGCGTGCCAAATTTCGGGCCAGTTCCACGGCGTATTTAAGAACTTCGCCGATATATCCCATAAAGTATCGCCACGTTTGACCGTATAGGACTCCGGGTGATCGGGCTTTAACTCTACAGCGAGTGCAGGCAGCGCGAAAAGCGCCGCACCAACAACTGAAAGTAGTTTTTTAAGCATTGTGGCTATCTACCTGATTTCCCTAGACATTGGCTAGTGTAGCGCAAGTATTTATGGGCGAATAGCCACTAGCCTACAAAATGTGAATTTATCCGCAGTGCAGCTCAAAAGAGACGCCGGAATCTAGGTTTAGCGCTTGGCGTTGCGAATCAAGCGACGCTTTTTTTGAATTTGACGATCTGAAAGCGGGTTCTTCTTGCCCTCAAACGGGTTCGCGCCGTCACGCAGCTCTAATTTGATCGGCGTACCAATTAGTTTGTAGCGATCACGAATAAAGTTTTCTAGATAGCGTTTGTACGCTTCCGGCAGCGTGCCTAAGCGCGTTCCATGGATCACAATGCGCGGCGGGTTTCGTCCACCTTGATGTGAGTAACGCAGTTTTGCCGTGCGGCCGTTGACCAACGGTGGCTGGTAGGCGTCAAAGGCCTTGTTGATTGACTCGGTCAGATCGCTTGCCGAAAATACTTTTGTGGCGCTTCGGTGTGCGCGCTTAAACGCTTTGGTCAGCTCACCTAAACCAGAGCCATGCAGCGCAGAAATTGGTACTTGTATGGCCCACGGAACATAGTCCAGCCTACGCTCAAGTTCGCGCTCAACCGCAGTCCGCTCGTGCCGCTCCAGCCCATCCCACTTATTAAGCGCCAAAATTAATGCGCGTCCGGCGTCAAGTACGTGGCCGATAATCGCGTTATCCTGTTCGCTCACACCTTGCTGCGCATCAATCATTACGACCACCACATTCGCGTGCTCGATCGATTGCAATGCTTTGATAACACTGAATTTTTCCACCGCTTCAGATACTTTTGGGCGGCGTCTGATGCCAGCGGTGTCGATTAGGGTGAAGCTTTGGCCATCACGCGTTACTTCTACTTCAATAGAATCGCGTGTGGTACCAGGTTTGTCATAGGCAAGTACGCGATCCTCACCGAGTAAGCGGTTGACTAAGGTGGATTTACCCACATTTGGTCGGCCAACGATTGCCACACGAATTTTTAGGTCATCATCAAGCGCATCAAGGTTGATGACCGGCTCTGGTAGGTGCGCAATAATTTCTTCAACCAAATCGGTGACACCGCGGTTGTGCGCAGCAGCGATTTGATAAAAATCAGGCAGTCCAAGCTCTGAAATATCGGCTTGAACACGATTCGGATCAATGCCATCGGTCTTGTTTGCAACCAACATGACCGGTTTGTGTGAACGACGCAGTTCGCGCGCAAGCTCAAAATCATCGGGTAACATGCCCGCGCGTGCGTCGACTAGAAATACCACAACGTCCGCTTCTTCGACCGCAACGCGAGCTTGTTTACCCACGTATTCCGCAAGTTCAGAGTCTGGCTCACCTAAACCGCCGGTATCAACAATAACGAAGTGACGTTCGCCATGGCGGCAGACACCGTACTGGCGATCACGTGTCACGCCAGGCATATCGCTGACGATGGCGTCACGCGTCTTGGTCATCGCGTTGTATAGCGTGCTTTTGCCTACGTTGACACGTCCTACAATTGCAACGACGGGTAAAATCTCACGACCGAGCGGCGCTTCTACAACCAATTCCGCCGCATCCATGTCGGCGTTAATTTTGTCGTTTCGACTACTCATTACCGGATTCGGTACGCTGCAACATCGCCTGAACTGCTTTGTGCGACAAGCAAGTCTTGGGATATGGTGGGCGCTGCCGAGAACGGTTTGCTCGCTAACTGGGTGCGTCCAATCTGTGCGCCGGTTTCGATATCCAGTGCGTGTAAGTAGCCTTCAAAATCGCATACCACCAGCTTGTCGCCCAAAATGACTGGCTTTGTAACAAAGCGGTTGAGCAACGCCTCTTGCTTCCATATTTCAGCGCCCGAGCGGCGATCCAAAGCGACCACTTGACTGTCAGAATCGGTGACATAAACCCGGCGTTCGTCGACGATTAGACCTACGACGCTTGGCCCCTGATAAGTCCACAACGTCGAGCCGGAGTTGGCTGCGACCGCCGATGTTTGACCGTTATAGCCAGCCACGAACAAATCACCGTTCGCTACAACCGCGCCGCCGTCGATATCGGCCACACGTTCCAGTTCATTGCGTCCGTTCGAGACATTGACCGCTTGTTCCCAACGTAAAACGCCATCGGCAATGTTTACGGCGACGACCTTTCCGCTATCGCCAGGAATATAGGCTGTGTCGCCATCGATAATTGCGCTGCCGGTTCCGCGTAGGCTGAGCAACGGTACATCGCGATCTATCTGCCATACCCGTTTGCCGTCTGTTAAATCCAGGCCTGATACCCGCCCGTCATTGCTACAGATAATAACGATCTTGTCGCTAAGAGTCGGTGCAGCCAGAACTTCCGATGTAACTTCTGCAGACCAGAGTAATTCCCCGTCGGTGGCGTCAAAGGCCATCACTTCGCCGTCCAGCGTGCCCACGATTACGCGTTTGCCATCGGTAGCAGGGCCACCGGACAGCCGGGCGTCGACTGTTTTGCTCCAAATAGTTTTCCCGCTGCTGCGATCAAGTGCCCGTACTTCAGTAAGGCCCGCAATGTAAATACGCTCACCAAATGCGACGGGTGTTAGGTGTTCGCCGCGTTCAGCATTGTCGGTTTTAATACTCGTCGCCCAAATGCGCTCAAAATTGCTTTTCGCCACAATCTCGGTTAGTTCTCTTGGGATCGCAACATTGTCTTTGGATTTAGTTTTGCTGCTACACGCAGCCAGAGTGATTAAGCCGACAAATACTGCTGTCGCGATTCGCGCACTGCGCATAAAATTAGACTCCGTAGGAAAATGGACAAAATAACGGCAAATCAATAGCCAAATCAAAATAAACGTCTCAAGTGAATTTTGACTGCGCCACCGCTTGACCTATCAACGTTTTGGCTGCTGCGTTTGCGCTCCAAACTATGGCTATTGACGCTTCATCGTCGAATTTAGCAGACACCTAAACGCGACAAGCTGAAGCAGCGATTTTGCGATGGAGCGCGAGCCGGCCGAAACTTCCGACGCTGATCTAGCCGCTTAGATTGTCGAGCTTTTGCTGCAATGTCGAACGCCCTGGTGCGGCTAGGTCAGTTGCAGTTAATGCGCTGGCGTACGCAGCTTTTGCGTCGGGCACCTTACCTAATTGTGCGAGGGCGTCGCCACGCTGCTCTTGCGCTTGGGCTTTGAAACCTTCATCTTCAACGGTTTTTAGGGTATCCAAAGCTTGCTGAGCTTTGCCTTGCCCGTTTAAAACTCGTGCAAGTCGTAGCGTCGCTAGCACCCGCACTTGCTCGCTTGTTCCTGTGTCTTTCGCTAAGCGAAGGGCTGTTTCTGCAGCTTCAATTTTGCCGTTTTCAGTTAGGTACTTCGCTTCTACTAGCCCGGCAAGTGCCGCATATGTGGTAGCGCCATAGGATTTACGTATTTCGGTGCTGAGCTGCGAAATTTGGGCATCATTTTTGCCTTCGACTGCAAGCGCAACCGCCTGAAAATTTAAGCCAGCCTGCTCGACGGCATGCACTTTATTATTTTGGAAGCCTTTATAGCCCCAAATCAACGCCAGCGCTGCCAAAACCGCAATTAGCAACGAGCCACCGTTATCCTGGAACCATTTTCGTGCGCGCTCGGATTGTTCGTAGCTGTCAAATTCTTCGTCGTCATTCGCCATGGTGCTGCGTCTCTTGTTAGTTTGGGTATTAGATTAGCCAGGTTTGAAATACGTTACGTATTACTTAGTCTGGGTGCTTAGATTTGCTGCTATTCGGGATTCTGAGTTTCAATTATTGCCGTAGAGGCCGCTGGCAAATTTACTGCGCGTGCCACAAGCAGGCCATTCGTTTCGATCAAGTTTAGTTTGGCGACACTACCGACCGTATACGCACTTAGATTGATCGTCTTTCCACCGGCGATCAAATTCGCATACGCCGCATTTCCGATTTTCAACGTAAACGGTGCCTTGCCGCTGTAGCTTTTGCGGATGCCGTTAGAAAGGTTATTAAATTCTAATCTGCGACCAGTGCTGTCAGAAATTTCTACCCAAACTGTGCCGGTCGCAGTCAATTCCAAAGCCTGTGTGTCGGCAGGCAAATTTGGCAAAGCAACTAATCCTGCCGCAACTGCAGGTGGTGTCCCAATAACCGACGTTTGCGTCTGGCGAGGGCCTCGTGGCGTCGACACGACAAGCGCATCAGAACCTGCTGGGTTCAATACACTTGGTGCACCACTTGTAATCGCTGGGTCGCTCGAAACGCTCGGACTAGTCGAAGCTGCTGATGTGCTATTGGTTTCCAAGGGTATAGTCGACTCACTGGACTGTGCGTCTGGTGCACTTACCTCCAGTGGAGCCTGTTCTGATCGGGTGCCTACAAATCGGTCAAAGTGGGTCACTACAAAAATCGCTGATACTAAAATCGCTGTGCCCACCAAATAGCTGGCGGCCAGCATGCCGCGTTCGGCGGTACTTGAACGGTCTTGTCGTTCCCCACGTGAGGGAACCAATATTGGAGCGGCGTCTAGCGCTAGGGTGGCAAGTTCTTCGTCAAGCCACGCTTGGCCTAGTTGCACATGCTTGGCGTAGCTACGTAAAAAGCCTTTAGCGAAAACGCTAGGCCCAAGCGCATCGAAATCCCCGGCCTCCATTTGACGCACGGCATTTGCCTGCACTTTGATGGCTTGACTGACATCCTCAACGCTCAATCCCAGTTCCTCACGCGCGATGCGTAATTTCTGGCCAAGTGCTGGCGCGCCCGTTATTTTCTGGCTTGCTTGCGCGGCATTGGTCTGCTCGGCCAATGTATATTCAGAAGCGCTCATTGAGCCCGCTCCATGGTGTTTGGTTGATCGGTAGAGTTAGGTGCTTGACCCGAAGATTTTTCCGTACTGCGCGCGTTCTCAGGGTCAGGAAACTCATTGTTTAAGCGTTCTCGATAGCCAGCTGCGGCTTTGCTGTCGCCTAATTTTTCTTCGACTTGGGCTGCTAATTTGAGAAATTCAGCGCTCTGTTCAAGCCCAGACGCCTCGTGTCGTTGCAAAAACGCCCGCGCGTTCATTGATTGACCACGCGCAAAAAGCAGACTGGCAAGCGGTAAAAATGCTTCAGTGGTTGCTGGATTTTTTTCAAGTGCTAGGCGCAAATACTTTTCAGCCGCTTGCACATTGCCTGCGGCGCGTGCGCACTTACCTGCGTTCGATGCTGCTAACGCAGGAGTTTGATAAAACGGATCGTCAAGAGCGGCTGTAAATTCCGTATCCGCTTCGTCGTAACGGCCAATTCGGCATAGAAATTGGCCGAAGTTGTTGCGTACATTGCCTTTTTTCGGTTCCAATTCAGTGGCTTTACGGTAATTCTTTTCTGCCAGATCAGGCCGTGCAATTTGTTCGTACAAGACACCCATGCTGGAGTATGCGATCGCAGATTTAGGGTTAAATCTCAACGCGCGTTGAAAGCGCTCAAGGGCCAGTTCGGTGTGGCCGCGTTGCATGTAGCCCACACCCAGATTCACCTGGGTTTCTGCCGCGCTGTTTCGTTCGGACGGGCTTTGGGGGGTTACATCGCTCGATTCGCTCGTGGCGCACCCGGTCATGTGCAAGGCAAGAGCTAAACCAATCGCAGCAGGCAAGATTCTCATGCGGCCGCCCCTAAGTCTGAAAAGCTCAATTCATCAGATGTGATACCGCTTGGGTTTGCATTCACGTCGAATCCGCCTTCCTGCGTGTTGAGTGTGCGCTGATGCTGTGCCTGACGCCGGGTTCGATCTTGCACCTTGCCGACCAGCTGGCCGCAGGCCGCGTCGATGTCGTCGCCGCGCGTGCGTCGGATGGTCGCTACATAGCCAGCCTGCATCAAAATAGTCTGGAATCGCTCAATTGTCGCCGCATCGGAACGTACATATTTTGTGCCTGGAAAAGGATTAAACGGAATTAAGTTGAGTTTGCTTGGCACTGTTCGCAATATTTTTGCCAATTCACGCGCGTGCTCGGGCTTGTCATTGATGCCTTTAAGCATCGTGTATTCAAATGTTACCGATGCACGCGGACGCTTGCTGACATAACGGTTGCAGGCGTCTAGTAACTGCGCGATTGGATACTTTTTATTTAGCGGCACCAATTCAGAGCGCAATGCATCGTTCGGTGCGTGCAACGATACCGCAAGGCTAACGTCGCAGATGGCACTGAGTTCGTCGATCATCGGTACTAAGCCAGCTGTTGATAACGTAACGCGTTTATTAGCTAAGCCAAAGCCGTAGTCGTCACGCATAAGATTCATGGCTGCAACGACATTGTCGAAATTCAATAGGGGCTCGCCCATGCCCATCATCACTACATTGGTGATTCGGCGATTGCCTTGCTCGTGCTTTAAACGTTGCGCGGCAAGCCAGACCTGCCCGATAATTTCACCCGCACTTAAGTTGCGATTGAACCCTTGCGTGCCTGTTGAGCAAAAGGTGCACGCCAAACTACAGCCGATTTGCGAGGAAACACACAGGGTGCCTCGGCTCGGCTCGGGGATGTAAACCGTCTCAACTGCGTTGCCGCCCGGTAAGCCAATAAGCCATTTAGCGGTTCCGTCGGCGGCATTTTGTTCATGCATCAAGGTCGGCGCTAATACGTGCACTGTTTCGCCCATTTTGGCGCGTAACGCCTTACCAAAATCGGTCATTTGTTCAAAATCAGTCACGCCGTGGTGATATATCCACTTCATCATTTGATGCGCGCGGAATTTTTTCTCGCCCAAACCTAAGAAGTACGCCTCCATCTGCGTACGATCAAAGTTGAGAAGATTAATTTTTTCCACGCTCACGGCTGTTCCTAAATAATTTTTGCTAAGACAAAATCGAGTTTTACGGTTGGGCTGTGCGCAAAATCAACCTGCGCAGATTTGCGTGCCGGCGAAGAAGTAGGCAATTTCTTGCGCAGCGGTTTCCGCTGCATCTGACCCATGAACGGCGTTGGCGTCAATGCTGCTAGCGAAATCGGCGCGAATAGTTCCGGGTGCTGCTTTTTTAGGGTCAGTGGCACCCATCAGATCACGGTGCGTTAGGATCGCGTTTTCGCCTTCTAGGGCCTGGATCATGACTGGGCCGGAGATCATGAATTTCACCAAATCTTTGAAGAAAGGGCGCTCGCGGTGCACAGCATAAAAGCCTTCCGCTTCCAATTGGCTCAACTGCGCCATTTTCGCGGCAATGACTTTAAGGCCAGCGGCTTCAAAACGCGCGTAAATCTGACCGATCACGTTTTTTTGCACGGCATCAGGTTTGATAATCGAAAGGGTACGCTCAAGCGCCATTGGGAAGACTCCAAAAGTTAAGGTTGAAAAAATTTAAGAAAGTACGACGATAAGTAATTGTTTTTTATAGTTTTAGTCGGGTAAACGCACCTGTATTTAGCTCAAGCGATGAGCGAACATTCGCGTTCACTTCGTTGAATACATTGGGGTTTTGCGCGCGCAAACAAGACGATCCGCCAAGGATAGCACGCACCCGCCAGAGTCTTGGGGTGAAAAGTGGCAGCCTTGAGGCGTATTTAGGCCCAATTCTTAACGACTCGTTCACGCATTTTAATCGGGCGTCACAACGGTTTGCCGGTTGTGATGTGTGCTTTCGAGCGAAAAATGCGCTTCATCATGCTTTTCGTCGCGTGCGCCGACATTTTCGCCACCCGCTTGGCCGCTTTGTCAGCAATCCACATAGTCTGCAGGAACTTCGCCAAACGCCAAGTTTCGACACCGACGCTGGTTTATGCTGAAATTCTATGCGATTCAAAAGTGAATGACTGTGGTCACAATAAAGCAAAGCGCGGTTAAAACCGTCGAAATTTACCTCAGCACAGATATTGAAGCCGATGGTCCAATTCCCGGGCCGCATTCGATGTTGAGCCTAGCGTCGGTAGCGCTAAGTAGTGATGGCACCGTGCTCGGCGAGTTCAGCGCCAATTTGGAAAGCTTAGACGATGCCACAATGCATCCGCGCGTTGCTGCTTGGTGGCAAACCGAGCCTGCCGCATGGCGTGCATGTCGGGAGAATCTTCGGGCACCTGCGCTGGTGATGGCTGATTATTTGCGCTGGATTCAAAGCTTGAAGGGGCGCCCGGTGTTCGTTGCCATGCCGGCAGGGTTCGATTTTTTGTTTGTTTATTGGTATTTCATCCGATTTTTGGGTGAAAGCCCGTTCGGGCATTCGGCGCTGGATATGAAGAGTTTTGCGATGGCGCTGCTGGGCTCGGAATTTCGCAAAGCCGGAAAGAGCGCATTTCCTAAAGCGTGGCAAACCAGTTTGCCCCACACGCACATTGCGCTTGAAGATGCGCGCGAGCAAGGCGAGTCGTTTATCGCAATGTTGCAGGCGAGTAGGGCGCGGCCCAAATTTAGCTAGAGTTTCTTGATTAGGCCTATAAAGTTTTACCACTAAGCTCAAATATCCGAATTTCGCGTCTCGCCCTTAAGAAGTGGTTTCTATCAACGAATCGTCATCCGGTGCCGAAGCATCGGATTCACGCAGCTGTGTGGCGGCAAGCGCATCTTCGAGGGCGTCGTTAGTGCTCGGCGCTGCTGGTGTTTCTTTGGCGGGTTCTGGCATCTGGACTTGTTCTGGCGGCTCATGGAAACGGTGCTGCGCTTGTTCAAGAGTTGCGCCAAAGAACGAACGTAGATGTAGGTCCATCTGTGGGAATGGCACCTCGATTTTATATTTGCGCAGGGCATCATCCAGCGCCCAGCAGTAGGCCGCGTGCACCGCACCAGGCCGATAAACGGCATCCGGTGTCAGCCAAATAACCAGCTTAAACTCGAGCGAACTGGCACCAAAAGCGACAAGCCAAACCTGCGCACGATTCGGGCCCTCTGCGGCAAGCGTAAAGGGTACGGTGGCCGCCGCTTCAAGTGCCGCTTGCTTGACCAACTCTTTGTCGCTGCCATAGGCGACGCCAAACGGAATTTTGATGCGTCGCCGCGCATCGCGCAGGGTCCAGTTGGTTACCTGGCCGTTGATGAACTCAGAATTCGGCACCAAGATATCAATATTGTCATTCGTCGTGATGCGCGTGGCGCGAATGCTGATATCACTCACGGAGCCATGTACGCCGGATGCGAGTTCGACAAAATCACCGAGCTTTAAACTGCGCTCAAAAAGTAAAATTAAGCCGGAGATAAAATTACTAACGATCGTTTGCAGGCCAAAGCCAATGCCAACGCCCAGGGCGCTTGCAAAGATTGCAATTTTGCTCAAATCTAAGCCGATGGCGCTTAGCGCGATGCTTAGGCCTAACGCCAAAATGACATAATGCAGAACGCGGCCAAGAGAATACAGCGCAGGACGTGAGGTATCGGCCAAGCGCTCGCCATAGCGGGTAAGGCCACGCCGCAGCCATTTAGAGGCAAACCATGCCGCTAAGAAAATGAGCAGCACACGCCCAACAGCAGCTAATGTAATTTGGGTTTGGCCGATAGTGAAGAATCCATAGTTAAACGTGCGCGTTACGACGCTCCAAACGCCTGCCCATATTTGCCCCACATCGCTCATCTGACGCTGCAGCCAGGGCGTGTTTTCTAGCCACTGTGTGCGCTCAGCGCTCTCCAACCACCGCATTTCCATTAGGCGACTTTCCAAGTTGCGCAGTTCAAACTTGGCCGCATCGCGCGTACTTTCAAGCTCCTTTTGCGCAGCCTTGCTTAGCCGTCCAGCGCTTAGTTCGCTGCGACGCATGGCCCGTACAAAGGCGGCATCGCTCGCTTGCAGGTGACGCTGAGCTAATTTGCGATCACGTGTCGCAACTTTAATATCAAACGCACGCTCCGCAAGCCTGAGCTGCGCGCGTGCCGAAAGGACGTCTATCGCCTGAACCTGTCGTTGAACATAGTCTTTGATTTGTTTGAAACTGAGCAGCCCGGAGAAATCGTCTAATTTGGGCAGTTCAATGGCCTGATCGCTTATGGTGCGCAGTTCGGTGCGGTTTTTCGGGCTCAGTGCGAGCTGGCCAGCGGCTTGCTTTAGATAGCTTTGCAGTTGCTCTAAATTGAGCGTGACTATTGCCAGCTCACGCGCTACCGCATTTTGATTGATCGCCAGCTCAAGTGTGCGCAGCAACTCCATAAGCTCGCTAAGGTTGCGCGGTTGTGTTAGCGCAGTAAGGCGCACCGGATCCTGATTAATTTCTTGGCGCAGGGCTAGCTCAACTTGCATCACCTGACGCGTTTCGAGCACTTGTTTGAGCGCTGCAAATTCGATGGGTAGCGGCGGTAGTGGTGCTAGCGAAAAATCTTCGTCTGCTGTGGTTAGCCTTGTTTTTAACGCCGCAAACGCCGATTCCAACGCTCGATTTGCCTCGGATCCGGGTTCAGACGCGAATTTTGACTTTTCTTGCGCCTCAAACTGCGCAAGATTTGTCACACTTTCTATGGCCTGCGCGGGCGTTAAAGGCGCCGTTTCTGCCTGAATTGGCGCTGGTATCGTGGGCGTCAATGCTGGCAGCAGCTGCGCCCAAAGCGTGATTGGACTCAACACGAGCAATAGCAGCAGCAGCAGGCACTTCGCACGATAAGAACCGTTCAG
>Ga0105046_10009875_pt1 | contig 14892 bp, 19 predicted proteins | sample MAT03_FD_78385 | JGI IMG/M metagenome (GOLD analysis project Ga0105046, IMG submission 78385) | Freshwater microbial communities from Lake Fryxell liftoff mats and glacier meltwater in Antarctica - MAT-03 (megahit assembly) | ecosystem: Environmental > Aquatic > Freshwater > Ice > Liftoff... | reverse complement strand
GCCTTGGCAACTCGGCGATCACCGCCGCGCGGCCGACCCGCCCCATCACGTCGCCGAGGAACAGCAGTTTCATGGCGAGAGGCCATATCGGCGTTCGACGCATCCGGCAAGCGCGCAAACCGGCACGGCACCGGGGGGGGGGCGCGCGACGGGAGGGGCCGCGCGCCTCCGGCGAACCGCAGGGCCGAGCCGCCCGCCGCTCATGCAAGATAACGCCCCGGCCGGCGAAGCGGCGGTTCCTGAAGTCGTCGAGCGCCACGTTGATGTCGTCGAGCGTGTCCATGGTCCGTCCAGACGCCTTCGATGATGTGCAGATCGGTTCGCCACAGGGCCGCGGCGCCGACCTTCACGACGACCTCGACGGGCTTCATGCTCGTGGGCCGGGCGACGTTCTCGATTTTCAGGTTCACGGCCATCGCGGCGTCCTGGCGCCTCTCCGCCGGATCGGCGAAGGGCGCCCGCGTCACACCTGACGTCAGGTCAGGCCACGTCAAGGCGGCGTTCCTCAGTGCTGCGGAAGTGACGCGGAGCGGATCGACGGCGCCCGCCTTTGAAACCCTCCGTGCCGCCGAGCTCGGCGAGCTTGCGCACCACCTCGATCGGATCGCGCCCGGCGCTGAGCGCGATCCGCGACAGGGCGCGACAGCAACGATTGCACCAGCTTGATGCCGGCCTGCACGGCGCCGCGCGGCCGGACCGGAGCAGACCGCCTTTGCCGACCCGAAGCGGCGTGGCGATGCGGCGGCGTCATGCCGCGCAGCATCACCGTGCCCCCGCAACCGCTTGTCGGCGCGGGGCCGTCCGATCGGGCGGCGCTCTGACGACGCGCTGGCGTCCGCGCCCGACTGCGGCTAGGCTCGGTCATCGATAACGTCTGACGGAACGCCCATGCGCCTGCTGCTCACGACCGCCCTTGCGTCCGCCCTGCCTTTGCTCGTCCAGGCCACCGAGCAGACCGGGCCGCAGACCGGGCCGCAGTCCGGCGCGCTGATCGACATTCCCCTCGAGGAATGGAGCGGCATGGCGATGGGCCGAACGCTGAGTTATTCGATCGAAGGCGAGCTCTGGGCGCTGGAACACTACTTTCCCGGCTCGAACCGCGTAACGCTGCAGTTCTATGACGGCAGCTGTCTCGAGGGCGTCTGGGAACACACGCCGCCGCTTTACTGCTTCCATTGGGAGGCCGAGGGCACGTCGTGCTTTCGCCACGCGCGGCTCGGCGAGGAGATCCTGATCCTCGAGACCCGCGACGGCGTCGAGACCGGCGCAGTACAGGTAATGTCCGGCGTGACCGACACGCCGCTCGCATGCGGCGAGCCGCTGACGAGCTGAACGTCCAGAACAGCCGCGCAATTTCAGGACGGCGCGCCGGGCGCTCACTCGTCGCGGTGGACCTTTTCCTTGCGCTCGTGACGCTCCTGCGCCTCGAGGCTCAGCGTGGCGATGGGGCGCGCGTCGAGCCGCTTCAGCGAGATCGGCTCGCCGGTCTCCTCGCAGTAGCCATAGCTGCGGTCATCGATCCGCCGAAGCGCCGCGTCGATCTTCGAGACGACCTTGCGCTGCCGGTCGCGCGTGCGCAGCTCCAGCGCCCGGTCGGTCTCCTCGCTGGCGCGGTCGGCGATGTCAGGAATGTTGCGGGTTCCGGCCTGCATGTGCTCGATGGTGCCCTTGCTTTCGGCGAGGATCGAGGTCTTCCACGCCAGCAGCTTGCGTCGGAAGTAGTCGAGCTGGCGGGAGTTCATGAACGGTTCGTCTTCGCGCGGCTCGTACTCGACGTCGAACTTGGTCTCAGGCTTCATGGATGACACTACCCCTGGTCAGTCGCGGGACCGGTCCGCCGCCGGTGTCTACCACCTCCGATCCCTGGCCCAGCTCGCTTGTTGCGCCCCCGATATAGGCATTCGATTGCGATGTCACGCATGATGTATGACGACTTGCCTAACGGCCGCAGGCTGTTAGGCTGCTCGCGCACATTGGGCCAACGGGCGGAAATCTGATGATATTCAACGGCAGCGCCGACTATGTCGCGACCCCCGACCTGACCGTCGCGGTCAACGCCGCCATCGCGCTGGAGCGCCCGCTGCTGGTCAAGGGCGAGCCGGGAACCGGCAAGACCGAACTTGCCCGCCAGATCGCCCGGGCCCTCGATCTGCCGCTGCTCGAATGGTCGGTCAAGTCCACCACCAAGGCCACTCAGGGCCTTTACGAATACGACGCCGTCAGCCGGCTCCGCGACAGCCAGCTCGGCGACGCGCGGGTCGGCGACGTCCGGAACTATATCCGACCGGGACCGTTGTGGAGAGCGTTCACGGCGCCGGGCAAGGTCGTCCTGCTCATCGACGAAATCGACAAGGCGGACATCGAATTCCCCAACGACCTGCTCCAGGAACTCGACCGTATGGATTTCTTCGTCTACGAGACGGGCGAGACGATCCGCGCGCAACACCGCCCGATCGTCATCATCACGTCGAACAACGAGAAGGAGCTGCCCGACGCGTTCCTGCGCCGGTGCTTTTTCCACTACATCCGCTTTCCCGACGCCGAGACGCTGGCGCGCATCGTCGACGTGCACTTTCCCGGCATCAAGCCCGCGCTGGTCCGCGCCGCACTGACCCAGTTCTTCGAAATCCGCGAGACGCCGGGCCTGAAGAAGAAACCCTCGACTTCCGAGGCGCTCGACTGGCTCAAACTGCTGCTGGTCGAGGACCTCGCACCCGAGGACCTGCGCCAGGATTCGGCGAACGCGCTGCCGAAACTCCACGGCGCGCTGCTCAAGAACGAGCAGGACGTACACCTGTTCGAACGTCTGGCTTTCCTCGCGCGCGGGCGTCGGTCATGAACTTTAAAGCTTTTTATGATGACAATGGCGCGACAGCTCGCTATGCTGCACCGCAACATGAAGGGATGGCCCAGTATGTTCTTTTCCCCCAGTTCCAGAAATCCGCTGCAGGCGTGGATGGACTACACGACAGCCTTCACCGACATGACGATGGCGGCGAGCGAGGTCATCCTGCACCGAACGCAGCGGATCGCGACGGGGACGATGACCCCACCGGACGCGCTGGAGATGGTGCTCGAAAAGGGCGCGGCCTTCGCCGATGCCTCCGAGCGCGCGGCCATGGCGGCGGCCAACGGCGGCGACGTGCTCTACATCATGACGGCGGCGCTCGCCCCCTATGGCGCAAGAACCCGGTCGAACGTGCGCAAGCTGCGGAAATAGCGGCATTTGTCCGCATTCAGGCCCGCGCCGGGCGATTACCGTCGTGCATCCGCTTGACCGCATCGACCCTCCAGTGACCGACTGTCGCGGCCCGCTCGCCGTTCGCGACCGAGCCCCGGTCGGCCGCGCGCGTTCGACCCTTCACCGTCACGGGTGCAGCACCGGGGACATGCGCTCGCTGCGGGATCTCCGTGTTGCACCGCACCATCAAGGGGGCGGCGCCGGACGGACGCTGATCGATGCGGTCCATGCGGCCGCCGAAGCACCGGGACGCGGAACCGTGTACCGGCTGACGGAGGCCGGCAACGTCGTCGTGCGGTCGCTCCCTGACCTGACCTGCGTCGCCACCCCCATCATCAAGTACCGGCGCCGAAGCGCGTGACGGTGACGCGCCGCCTATCCGCGCTCGCGCTCGCGCTCGGGGGGCTCGCGGCCTGCACGCCGCTGACCGATGACACCATCACCTCGATCCGCTTCGCCCCGACGATCATGCCGCAGGGCGTGGCGCGGTCGAACGCCGATCTGGCCGCGGACTTTCTCGACCTGACCTTTGCGCTCGAGAGCGGCGAAAAGCTCGACCGCCTGCTGCGCTACGAAGCCCCGATCCGCATCCATGTCGCCTCTCCCGCGCTCGCCGCCTATGTTTCGGACATCGAGGCGCTGCTGGCGCGGCTGCGCCGCGAGGCGGGCGTCGACATCGCGCTGACCGACACGCCGGCCAAGGCGCAGATCCGCATCCAGGCGGTGCCGACGGCGCAACTCGCCCGCGTGTACCCGGCGGCGGCCTGCTTCATCGTCCCGGGCGAGACCGACTGGACGGATTTCCTGCGAAGCCGCCCCGACAGCCTTCTGCGCTGGTCCCGGCAGAAGACGCTCGAGGGCGCCGCGATCTTCCTTCCCACCGACACCACGCCGCAGGATGTCCGTGACTGTCTGCACGAGGAGATCACCCAGGCGCTCGGTCCTGCCAACGACCTGTACCGGCTGCCCGACACGATATGGAACGACGACAACCTGCACGGTATAGCGACGCCGTTCGATATGCTGATGCTGCGCCTGCTCTACCAGCCTGAACTCAAAAGCGGCATGACGCGGGCCGCGACGGCGGCGGCGCTGCCGGCGCTGCTCGCGCGCGAGAATCCGCGCGGCCGCGACGTTCCGCGAAGCGCCCGCCATCCGGAATCACGCGCGTGGGCGAGCGCCATCGAAGCGGCGCTGTCGCGCGACGCCCCGCGCGAGGACCGTGCGACGGCCGCGCGCATCGCCGCGCAGATCGCCGCCGAAATGCGCCCCGTCGATCACCGGCTCGCGGTGTCGCTGCTGACGCTCGGTCGGCTGACGCTGCGCCAGGACCCCGACGAGGCGGCGCGATACTTCGCCGAAGCCTACGAGATCTCCCGCCGGCGGCTCGGTCAGACCGATCTGCGCACCGCGCATGCCGGGGTGCATGTCGCGGCCGTGGCGCTCGCCGCAGGCAAGTTCGGCTCCACGGTCGCGCTTTCCGAACGCCACGCGCCGGCGGCGCGCAGCGGGCAGAACGCCATCCTCCTCGCCGGGCTGATGTCGCTGCGCGCCGAAGCGCTGCTCGGGCTCGGGCGGACGTCGGCGGCGCGCGAGGCCCGGCTCGACAGCCTGCGCTGGGCGCGCTATGGCTTCGGCGACGACGACGGCAAGCTCGCGCGCGAACAGGCCGCGATCACCGAAATCCTGCGGATCGACGAGGGATAACAGCGCTTGGTTCTCCCGATCGCCTTCCTGCTCGGCGCGGCCTTCGGCTGGAACCGCGCGCGGGTCCGCGACGGCGACCGCCTGGACAAGCTGCAATACGCGGCCGCGCACGGCATCCTCTTCACGCTGGTCGCGCTGCTCGCCATGGTTTTGGCGCAGCGCTTCGGCGTGATCTGACGCCGATGTTCACGCGGTTCTTCGCCGACCTGCGCGCCGCGAAAGTTCCGGTCTCGCTGCGCGAATATCTGGTCTTTCTCGATGCGCTGAAGGCGCAGGTCGTGCTCTACGACGCGGAGGGCTTCTACTACCTCGCCCGCGCCAGTCTGGTGAAGGACGAACGCCATCTCGACCGCTTCGACCGCGTGTTCGGTGCGACCTTCGCGGGTCTCGCCGCAGCGTCGCCGGACGCGACCCTCGAGCGGATCGAGCTGCCCGAAGACTGGCTGCGCCGGCTCGCGGAGACGCACCTTACCGCGGAGGAGCGCACCGCGATCGAGGCGCTCGGCGGCTTCGAGGCGCTGATGGCGGCGTTGCGCGACCGGCTGCGCGAGCAGGCCGGCCGCCATCAGGGCGGCGACCGCTGGATCGGCACGGCGGGGACCTCGCCGTTCGGCGCCCATGGCTACAATCCCGAGGGCGTGCGCATCGGCCAGGACGAAAGCCGCCGCCAGCGCGCGGTAAAGGTCTGGGACCGTCGCCATTTCCGCAACCTCGACGACACGGTCGAGCTCGGCACGCGCAACATCAAGATGGCGCTGCGCCGCCTGCGCCGCTGGGCGCGCGACGGCGCGGCCGACGAACTGGACCTCGGCGGCACGATCCGGCGCACCGCCGAACAGGGCTGGCTCGACGTGGTGACGCGGCCCGAGCGGCGAAACGCGGTGAAAGTGCTGTTGTTTCTTGATGTCGGCGGTTCGATGGACGCCCATGTTCGCCTCGTCGCGGAGTTGTTCTCGGCCGCCCGGACCGAATTCAGGCGGCTCGAACACTTCTACTTCCACAACTGCCTCTATGAAGGCGTCTGGCGCGACAATCGCCGTCGCTGGGACGCCCAGACACCGACCGCAGACGTCTTGCGCACCTATGGACCCGATCATCGGGTGATCTTCGTCGGCGACGCGGCGATGAGCACCTACGAGATTTCCCACGTCGGCGGCGCCAACGAGCACTGGAACCCCGAACCTGGCGCGCTGTGGCTGAGCCGGGTCCGGGCCGCCTGGCCGCACGCCATCTGGATCAACCCGGCGCCCGCATCGACCTGGGCGCACTCCCGCTCGGTCGCGATGATCGCCGAGGCGTTCGACGGCCGGATGTATCCGATGACCCTCGCGGGGCTCGAAGCCGGCATCGCCCGGCTGGCGCGGTAGCGATCCTGGCCCGGCAGCTTCGCGCGCCGCGCCGCGAGCTGTCGCCCGCGCCGCGGCTTCCGATCCAAGCGGCGCGTCGGCGCTGCGCCTCTGGCGAGGTCCGGCCCGCGCCGGGCTCGAGGCTTCGCGGCGGTGGCGCCCGCGGTCAGCGCGGCGACCGGTCGTCGCTCGAAAGACGCACCCCGCATCCAGTCGCCCGTTACGAGCCGCCGCGCTCGAACGTGACCACGACGTATCCCGATCCGGCGGGCGCCTCGAAGCTCGAGGGCCTCGGCCGCGCCGGATCGGGGGCGTTGTCGGCGATGATCAGCCGATCGCCGTCCAGCCGATAGACGCCGGCCCAGACCACGCCCGCGCTGGGGCCGGCCGCGATGATGAAATCGATGGCGGCGGGCGTCGCGGCCGGATCGACGCCGATGGTCCCCGAGTACAGCAGCACGCCGTCGGTCGCGACAAGCTCGAAAACGCCGCCAGTCACGGTCATCCGGTGTCCGCGAACATCGGCGGCGGGTCCGCCGTCGCGCTTGGCTTCAATGGCGGTCCAGGTTCCGGCGAGCGCGATCAGACCGGCCTCGTTGGCGGGAACCGGAGATCCCGCCGCCAGCGCCGCGGCGATCAGCGCCGCCGCCGTGTACCTCTGCCGCACGTCGTGGTCCCCTCTCCGTTTCGCCGCGTCAGGCCTTCCGGCCCAGCACGCGCCCGATCCATCCCTTTTTCTTCTCGGCGGTCTCCGACCCGTCCTCCGCGACGACCATCTCGGCGTCCTCGGACGCGGGCGGGGCTTCGATCCCGTCCTTGAAATTCTCGAAGAACTGATCGGCCATCTTCTTCGCGAACCCGTCGATCAGCCGGCTGCCGAGTTGGGCGAGCTTGCCGCCGACGCTCGCGCGCACGACGTACGTGAGCAGCGTGCCGCCGTCCTCGGCGTCCTCGAGCCGCACGTCGGCGCCGCCCTTGGCGTAGCCCGCCGCGCCGCCCTTGCCCTCGCCGGTGATCGTGTAGGACGTGCCGGGGACGACGTTGGTCAGATGCACGGCGCCGTTGAAGGTCGCGCTGACCGGGCCGACCTTCTGCTTGACGATCGCGACGAACCCGCTCTCGGGCGTCCCCGTCAGCTCCTGACAACCCGGGATCGCGGCCTTCAGCACGTCTGCGTCGTTCAGCGCCGCCCAGACGGTGGCGCGGTCGGCTGCGATCTGGCGTGTGCCTGTCAGTTCCATTGCGGTCTTTTCCTCCCCGTTGGTGTGGCCGCAACCGTAGCGCCAAGGCGTCGCGGGCGCGAGTGGGGGCCGGATATCCATTCGTCCGCGGATTTGCAATGCTCCGGCGTCCGTCGCGCGCGCAGACCCTTGCGGCGGGCGCGGATCGCGAACACATGCAGGACGTGTCTGGGAGAACGACGATGCGCAGGACAATCTGCAACCTCGGGCTCGCGCTCGTGGCCACCGCCGCCACCGCGGCGCCCGTCTTCGGTCCCGCCGCGGCGCAGGAGCGCGAGCGCTGCTACGGGGTGGCGCTGGCGGGCGAGAACGCGGGGCTGGGCGCGTCGGACACGCCGGGCGGCGCCACGCTCGACTATCAGGGCGACGCGTGGGCGCTGGTTCCAGCGGGCGCGTGCCTGACGCTGGCGCTCCCGCCGCAGCCGGACGGGACGCCCCGGCGCGGCAGCTTCGAGCCGCTGGCCCGCGATCTCCCGACCTAGCCGGCCCGCCGGCCCGCCAGCGCGCGGGCCTGGCGTCCGGCGCTCACGCGATCATCCGCGTCCCCGTGCGCGGATTGTGCGTCGCAACCCCGTCCGCGCCGCGACGTCAACGGCACACGGCGATAGCGCCCGCATTGCGCCCCTTCGCGAACGCGGCCGCGCGCTGGTCCTGGGTTCCGGGCCCGAGCAGCGCAGGGTCCGGTTCGACCGTGTCGTTGGGCCGGCCCCGGTTCACTTCGCGGGCGGACAGGATCAACTGCCCATAGAAGCTGGCCTCGACCTTCGCGACCCAGTCGGCGGCGTGATGCGCCCAAACGCCGGTCAGACAATCGGCCTGCAACGCGGCCTCGAGCTCGAGGCTCCGCATCTGCGCGCCGGTGGCGCCCCGCCCCGCGCGGCGCAATTCCTCGAGCGCCCCGAGTTGTCCCTGGACATGGACCGCCGCGATCCGCGCGACCATCAGCGCCATGCCCGCGTCGCCGCGATAGAACATCCGGCCGCCGATCAGGTCGAGAAAAGTCAGGTCGAGCGCGACCGTCTCGGTGATGTAGCAATAAAACGGCCCGGCGGCGTTCGACGCCCCGGCGCAGGGCGACGGCGTCGCCGCGGTGAAATAGACGAGACCCGCGGATCGGTACGCCCGACCGAGCTCGGTGCGAAACCGCCGCGACCAGAACTCCTGCGTGTCCTTGAACGCCGCGCCGGCCGCGCGGGCGGCGTAATCCGCGTCCTCGCCCGCCACCGGAAGCCATTCCCCATCGGAATACCTTATCGGGTCGATCCCCGCCATCCGGGCCCCGTAGACCCCGACCACAGCCATCGTCGCCAGACCGAGCAGCGCCCCCGAGAAACCGAGGGCGGCCAGCTTGAGAACGCGCGTCGAGGCCCTGCGGTCGGTCATCTTCCGGTCCTGATCGGGGCCTTCGGACGCCTTGACGCCGCGCAGAGGCCGTGATGGTTGGGACGCCAGTATCGGGCGGAGATCTGAACGAAATGCTACCGTCGTCGCGCCTTCGGACCGAACGCGCCCATGCGCCACGCGACTGTGGCGGCCCGGCCCGCGGTCGCCCCACTGCGGCGGGATGCACGCGATGAACGCGTTGCAGCGCGCCGGCCTCGGCGCCGCGTTCGGCTCGGCGGCGCTGCTCGGGGCGGCGCTGGCGTTCCAGCACCTCGGCGGCCTCGCGCCGTGCCCGATGTGCATCTGGCAGCGATGGCCGCACGTCATCGCCGTGCTCCTCGGGCTTGCGCTCCTCGCGCTGCCGCGGCGCGACCTCGCGGCGATGGGTGCGCTCGTGATGCTGATCGGCGCGGGGCTCGGCGCCTGGCATGCCGGCATCGAACGCGGCTGGTGGCCCGGACCCGACACCTGCACCGCGCCCGACGTCGCGAGTCTCACGCCCGAGCAGTTGCTCGAGCGCATCCTGACGGCGCCGGTGGTGCGCTGCGACGAGGTCGCCTGGAGCCTGCTCGGCGTGTCGATGGCCGGCTGGAACGCGGTGGCGTGCGTCGGCCTCGCCGTGCTGTGGCTGCGCGCCTACGCCTCGAGCTCGGCGTCCCAGTAAAGGAAATCCATCCAGCTCTCGTGCAGATGGTTCGGCGGGAACTTGCGGCCGACGTTCTGCAGCTGCTCGGGCGTTGGGCGCATCGGCGGACGGCGCAGGTTCAGCCCCGACTGCTTCAGCGTCTTTGACCCCTTGCGCAGGTTGCAAGGTCCACACGACGCGACGACGTTTTCCCAAGTGGTCTTGCCGCCCCGCGTCCTCGGCACGACGTGATCGAACGTCAGATGATCCTTGGCGGCGCAATACTGACAGGTGAATTCGTCGCGCAGGAACAGATTGAACCGGGTGAACGCCGTCGATTTCGCCGGCTTCACGTAATCCTTGAGCACAACCACCGACGGGATGCGAAACTCGATCGATGGCGAGCGCGCCACCGCGTCGTACTCGGCCAAAACCGTTACGCGCTCGAGGAACGCCGCCTTCACCGCCTCCTGCCACGGCCACAACGACAGCGGCAGATAGCTCAGCGGTCGGAAATCGGCGTTGAGCACCAGCGCGGGATGTTCACGCAGGCCGCTGGGGTTCCGCACGAAGCTCGGCATCTGGGTCGCTTGCAGCATCGACGCATCCCCTGCTCGGGCGTGCGCGCCGCAATCAGCAGATGCGCGACCCTGCGTTCGACTATATCTCGCCCGCGGCGCCTGGCAAGCCTCTAGATAAGGCCGGTCCAGGCGCCTCGGATCACGTTATAGCCGACGAGCCACAGATTTATGACGCGGCGCAACGCGGGGCGCAGGCAGCGTCGCGCCGCGGCTCACGTGTCGACCGGCTTCACACCCGGCGGCGTCGTGCTCGGCGCATCCGCCGCCAGCGTCGACTTGCGAGTGTTGGAATGCAGCCGGTCGGCGGTGCGGACGGAACTCATGTAGCCGAAGATCGCGAATGCCCCGATGCTCCCCAGGGCCAGGAGCGGAACGATAAAGCTGAAGTCCATGACATTTCCTCATTGGTGAAGCGCAAACAAACCCGCACTCCCCGCGATTGGTTCCCGTCACGGCACGACGGTCACGCCCAGCCGCTCCCGAACGAACGCCAGCGCGAGCCGCAATCCGTCGGGCGCGATGCCGTGGCCCGCCCCTCGCGAAACGTGCCGACGGGTCTCCACCCCCACCGCCGTCAGCGCGTCGGCCGCCTCCGCGAGGCAGGCGACCGGCACCACCGGGTCGTCGTCGCCGTGGATCAGCAGCACCGGCGGCCGCGTGACGATCTCCGCCGCCAGCCGCCCGGGCTGCAACAGCCGGCCCGAAAACCCGACGATCCCGGCCAGCGCCGCCTTGCGCCGCGGCCCGACCTGAAGCGCCATCATCGTGCCTTGCGAGAACCCGACGAGAACCGTGCGCTCGGGCGGCGTCCCCCGCGCCGCCACGCCGTCGAGCCAGGCGTCGAGCGCCGCGAAGGACTTGCCCGCCGCCAGCGCCGAGGCGATCTCCGACGAGCCGTCGAGCCACGGAATGGGAAACCACTGCCGCCCCATCGGATTGTTCACGCAAGGGTCCGGCGCGTCCGGCGCCACGAACCGCGTGTTCGGCAGAAATGGAGCCAGCGGCTCGGCGAGCCCGATCAGATCGGCGCCGTCCGCGCCGTAGCCGTGCAGCAGGATCACCAGGCTGTCGGCCGCCCCCGACGCCGCGGGCCGCTCCGGTCCGCTCAATGCAGCCATGTCAAACCACTCCCTCGCGCGCCTTCGCGACGCGGTAGTAGGCCCACAGCAGACGCGCCGCAACCGCCCGCCACGGCGACCAGTCGAGGCTCAGCATCCGCATCGCCGGTTCGCGCGGCCGCTCGGCGAGGTCGAACAGCACCCGCGTCGCCTCCTGCAACGCCAGATCGCCCGGCGCGAACACGTCCGCCCGCCCGAGGCTGAACATCGCGTAGATTTCGGCGGTCCAGACGCCGACGCCCTTGATCTGCACCAGTTCGGCGATGACGTCCGCGTCGGGCATCGCGCGCAACGCGTCGAAATCGATCCCGCTCCCGGCGATGGCCCGTCCATAGGCGATCTTCTGGCGCGACAGCCCGCAGGCCCGCAACGCCTCGTCGCTCGCCGTCGCGACCCCTTCGGGCGCAGTCGCGCCGACCGCCTCGAGCCGGGCCCATACCGCTTTGGCCGCGGCCACCGACACCTGCTGGCTGACGATCGCCCCGAACAGCGGCGCGAACCCGTCCCCGCGCAGGAGCAGCGGCAGCGGCCCGGTCAGCTCCAGCGCCGCCGCGAATCGCGGCTCGGCCGCCGCCAGCCACGCGGCGCCCTCCGCGACATGCGCCTCCGTCTCGATGATGCGTCCGACCATTGGCCCTCCGGGCTGCGGTCATACCCAAGGTCGGCGAAGCTCGCAATGCGAAGCGCGTGCCCGGACGCACCGGCTTCCCCGCCCGGAGCCCCTTGGCCCGATCCGCCGGACGCCTTAGGATCGCCGCATGACAGCCGCCATCCTCCCCGACCCCGACCCCGACCCCGACCCCGACCCCGACCCCGACCCCGACGCGCGCGCGCGGCGAAACGTGCGCGTGCTCGTCGTGGCCCAGGCGGTGCTCGGCGCGCAGATGCCGGTGCATTTCATCCTCGGCGGCCTCGCCGGCCAGAGCCTCGCCGCGAACAAGTGCCTGTCGACGCTGCCGATTTCGGCGATCATCTTCGCCTCGATGCTGTCGGCCCCGGCGATGGCCGCGATGATGCAACGCCGCGGCCGCACGCTCGGCTTTGTCGTGGGCGTCCTCGCCGCGGCCATCGGCGCCGCCCTGTGTGCGGCGGGCCTGTGGTTCGGCTCGTTCTGGCTCTTCACGCTCGGCGCGGCGACCACCGGCGTCTTCATGTGCACGTACGGCTTTTACCGCTTCGCCGCCGCCGACGGCGCGAGCCCCGCTTACCGCCCGCGCGCGATCTCCCTCGTGATGGCCGCGGGGCTCGTCGCCGCCGTCCTCGGGCCGCAGATCGTCAAGCTGACGGCCGACGCCCTCGCGCCCGTACCGTTCGCCGGCGCGTATGCCGCGCTGATCGGCCTCAACCTCGCCGGCGTCTTCATCTTCGCCTTTCTCGACAGTCCCCGTCCCGCGCCGCCCGCCGATGACGCGCCCGCCGCCCGGAGCCGCCTCGACCTGTTGCGCACCCCTCGCATCGCCGTCGCGATGATCGTCGCCATGGTCGCCTATTCGCTGATGAACCTGGTGATGACCGCCACCCCGCTCGCCGTCGTCGGCTGCGGCTTTTCCACCTCGCAGGCGGCCGACGTCGTCGGGGCGCATGTGCTCGCGATGTTCGCGCCGGCGTTCTTCACCGGCGCGCTGATCGCCCGATACGGCCCTGAACGCATCATTGCGATCGGCCTCGTCCTTCTCGCCGCCGCCGGCGCCGTCGGCGTCTCCGGCGTCGACCTGGTCAATTTCTACGCCGCGCTGATCCTGCTCGGGGTGGGGTGGAACTTCGGCTTCATCGGCGCCACGTCCATGCTCACCGCCGCGCACACCCCCGAGGAACGCGGCCGCGTCCAGGGCATGAACGATTTCGCCGTCTTCGGCATGGTCGGCCTCGTCTCGCTCGCGAGCGGCGGCCTGATGAACTGCTCGGGCGGCTCGCCGACGACGGGCTGGACGGCCGTCAACCTCGCGATGATCCCGATGCTGGCGCTCGCGTCCGGCGCCCTGATCTGGCTCGGGCTCAGCCGGCGTCCCGTCACCACCGCCCGCTGAGCGCCACGCCCAGCATCGCCGCCCGCCCGCGAAACTCCGACACGTCCAGCGCTTGCCCCCGCACCGCGCGCCGCAGCGCCGCGCCCGCCCCCGCGCTCGGCAGCACCGCCGCCAGACACCGCGCGGGCACGGCCCCCCGCCCTGCCTGCGCCCGCGCCAGCCACCCAAGGCCCGCCTCCGCCAGCCCGTCGAGCGGCTCCGGCCTCCGCCCCAGCGCCCGCAACGAAGGCGCCGCCCGGAGGAACGCCGCCGCCGCTGTCGCCCGGCCCAGATCCCGGACCGCGCCCTCGGCCGCCGCGGGCGCGCCCAGCGCCAGCGCCGCCAGCCACATCAACCCCGCCCCCGTCGCCTCCAGATACGCCTCGACCGCCTCGAGGTCCGCGAACGCGTCGCGCCCGCAATCCCACGCCCGCGCGTCGATCAGCGCGGCGAGCGGCCCGTGCGGCAACCCGGCCTCGCGGACCGCCTCCGCCAGCGGCGCGCTGACCTCGTGCCGCCGCACCGACCCCGCATGAATCTCCGCCACCGCATCCGCCCACCACCGCAGCCGGATCTCCCCCAGCAGCGGCTCGGACGCGACGTACCCGGCCCGCGCCACCTCCAGATTGAACGCATAGAGCGCCATCAGCCGCGCCCGGCCCGGTTCGGGCGCCGCCATCGCCGCCCGCCACCGCCACGGATCACCGCGCTCGACGAGGGCCGCGACGCTCACGCCGGCGCGCCGTCCCGCAGCAGTTTCCAGACGATCGCATCCTGCAGCGCCTGGAAACTGGCGTCGACGATGTTCGCGCTGACGCCCACCGTCGACCACCGCCGCCCCTGCCCGTCCTCGCTGTCGATCAGCACCCGCGTCACCGCCTCGGTGCCGCCCGACGTGATGCGCACCCGGAAATCGACCAGCCGCATGTCGGCGATGTAGGCGCCATACGGCCCCAGATCCTTGGCAAGCGCCCGGCTCAGCGCGTTCACCGGCCCCTGATCCGCCCCGGACGCCGGGTCCCGGCTCTCGGACACGCTCATCACGCGGACGCCCCCGAACCGCGCCACGACGACCGCCTCGGACACCGTCATGTCGCCGCGCCGCTCCACCGTCACCCGGTAGCGCTCCACCTCGAAAAACACGGGCATCGCCCCCAGCATCCGCCGCGCGAGCAACTCGAAGCTCGCCGAGGCGCCGTCATAGGCGAACCCCCGATCCTCGCGCGCCTTCACCTCCGCGAGGATCGGCGCCAGCGCCGCCGCCTCCGCCGCGATCCCCGCCGCCGCCAGCCGCTCACGCAGGTTCGACAACCCCGCCTGACCCGACATCGGAATCTGCCGCGCATTGCCCACGACCATCGGCGGCACATGCTCGTAGGTCGCAGGGTCCTTCAGGATCGCGCTCGCGTGCAGCCCCGCCTTGTGGGTGAACGCGCTCGCTCCCACGTACGGCGCCGCCGGGTTCGGCACGCGGTTCAGGATGTCGTCGAGCATCCGGCTCACCCGCGTCAGGCCCGCCAGATCGCCCCGGCGCATCCCGATCTCGAACCGCGACGCATAGGGCTCCTTCAACAGCAACGTCGGGATCAGGCTCGTGAGATTCGCGTTCCCGCAGCGCTCGCCGAGCCCGTTCAGCGTCCCCTG
>Ga0105046_10009874_pt1 | contig 14892 bp, 11 predicted proteins | sample MAT03_FD_78385 | JGI IMG/M metagenome (GOLD analysis project Ga0105046, IMG submission 78385) | Freshwater microbial communities from Lake Fryxell liftoff mats and glacier meltwater in Antarctica - MAT-03 (megahit assembly) | ecosystem: Environmental > Aquatic > Freshwater > Ice > Liftoff... | reverse complement strand
TCGTGGTGGCCATGGCGTTCAACACGGCTTACACCACCGTTTCGCTCCCGCATTCTTCCCTGACTCCTGAGCTCTCTGAGGATTACGATGAACGCTCACGCATCAGCGGCTTCCGCATGGCTTACAGTCTTGCTGGGAGTGTGGGCGGTTTGCTGCTTGCGTTCGTGGTGTTCGGCTCGCTTGGTCAGCATTCGCAGGTCATGCAGTATCTGGTGCTTGGTATCGCCATTTCCGTGGTCGGCCTGATTTCAATGGGAGTTTGTATTGCCGGTGTGTGGAAAACGGCCATCCGCTGCGACCGCGAACGCCTCGTCCGCAGCATGGGTGAACCGCCTGCGTTGCCGGTGATGCAGCAGTTGAAAATCGTGCTCTCCAACCGGCCCTTCATGATTGTCTGCGGCATCTATCTTTTTTCCTGGATGGCCATGCAATTCACCGCAAGCGTGTTGCCGCTTTATGTCAAAAATTGGATGCGACTTCCAGACTCGCAATTTCCGCTCGTCGCTCTGGCAGTGCAAGGCACGGCTCTTCTCATGATTCCGGTCTGGGGAACGATCTGCACGCGCATTGGAAAAAAACCCGTCTATTTTCTCGGCATCCCATTTTGGCTGGCCGCACAGGTGGGGCTGGTCTTTTTGCAACCTGACCAGGTGAACTTGATGTATGCGATGGCATTCATGGCCGGACTGGGGATTTCCGTCTGTTACCTCGTGCCGAACGCGATGCTACCGGACGTCATAGAATACGACGAACTTCGCACCGGCCAACGGCGCGAAGGCATTTACTATGGGTTCTTTGTGTTTTTGCAAAAAATGGCCCTTGCGTTGGGAAGCGCGATCCTAGGCCAGACCCTCGCAGCAGCCGGCTTTCTCTCCAGCGCCGCTGGTGAAGCAGTGCCGGTGCAGCCGGATAGCGCGCTCTGGGCGATTCGCATGGCTATTGGTCCACTACCGGCACTGGTGCTCGTGATCGGGTTGGTCTGCGCATTCTTTTTTCCCATTAACAAAGCTCGACACGCTGAAATGCTGGCGGAACTCGCCGCAAGACGTGCGCTCAAGCAGGGGTGCTAATTTCCGGCATGAAGCTTCTCTTGGGGCTGATACTCGTCTTCAGCGCCATCACCCATAGCCAGGCCCAATCCGACTTGGTCCCCACCAATCTAACGAGCATCACGGAAGGAGCGGTCTCCAATCGATTTCAGAATCATATGTGGGTGACCGGCGATGGCCGTTTTCACCTTCTATTTAACAACGGGGAAACGCGTGACGCTCTCGAAATATATAGCAGTTTCGATGGTGTGGACTGGCAATTGACAAAAATCATGCGCCGCAGTCGGAGCACCTCGACGGGCGATGGCGTTTTGGTGGGTGACTATCTATATATCGTCTATCCATTGAAACAGAACGAAATTAACCTCACGATCCTGGAATATCAAAGAGATCGGGGGCGATGGAAAACGCGTTTGGAATCCACCGTGCTTACCAGTGAAACGACCGCGTTTGACCGTCCCTCGATTGCCGTGGATTCACGCGGACGGATCTGGATTTCTGCGACTGCCACGAGGAGCGGCAACAGCGCCATTCAAATCTTTGCCATGGAAGATTCACAGAGTGAACTACAATGGATCGCACAACCCGGCAGCATCAATACCAGCGCCCAACGCAGCGCGCGCTTGATTGCGACGGATGGAATTCTGGCGCTTGTTTTCACAGATAACCCCGGTACGTCGTCGGAGGAATTTGAACTGAATTTCATCTATCGTCCGGATCACTTGAATGCTCGATCGGGTTGGACGCATCCGCAGCGCTTGATCGCCTATTCAAGTTCGGAAAATGATCGTTATGGCACGCACTTTAATTGCGCGACCGATCTCAATGGAAATATCCATGTGCTCACAAGGCGAGGGGATGAGTTAATGTATATCAAGATCGCGAACCTCAGTATTGCTTTTAACACTCCACGTCCCATCTTCACCGGTGAGCTTGCGCCTTATTCTCAAATCTCTGTTGATCAGAACAACCGCATTTATGCGTTGTGTCCGATTAAAGAGGGGAATCTCCAAAATATAGAAATTCTGAGCAGTGAAAACGGAGGTGCGACCTTTGAACCGTTTGAAAGCTTAATCGCGCACAAAACCTCCCAACAGAGTCCACTACGGATTCAGGCTCCAGGTCGGATACAAGAGAGACTGCCAATACTGGTATTTACCAAACTTGGTGAGGGCTTGCGTCAACTGATCGGGACCTTGTTAGAAACCGACTAAGCGATGGGCCTGCGTTACGCCAGCGCGATATCCACCGATGGCCTCAATTCGCAGCACACTTCCATTGCACGGTGAATGGGATGTGACTTGAATGCGTCCATCAGGGGGTAATTCACGGGTGCATTATTATCAATGGCGGGGTAGGCTTGTTGATCGAGGTTGTAATCAAAGCGTGGCGCCCATTTGCGACTGCCGAGGCGGGCGGTGGTGGAGCAATTATCCACCATGAAACTGACGCCTTTGAAGTGCATATAAGGATTGAGAGAATCCACGGCTTCAATAATCGATTCGTTCGCCACTTCAGAATAATGATGGCCTTTTTCCAACAAGGTATCGATTTGCGCCATCATCACGCCAAGATAAACGCCTGCGGTAAAGGGATCTATTGGCGTTTCTGATTCCACGCGATTTGCACGCACCTCCGCGCCGACTTTCCACATGCGCGTGCCGTCAATCCGGCCGAACGGAAATTTCGAGTGACGTCGCCCCGCCAAAATGACGGACCGGATCTCATTCCCCGATTCGACTTCTTCGTAGCACTCATAATGAATGTCTTTCGCAGGGGTGTATGCCGCGGAATACGCTCGTTCGAAGATGGTTTTGTTTTCATCGGAAAGCCCTTCGTAAACCGCGAGCAAACCTTCGCGTGAGATTTTTTTGGAGATTGGACCCGTGATGCTTTCCGCAGAGCGGATGAAGGCGTCGCGTTCGCTGGATCCCTCGGACGTGTAACGTCGGAACAAACCCTCCACGATGCCATGAACGGCACCCAACAAAATGCCGCGTTCTCCGTAGATGTCGGAGCGATATTCACTTTCCATGGTGGTCACGAATGTGAATGGAGCGCCAAGCGCCACGGCCCAGCCGAGCGCAATATCGACCGCGCGACCATCGACGTCCTGTTGAACGGCAAACGACGTGTTGATACCTGCGCCGTTCACGGTTTTTCCTTGTTCGTAGAGACGACGGACCGAGGGGCCCATGCCCTTGGGGCAAACGGCAATCACGTTTACATTTTCGGGGAAGGTGGCGCCGATACTGTTAAGATGGCCCAAAATGAAACCATGGGAAAACCCGAGTGTCGCACCTGCTTTGACTGCTTTGAAAATGCGCGGATAATCATCGGCCATTGCCGCATCGGAGATCAGCAAAATCACCAAATCCGAACTGGCGATCACCTCAAACATTTCGCCGAGTGTGCCCGTCTCTTCCGTAAATCCTGCGGCACGCGCTGCGGCGGCTGAACTGGAGCCTGTGCGCAATCCCACTTTGACGATGATGTCCGAGCCTTCCAAGGAATCGCGCAGGTTCTGCGCCTGGGCCGGTCCCTGGGAGCCCCAACCAATCACACCGATTTGCTTGATGCCCGCAAACGCTTTTGGCAAAAGGGGGAACAGGTGACGTCCACCACGCACAATCAATTCACTGGTATCAGCGAGATTAATGGTTTCAGGGGTGAACACAGTGCTTTGGAAATCGAGTTTCATAGGGATTAAGTTTCAACTTACGCAGAAATGCATTTGTCATAAATTGAAATATACGGAATATTGTGTTTCACTTTATGCAATAGTATTTGCCGAATGGAAATCGAACATCTCAAGTTGTATCTGCATCTTTCGGAGTCCCTGCATTTTGGGCGCACCAGCAGGGAATGTTTTGTCAGTCCACCCACGCTCACGCGGGTGGTGCAGCGTCTCGAGGAGTCTTGTGGGGCGGCACTCTTTATCCGTGATCGACGCATGGTCGAACTCACACCTGCCGGTCGCGAATTTCAACAATTCGCCAGGGACACCCTGCAGCGCTGGGAGATGCTGCGCGAAAATCTGAATACGGGCGATGGGGTTTTGCGCGGGGAAATTCGCCTGTTTTGCACGGTCACCGCCAGCTACACGATTCTGCCCGAGCTGCTCCCCGGTTTTCGCGAGCACTACCCTGAAGTCGTGGTGCGACTCACCACGGGTGATGCCGCAGAGGGCGTGGACCGGGTATTGGATGGTCGAGCGGATGTTTCCATTTCAGCCATGCCGGACATCATCGGGGAGCGCATGGTCGCGATGGAGTTTTTGCGAACCCCATTAATTGCCATCGCGCCTCAAGGCCGCTTGAAAGTCTCCCTCAGGCGTCTGGAAAAATGTGATCCCGCCGCATGGCAACAGGTCTCCATGATTTTTCCTTCGGAAGGTCTTTTGCGCGAGCGGGTGGATGGCTGGTTGTCGGCCCTCGGGTTGAGTCCCAAAGTGCAGGGCACAGTTTCTGGACATGAAGCGATTCTCAGCATGGTGGGTCTTGGACTAGGAATCGGTGTCATTCCCAAGATCGTCCTGGATCGCAGTCTTTTTCGCTCCCGCGTGCGCATTTTGAAACCCGACAAAGCTCTGCCGGACTTTCCTGTCGGATTTTACACAACAAAGAGTCGGCTGAAGAGTCAGGTGGTATCCGCTTTTTGGGAAATGCTGGCGGCACGCATGAAGCGGTAACACTTTTCCGTGTGTTTTTTGTTGATGAAACCATTTAAGGCGGCTTAGTTAAATGATTGATATGAAAAAGCCCTTAGCCGTTGCGCTGTTGTTTGCTGCTATTTTACCTGCTGCCCTTTCTGATGATTACGCCAAATTTGATCCCTACGAGCGGGGCTTGTTTAAAGATCCGAACGTCTTTCCCATCGGTGTCTGGCTGCAGCGACCCCTCTTCGCTGCGGAATACAAAGCCCTCGGGATTAACTATTATTTGGGTCTGCACGAAGGTCCCACGGCGGAGCAAATGGCGCTTCTTCGCGAATCCGGCATGCGGGTGATTTCGTTTTGGAATGCATACGCCGAGGCGAACCTGCTCGCGGACCCGCTGGTGGTGGGTTGGATGCACGGTGATGAGCCCGACCTCGCTCATGTCTATCCACGCGCCCTTTTAAAAGGGCCAACGGGAAAAGCCATTATCAAGGAACATTGGCCGGAAATTTACGAGGAACTCGATCTGGATAATAAAGAATACAACGGCTGGGGATTGGGCGCACATCCGATCAACGACATTCAGAAAGATTATAAAAGACTCCGCGAAATCGATCCGACGCGCCCGGTTCTCCTTCAACTCTCCAAGGCTGTTGCCAACAAGGGACTTGAAGTGGGACGCGGGGATCGAAGCGGCAAAACCTGGGAGTATCCTCTTTACATCGAAGGCTCCGATTATGTGAGTTTTGATATTTACCCGGTAGCCTACGGCGATCCCGACAAGCTGTATCAAGTCGCCGATGGCGTGGCGCAGTTGGCAGAATGGGGCAGAGGAAGTCGCCCGCAAATTGTGGCCATAGAAGCAGGTTTTGGCGACAAGGCCATGGCGGATGCGTCTCAACAACGCGCACAGATCTGGATGGCGATCAACCACGGTGCGTCGGGGATTTTTTACTTCTGTCATCGTTGGACCGGTGAAGGAAGCGAGCAGAAGTTTTATGCGGACAACATGCCGATTCGCGACAAGGTGCTCGGCGAAGGAATCAAAAAGATCAACGCCGAACTCCAGAGCCTGGCCCCCGTGATCAATAGCCCGCGCATGGAAAATTTGGTCAAAGTCGCAAACGCGGAGATCGACCTAGGCGCTCGTGCGCACGAAGGGAAAACCTACCTCTTCGCCGTCGAACGCGGCAACCGCGAGTCCGAGGCCGAATTCACTGTCGAGGGGATTAAAGAGGGAAAAGTGGAAGTCATCGGCGAAGGTCGAAACCTTATTCTGAAAGACGGGAAATTTTCGGATAAATTCACTCCGTTTCAGACGCATTTGTATAAAGTCAGCGTGAACTGAAGCGGTTTCCCCGGTATCGCCTGCTTTCAGCAGGTTTCAGTCGGCATCCTGCCGGGTGAGTTTTTCGCTACGACAGCAGAATGCCGTCTCATGCAGACTGGAAGGCTACGGTCTCTTTCCTAAAAAGTCGCCAATCGCACCCCATCCGAAATCACGTCAATCTTCTCGCTTGGCCATCCTGTTTGCGAGTGTTACGCTGCTTCCTCTTTCCATTATCACCCACTTATGACCACTCCCGCAACAACCAGTTCTTTGGATCAACTTAAATCATTCACGAAAGTCGTCGCTGATACCGGAGATTTTGAAACGATGCGTGAGTTTCGTCCGCAGGACGCTACGACAAATCCCAGCTTGATCTACGCTGCCGCTCAGAAAGCGGAGTATCGTCCACTCCTCGATAAAGCGCTGGACGCTGTCAAAACTGGAAATTTCGCTGCTTCCGAACAGGTGGAACGCGTGATGGACCGACTGCTAGTCGCGTTCGGCATGGAAATTCTCAAGATTGTGCCCGGTCGCGTTTCCACCGAAACGGATGCCCGCCTTTCCTTTGATGTCGAAGGCACACTGAGCAAAGCACGCGAATTGATTCGTCTCTACGAAACCAACGGAATTAGTCGCGACCGGATTCTGATCAAAATCGCCTCCACATGGGAAGGAATTCGTGCTGCTGAAATCCTTCAAAGAGAGGGAATCCATTGCAATCTCACCCTGCTTTTCAGTCTGGCGCAGGCGGTTGCATGTGCAGAGGCCAAGGTTCAGCTCATCTCGCCATTCGTCGGTCGCATTTACGATTGGTTTAAGGCGCATACCGGCAAAGATTATCAAGGCGTCGAAGATCCGGGCGTGCAGTCGGTTACCACGATCTATCATTACTATAAAAAATTCGGCCATCACACGGAGGTCATGGGCGCGAGTTTCCGCAATATCAGCCAGATCACCGAATTGGCAGGCTGCGATTTGCTTACCATCAGCCCTGATTTGCTCGCCAAACTTGCCGCCAGCACGGACACGGTTTCCCGTAAATTGGATCCCGCTGCGGTCACCAATCTGGAGATCGAGAAGGTCGCGGTCGATGAAGTGAGTTTCCGCTACATGTTAAACGATGACGCGATGGCCACGGAGAAAACGGCCGAAGGCATTCGGAAGTTTGCCGCGGATATCGTGAAGCTGGGCCACATGATCCAAGGCCATCTCGCCTGATTTTTTCGTCATTCGATGAAGCTTTCGAAACGCGGCGAATACGCCCTGCGCGCTCTGATTGATCTTGGGATTGCGCACGAGATGGGAAGGCGTCTGGTCCGGTTGAATGAAATTTCTGAGAAAGATCGTATCCCTGGTCCCTTTCTCGAACAGATTTTTATTCAGCTACGCGAAGCGGGTTATGTGGATGGAAAGCGCGGAAAATCCGGCGGCTATTTTCTCGCGCGTCCATCGGACACCATTTCCATCGGGGCCGTGGTGCGACTCATCGACGGGCCGCTGGCCCCGATTGGTTGCGTAAGCCAGAGTCAATACGAGCGATGCACTTGCCCGGACGAGGAACATTGCGGGTTGCGCATGCTGATGCTGGATGTGCGCAACGCCATCGCCAATGTGCTGGACCGATACACACTCGCACAAGTGGTGGAAGTTACCTTGCGGAAACTGAAGCGGGACGGCCTGGATATCCCGTTCGAAATTGCAGGCATATTGCCAATCGTCACCACCACATCATCCGTGGAGGCCGCGACGAATGAAGATCAAACGCCTGAAGCCAGATAATTTCCAGCTTCAAGGATCGACTTCGCATTATGGACGAAAGGGCGCATCTCCGAAAATTGCAACTGGGAGCGCTGGCGTCTCATCGGTTTCCAAATACTTCACCACTTTTTGCAATTTCCGAAGATGCGCTCGGACGAAATGACAGAACTCCATTCACTTGCCGGTTAATCACATATATGATTCCATTTGGTCTCTTCGTTTTATGATAATCTGGATCGCCGCCGCCAAACGCACTCCACAAGGGAAATTCCTCGGGGCACTCTCCAAACTCTCCGCTGTCGATCTCGGCATCGCCGCAGGACGCGCGGCCCTCGGCGGGATTGATCCGGCCCGTATTGACACAGTGATCGTCGGCAACGTCCTCGGGGCAGGCCTGGGCATGAATGTGGCGCGGCAGATTGGGTTGAAACTCGGACTGCCCGTGCATGTGCCGGCTTACACCGTCAATATGATGTGCGCCTCTGGCATGCAGGCCGTACGGCTCGCCGCGCAGGCCATCTCTGCGGGCGAAGCGAAGATGGTTTTGTGCGGCGGGATTGAATCGATGTCCAATGCCCCTTATTTGCTGCAAAAGGCGCGGACAGGTTACAAATTCGGCGATGGCGTGCTGGTGGACACGCTGTTGCGCGACGGCTTGACTGATGCATTCAGCGGCGAGCACATGGGACTCACTGCGGAGCGGGTCGCGAAAAGATTTCAAATCTCGCGTGAAGCTCAGGATCAATTTGCAGCGGAGAGCCAGGCGCGTTGGGGCGTGGCGCAAAATGAAGGACGTTTTGCCGCTGAGATCGTGCCCGTGGAAGGTCTTTCGCACGATGAACATGCACGACCCGACACGACAGTCGAACGTCTTGCAGGATTGAAACCCTCATTTCACAAAGAGGGATCGGTCACCGCTGGAAATGCCTCGGGTTTAAATGACGGCGCTGCGATGCTGGTGGTGTGCGACGAGGCGACGGGTGTGGCCTGCGGATTGGAGCCGATGATGGTTATTGAAAAATCCGCCGCTGTAGGTTGCGATCCAGATGAAATGGGTTTGGGACCGATTTTTGCCACGCGGGCCGTGAGCAAAGATCCCACTGAATTCGACATGATCGAGATGAACGAAGCATTCGCCGCGCAATCGCTCGCTTGTGTGCGTGAACTGGGCCTTGATCCGGCCAGAGTGAACATGAACGGAGGCGCCATTTCGTTGGGTCACCCGATCGGCGCTTCGGGCGCGCGTTTGCTCGTGCATTTGGCGAACCAAGCTCCGAAAAGGGCGCTCGCCACCTTGTGTGTGGGTGGAGGTATGGGTTGCGCGGTCGTGCTGCGGCGACCTTAACATCATGGAAACGGAGTTTGCAGATGCCTGGACACCGACGCCGGAATTTATCCAAATGAGCAATCTCGCGTGGCTCATGGAGCAGACTGGGTTGAAAGATTATGATGCCTTGCATGCGTGGACAGCGCGCCATCGGGCGGCGTATTGGGAACTCGCGCTGCAACGGCTCGACGTGCGCATGGCGGTTTCATACACCGAAATTCTTGACCTGTGCGATGGCGTCGAAACGCCGCGTTGGTTGCCCGGTGCACGCATGAATATTGTGGAAAGTTGCTTCGCGGGCGCGCCGGAAGCGACTGCCATCTTAAGCCAGCGAGAGGGCGGCGCCATAGAGCGAATCACTCTTTATGAATTGGAAACCCTTACGAATCGCGTGGCTTGCGGTCTGGTGGAATCGGGTTTCCAGTCTGGGGAATCCATCGCGATGTTCATGCCGATGACCACGGAATCGGTCGCGATTTATCTTGGGATTATCAAGGCGGGTTGTGTGGTGGTGGGGATTGCAGACAGCTTTCGACCGCCTGAAATCGCACAACGTCTGATGCTCTCCCATGCAAAAGCGGTTTTCACACAGGATTTCGCGGTGCGTGGAGGAAAATCTTTGCCTCTCTTTTCCAGCCTCCTCGAAGCTAATTCACCGCCTTGCATCGTGATTTCGGCTGGAACTGAATCACACGCGATGCTGCGGGCTGCGGATCGTAAATGGGATGGGTTTTTGAGTGATGAATCCGTATTTTCTGCGGTTCCGTGTGATCCGATGGCCACGATCAATATTCTCTTTTCCTCCGGCACCACCGGCGAGCCCAAGGTGATTCCATGGTCGCATACGACTGCGATTAAATGCGGGGCGGACGGCCATTTTCACCAAAATCTGCAACCGGGCGATGTGGCCGTCTGGCCGACGAATATCGGGTGGATGATGGGGCCGTGGTTAATCTTTTCGAGCCTGATGAATCGCGCGGCGATGGGTTTATATCAAGGGGCACCCATGGGACGGGACTTTGGCCTGTTTCTGCAAAATACGGGGGCCACGATGCTTGGAGTGATCCCCAGTTTGGTGAAGGCGTGGCGTCAATCGGATTGCTTCGCCGGCTGTGATTTTACGGGGATCAAGGTGTTTAGTTCAACAGGCGAATGTTCGCATGCCGGAGACATGGCCTGGCTGATGGCGCAGGCCGGTGGACGTCCGGTGATTGAGTATTGCGGTGGCACGGAAATCGGAGGGGCCTATATCACGGGCACTGTCACCAAACCCTGCGTGGCCGGGACCTTCAATACGCCAGCGCTCGGCTTGGATTTTGTCCTTCTTGATGAGGCTGGGGAAAAACGTGATCAAGGTGAGGTTTTTCTGCTGCCGCCGTCGATTGGGTTATCCACGAAGTTGCTGAATAAGGACCATCATGCGGCTTATTTTGAAGGTGCGCCGACTGGTCCAAATGGAGAAAAATTACGTCGGCACGGAGATCAAATTGAGGCGCTGCCGGGCGGATTCTGGCGCGCGCACGGTCGGGTCGATGACACGATGAATTTGGGAGGAATCAAAGTGAGTTCCGCAGAAATTGAGCGCGTCATTCAAACCGTGCCGGGCATTCGCGAATCTGCGGCAGTCGCAGTGGCTCCCGATGGAGGACCGAGTCTGCTCGTGATTTTTGTGGTGAGCGATTCGCCAGAGTTGCCGCCCCGTGATCTTTTGCAAAAAGCGCTGCGCACGGAGTTGAATCCGCTGTTCAAAATCCATGATTTAATCTTCGTTGAAACCTTGCCCCGCACCGCGACCAATAAAATCATGCGCCGCGTGCTGCGCGATCGCTATATCCTCCCACGCTCATGAGTAACATCCTCATCACCGGTGCAGGTTCCGGCCTGGGACGCGGCCTCGGACTTTGTCTGGCTCGCAGTGGTCATACGATTTTGGTGGCGGACCTCCAGTTTGCAGCGGCGGCGGAGTCGGCACAAATGATCTGCGATGAAGGAGGCAAAGCCGAGGCCTACCTCCTTGATCTCCGTTCCGAGGAATCCGTTCAGGCCTTGTGGAACGGATTTGCGGAGCGTGCTGTTGATGTTTTGATTAATAACGCGGGTATTCAGCATGTGACCGCGATTGAAGAATTTTCGATGGAGAAATGGGATATGCTGATGCAGGTCATGTTGCGTGGGGTTTTCCTGATGACGCGCGCTGCTTTGCCGGGAATGCGTGCCAGGGGATTTGGACGGATCATTCACATCGGCTCCATTCATTCGCTCGTCGCTTCGCCATTTAAATCTGCATACGTCGCGGCGAAACACGGATTGCAGGGTTTTTCAAAAGTGCTGGCTCTGGAAACCGGCGGGGTGGACATCACTACCAACACCATTTGTCCCAGCTACATCAAAACCCCGCTGCTCGAAGCACAAATTGCGGATCAAGCCAGAATCCGTGGGATTTCCGAGGAGGACGTGATTGATCAGGTCATGCTCGAGCCCATGCCGAAGAAGGCCTTTGTCACCTACGAAGAAGTGGCGGCGGCAGCGGAATATTTGATGAGCCCACTGGCACGGAATGTGACGGGACAATCGATTACGATAGACGGTGGATGGACGGCACGATGAGAGAAGCTAAAAGAGGATGCGCAACTACGAAAGTTAAAAGGGGTCAGCGCATGTATTTAGAGATTTGATGCTCAATTTGTGTGAAAGGCGGTCATAAAAGTGGTGATGCCACGGAAGCCGAGGTTGGAATTCGCAGGAGCGAAGTATCACGTCATTGGGCGTGGAAACTATCGCAAAGAGCTCTGCACCATGGGTGGAGCGGGGGAGGCCTTTGAGCGGTCCTTGTCGGAAACGGCGGAGAGTGCGCGATGGCGGATTCATGCGAAAACGCGGGCATGTGTTTGAAGGACGCTACAAGTCATTGGTGATCGAATCCGGTTCAAATTGGTCGCGAAGGCAAAAAGGGCCATGTATTTAGGGATTTGTGATAGTCTGGTGGCGGCGTAACGAGTGGCGCTGCGCGTGTGTGTTGTTGGGGCTGAGCGCCCACCGGATACGGAGCGGCGTGCGGTGGCTATGTTCATCGGATGAGTAGGGTGGCCGCGATATCTTGTTTTGTGGGGCGGCAGCTGACGGGATTGTTGATTGCAAGCGAAGCTGTGTTTCTTGAGAGGTTGAGTTTGCGTGCCAAGGCGGAGACGGAAAGGCCTCGGTCGATCAGGGCTTTTTTGACCTTTATCCGACAAGCGTCTTGACCATGTCGGAAGAGTTGTCGGATGCGCAACTATTGGATGATGCGGTATCGGTATCAGCAACTATAACGATCAGCGCCGCGACTCGATTGGACATAGTTCGCAATCTATTGCTCGAATTAAAACGAAGAAAAAAACTGAAGGAGAGTCCTCACACTGGCTAACATTATGAACTATTTTTTTAACTCGGACGGCGGGTCACGCGGCCCTTTTTCGCTCACGGAAATCCAGTCGATGGTGGATCGCGGGTTGATCGCGCAAACGACGCTGGTGCGCGAGGAGGCTAACCCGGATTGGTGTCTCGCAGCTGTCTTGCCTGAGCTGCACTTTGGCCCGGCAAATCGAGCGTCGATTGCTACTAAAAAGCCAAAATGGCGCTTTGCTTACGTGATGCTTGCGCTCTTCCTAGGAGGAGCGGGGATCCACAATTTTTACATCGGGCGCTGGGAAATTGCATCAATCCAACTCGCCGTGACTCTCTTGAGTCTGGGCACTTTGTGGTTTGTTGTTTTTGTCTGGGTGATTGTGGAAACATTCACCATCAAACAGGACGCATGGGGGCGTGACCTGACCTGACCTGGGATAAATCCCGGAACCAGGTCCTTGAGATTTTGCGGGAGCTGTGGGATTTCAGATAGTCGTAACCCTTGAGCGCCTGCGCGGTAGAGACTCTCGACCGACTTGAAATCAAGGCTGCCGTCCTTCTTCACCGGGTATTTTGGCTTGGGCAAGGTGATAGCGTAGAGCGGCTTCGGGACGGCACTGATTTGAGAGCATCAATTTGGATCGCGCACAAAACAGGGTATTTCATTCAATAATTTGACAAGATGTATAGCATTGTGTAAAATCTTTATCCAGAATGATAAATTACTCCCGCCTTCTGGAGCTTCACGACCTTGCCTCGGCCGAAGGCGGAAAGCTGATGACGCGGCGCGATCTTTACGGCACGATTGAGGCAGACAAGGGGAAACATCTGATGGGGATTGTCGGCCCGCGAGGAGCCGGGAAGACGGTCCTGCTCCGGCAACTGGCAGCAGCGAACCGGGAGGCTTTTTATCTCTCGACCGATACTCTGGAGTCCGGGGTCGATTTATTCGGGATCGTGAAGGAACTTTCGGAGCGCTACGCCTTCCGCATCTTCCTGCTGGATGAGGTGCATTTCCTCAAGGATGCCGCTGGGGCGATGAAGCAGATCCACGACTTTCTGCCGGTGCGTGTGGTTTTCACGAGTTCCGTGGCACTGGCCCTTCATGCCTCAGCGCATGATCTGGCACGGCGGGTTCGGTTGCATACGCTCGATTATTTTTCCTTCCGCGAGTATCTGGGTTTCCGGCACGGCGAGCAATTGGAGCGGTTGAGTCTGGAGGATTTGCTCTCTGCGGATGTGGGGGCGGATTACCTGCGTGCCGGTCGGCATTTTGCTGCGTATCTCGCCGGGGGGTTGCTGCCTTTCGCGCTGGACGAACCGGACCCGCTGCCCCTTCTCGCGGGCACCATTGAAAAAATCATCGAGCGGGACATCCCTGCCACACTGCGGCTTCACCTCGATGAGATTCCCCTCCTGCGAAAGCTGGTTGCCTTTGTGGGACGCTCGGCGGTGGATGGAATCAACTCCTCGACGCTCGCCGCGAATCTTGGCATCACCAAATACAAGGCCGAGCAATACGCGGACGCCTTCGAGACCGCCTTTGTGTTCATGCGGATCTTCCCGGCGGGAACCAATGTCCTGCGCGAACCCAAAGTCCTGCTTGTCCCGCCGGTCCGCCTGCTGCACCGCACGCCAGACGAGGCGGCGGGCGGGTTGCGCGAGGATTTTTTTGCTCTAGCCATGCGGCAGGCCGGGATCCCGCTGCATTATCTCAAGAGCACGCGAGGCGAAAAGACGCCGGATTTTCTCGTGGAATACCGGAACTCCCGGATCGCTTTTGAAATCGGAGGCCGGGGAAAAGGCCGCTCGCAGTTTAAAGGTATCAAGGCCGACCGCAAAATCATCCTCGCCCCGGACGTCGCCCCGGCTCCCGACCGCCTGCCTCTGCACCTCCCGGGGTTTCTCGCCTAAAGCCTCTTGTAAAAAAACCTTGGCGTGCCTGGCGAGCTTAGCGCGAAAATCTCTTCCTCTTTGCTGCCATGGGCTCTGCAGACTGGATATGAGAAATGCCGCGTGGTAGAAAAAGGGGGCTCGCTCAAATCACGCGAGGCTCGAGAAAGATGAAGGCCGAAAGGGTCACATAAATTAGAATTTAGGCTAAAGCGTTCGCCAGTGGAACTTGAAGAGTCATGGTTGATCGTGGAGGGTGTGAGGGGTGCAGGCATGGTTTATTGTGTGAAATGTCAATAAACCATGCCCTCTTATGCTTCTCGAACCGACAAAAAAGTACAGAAGGCAAAAAGGGGTCAGCGCATGTATTTAGAAATTTAGTGCTCGATTTGTGTGAAAAACGGTCATAAAAGTGGTGATGCCACGGCAGCCGAGGTTGGAATTCGCAGGAGCGAAGTATCACGTCATTGGGCGTGGAAACTATAGCAAGGAG
>Ga0105046_10009873_pt1 | contig 14893 bp, 14 predicted proteins | sample MAT03_FD_78385 | JGI IMG/M metagenome (GOLD analysis project Ga0105046, IMG submission 78385) | Freshwater microbial communities from Lake Fryxell liftoff mats and glacier meltwater in Antarctica - MAT-03 (megahit assembly) | ecosystem: Environmental > Aquatic > Freshwater > Ice > Liftoff... | reverse complement strand
TTTTTTAAAACGATCAATATTCAAAACGATCAGTCTTCAAAACCATTGCGAAAAATCGGGTCGGGCTGCGCGCCTGCAGCAATCGGGCCGTGAAAGCCACCAGTCAGCTGATACGGCCCGCCTACTACAAGCTGCACAGCCGCCTGGCCGACGCTGCCGGTCAACGCCCAGCCCGGGCCGCTGGCACTCGCACCGCCGCTTGCAATCACCTGTTTGGGCAGGCTGTAGGGCCCACCCGCAGGCGGCGTTTGCGCCAAAGCCAAAGTTGGCAGCAGCAAGATCAGGGCAAATTTCCACATCGCAGTCTCCGATAAGCACTTAAATGAATGGTTGCTACGTGGATAGATACGTAAATTTTGGAAAGGCGGGGCCACGTGGGTGCGGTGTTTGTGCGTTTACCGTGAGTGCCGGGAATTTTGCTATCCCGCTGGCCCCCGCAAACGCGAATTTCCGTAATTAACAGCGACAACCTCGTCAACCAAGGATCAAACCATGAAGACCTGCACACCCGCGTTTCCTAAAGCTCGCCTTGCCGCTGCAGCCGGTCTTGCGCTCGCCCTTTGTTACTCGACGCTAGCCGCCGCCGAAGTAAAGGGCAACGTAACCTACCAGGGCAAAACTTGGAACGCAGCCGATGCCATCGCCTATGAAAATTTTATGGGCGTGGTGCTGGCGTTTTCCAAACTGCCGTGGGATCGCGGTGCGTGGGCCGACGATGGCGTGTTTGATGAGGCCGATGTCTATGGCGTTCAAAACAAAGCCATCGAGCCATTTTTTACCATCGAAATCCGCACCGATGGCACTTATAAACAGCATCAAATGAAGCAGGATCGATTCGCGCCCGGCGAGGGTCGAAGTGACGCAGGCGCACCGGCACTAAAGCTGCAACAGCACAGTCCTGCGCGCGTGGCGGGCACGTTCAAATTTACCGATGAGGCCTACAAAGTCGATCTGAGCTTCGATTTGAATGTGCTGAAAGATAAGGCTGTACTGCCCTTTCCCGGCACACCACTGGCAGCCGATGGCGGCGCGCCCGGCAAAGCGCTGCTGGCCACGCTAGCAGCGGCCGCCAGCGGGGATATCAAGCAAATCTTGGCGCTAAGCCCACCGGATAAGCGTGCGCAAATGCAGGCGGCCTCGCAAAAGCCAGATTTTGCCAAATTGCTGGCAATGCAAAAAGCCATGACGCCCACTGGCATCAAAATCAGTGGCGGCTCGGCACTGGCAGACCGCGCGTGGGTTAACTTCGCGGGCGCATCCGAAGGCAAGCCTATGACGGGCACGGCCATGATGTTTCGCGCAGACGGCCAGTGGTATTTGCGCTCTTTAAAAACCAAACAGTAGCCATTTCTTCGGGCGAATTCACATAAATAAAGGCGCAATAAGGTGTTTATATTTTTTGGTATTGTTGGGGTGATTGTCGCGGTGCTTTTGAGCTACCAACTTCGCCGCGAGCCCAGCTTCAAGGGTAAATTTAAGGATATACGCGATGTCGATGACCATCTGCATCGCATCGAATACCGGTCTGGTGAGTTTTCTTTTCGCCGGCGCGGCTTACACTGACAAGGCGAACATCGCATACGCCAGTGCGCCAGTTCAAACAGAGTCAGTCCAAATTATAGATACCGTTGCGCGCCGCCGCCGCCGCGGAAACTCGTTTTACGTCGACTTGCCAACGTTGGCGCAGGGCAGCCTAGCGGCATCCCGAATGCGCATTGATTACTCCGACTACCAACGCTACCGCAGCGGGCAAACGTGCACGTGCGCTACCGCCGTGGCTTGTTCGGTACGTATTATTTGCTTGAACCGCCTACACCTATTGAACGACCGCCGTAGTCATTTGAATTTTCATGTAATCCGACTGTAAGGGGCGAACAAATGCTATCCCTTGGCCCCCGCGCACCAAGTATCGTGATTTTGGGAGGCAGGCGATCAGGATCGACCTGCGCAGATTCGTTTTAATTTTCTGGTCTCCGGTTTGTGTCGGCGTAGTTCATTCAAAGCCATTCTTAAAAATGTTCTCGCTAAGCTGGCCGTTGACTACCGTCTCGCAGCGCGAAAACTCTGAAGTGTCACCATTCGGCGCCACCGTTAGCGCGCTGATTGAATCTCCGGCTGCCGCATCGTCGCCCTGGCCCTGAAACAAGCCGCAGCGAGCCCGCACTTTGCCGCGCAGCATGCGGCACTTTCAGTGCTAGGCCGATGGCAGCGTGCAGCGCGGCAATCGCTCTGCGCGCCCTGATCGCGCGCAGGCGCAAGCTGAAGCCGCAGAGCCCCAAGCGCAAGCCGAAGTGATGCAGACCGATGCGGCGGAATCGGTGGCAAGGCGCGGCTGGACGTGACCATTGAGGAGCCCATTGCCGACAAGGAAAGCGGTTCGCCCGCGCCCGCAGGCGATATGAGCTACGACGAATACGGCATCGTCGGCCAAACATGGTGGTATCCGCGCGGGCTAGATGCCCAGGACTGCCAGCATGGGCAGTCGCTGGATGCGATTGAGGCAGAGCTCAGGCAATGCTTTGACCCCGCGCGCCGCTACCTCAGCCTGCACTTTGATTGCGGATGGACGCTGTACGAGCCGCAGGTGCAATAACGGTGGATGTGCGGTAGTTAAACGCAGATGGACCCTTGCCGCGCAGCCAAAACAGCCAAAACAGCGATGGCTTTGTCCCGCTAGCACCTTGCCCTGAACCGCCGTCACCTACTCAGCATAGGTGCGTTAAACACATAGTTTGAGCGCTGTTCGCAATATGCACTGTCACCGTTTTCTAAAGGGCAGTTTCCGACACCGCCAAGTAGCGAACCCTGCAATCGTTTGGCGTTGTTTTGTGTAAACTGCACTTTGATGCTGTCCAAGCCATTGGTACTGCTGAGCATTTCGGTGTTGGTAGAGGTTTTTTCTGACTTGCAGTGATTAAGAAAATATAAGTCGACTACCCCGTTTGTCAAACCCGATTGCGCTTCGAGCTTGAGGGCAACAAACGCCGATTTTTCGCTCTTGCACCAAGACTCAAGCGCGGCAAAACGATCCTGGCTTTCCAGCAAGGCTTTTAAGGGCGGGGTTTTTTCCGTCAATACAATCCATGTTGATTGTGTTGCACGCATTGTCTCGGTATAGGCAATGGAAAAGATGGGCTTAAACTCGGTTTGCCGCTGGCTAAGCATCTGATCCGCTGAATCAGGTGCCGCCGCATGCATCGTGGTGATGCTGCCCTGCCCACTCGCCGTACCAGCCGTTTGGGCTGCGCTGGTAAATGTCAGCGCGAGGCTAAACCCGAGCACCCATAAATTTGTACCACTATTCATAGCATTTCTCCGTAAATTGATTAAAAAAAAAGGTGTTTGAGGTGTTTGAATCGCCTCATCCTCACTCAAACCCACCCTGAAAAATTCCGTCATAGTTCAACAGCACCACGCGGTTTTCGAGCGGCAGGCCGACGATCAAAGTGCGATCTTGCGGGATGGGGCTGGGATTGTAGGCAAAGGTACCCACGCCATCGCCATTTTGCGTTCCAACCAGCGAATTGGCCGCCGATACCACGCCGTCGCAGCCCATATCCGCAGGGCAGAAAGTCACCGAACCCTCGTCGCTGACGCCCCAGCTGGGGTTGGCGATGAGGTAGTTGCCATTGCTCAAGACGATAATTCGCCTGCCGATCGCGTCATTGGCAAAACTACCGCGCAAGGTGCTAACCAGCGCACCGGTCGGGCTAAACAAATACACAGCGCCGACATTAAGCACACCGGAAACCAGGTCATCAAAACCTGGATCGGTGACGACAATAGCAGCGCCGTGACGCTGCTGCCGAAGCTGCCGCTGCCCAGTGGCATCGGTAGCGTGATGCGGGCGGCGATAGCAGGCAGTGCGACAGTAGCAGCGACGGCCAAGATGCCCGCCGTCCATAACTTAGATTTCTGACGATATTCCATAAATACTCGAAGCGATGTCGGATATTTAGAAATACGAAAATTCTGACCACCGTGGGCCAAACCGCGCGTGATTTTAGAAACACGCCGCTAAGTCGAGTGTATTGGCGTACCGACCCGTCAAAAGAGCACGAACCACCTTGTCGGTCGGCTTTGGGACGAAGTCCAAAAACGAATACTTAGCGAGCAAACAGGGCATACAACGCTTGCGCCATGGGCGCCGGTTTCCCTCCTAGAACCTTTTCAATACGCTGCGCCAAAAGGCGACGATAATTCATTGTCGTGTACCGTCGCGCGCTATTCCCCGCTAGTCCCTAAGCAATCTGCCCATGACACTGCTTAAACTTCTTGCCCGAACCACACGGACACGGATCGTTACGGCCGGTACTTGCGAGTAGCTCGGGCGTTAGTACAAATTCTTCGTCCACCATCTGTGGCTCATCGCCTTCGGCAAAGGCCGCCATTGAAGGGTGCCGATAGCGCATGTCTTCCGGGATTTCAGTCGTTTCTGGCTCTGGCGCACGCAAACGTACGTTCGACAAAATACCCACCACTTCGGCGCGCACTTTGTTAATCATCAGCTCGAACATTTCGAACGATTCGCGCTTGTATTCTTGCTTAGGCTGCTTTTGCGCGTAGCCACGTAAATGTATGCCCTGGCGCAGGTAATCCATCTTCGCCAAATGCTCCTTCCAGGTGCTATCCATGACTTGCAGCATGATTTGCCGCTCTGCCATGCGCATGACATCGGCTGTAAATTCTGCCTCTTTCGCAGCCGCCTTGGCTTCCATCGCGGCAACAACGCGCTCTTGCATTGCTTCCCAGTCTAATTCTGGGTGCTCTTTCAGCTCCTGCACTGCGTCAAAATCCAAACCGTATTTGGTGCTCAGCTCTTCATTCAAGCCTTGCAGATTCCACTGCTCGTCCACGCTTTGCGCAGGCACAAACTTCAAAACGGCCTCACGCATGACGTCTACGCGCTGCTCGGCGATGGTGGCGGAAATATCGTCCGCATCCATCAGCGCATTGCGTTCGCCGTAAATGGCACGGCGCTGATCGTTGGCAACGTCATCAAAATCGAGCAGGTGCTTACGAATATCAAAGTTATGCGCCTCAACTTTACGCTGAGAATTCTCAATCGCGCGGTTGACCAGTGCGTGTTCGATCGATTCGCCCGGTTTCATACCCAAACGCTGCATTAAGCTGCTCAGGCGTTCGGCGGCAAAAATACGCATCAACTGATCATCAAATGCCAAATAAAAGCGCGAGGAACCCGGATCCCCTTGGCGGCCGGAGCGGCCACGCAGCTGGTTGTCGATACGTCGGCTTTCATGGCGCTCGGTGCCAATAATGTGCAACCCACCCGCGGCTTTGACTTGATCGTGGCGCTTTTGCCACTCTTCTTTGACAGCTTGCTTTTGACTTTCACTAACGTCTGTAGGCAATGCATGAAGCTCAGCTTCTAAGCTACCGCCCAAGACGATATCGGTACCGCGCCCGGCCATATTGGTCGCAATCGTGACTGCAAATGGACGACCCGCTTGCGCGACGATGATGGCTTCGCGGTCATGCTGTTTCGCATTCAGCACTTCGTGTTTGATCGATTTTTCCGCCAATGCTGCGGACAGCTCTTCCGATGATTCGACCGAGGTCGTACCGATCAAAATAGGCTGGCCTTTGGCGTTGCGTGTCAAAACATCTTCGATAATAGCGTTGAACTTATCGCCCTTGTTCAAAAACACCGAATCCTGGGCGTCATTACGCACCATCGGGCGGTGCGTTGGAATGACGACACACTCAAGGCCGTAAATCGATTGGAACTCGAATGCTTCGGTGTCGGCGGTGCCGGTCATGCCGGAAAGCTTTTTATACATTCGAAAGAAGTTCTGGAAGGTAATCGACGCCAGCGTTTGGCTTTCACGCTGGATCGGCACGCCTTCTTTGGCTTCCACCGCCTGATGCAATCCTTCGCTCCAACGGCGCCCGGCAAGCGTACGGCCGGTAAATTCATCGACGATAATCACTTCGCCATTGCGCACAATGTATTCTTTGTCGCGCAAAAACAAAGTGTGTGCGCGCAATGCCGCGTTCAAGTGGTGCACGATCGATAAGTGGCGCGGGTCGTAGAGGCTTTCTTCTGCCCCGATTAAACCCATCTTTACAAGGATTGCCTCGGCATTTGCCATACCATCTTCGGAAAGGTGCACTTGCTTACCCTTCTCATCAACCCAAAAATCACCCGTTGCTTCTTCATTCTCTTGGCGTGTCAGTTGCGGCACGACGCGATTCACCTTGACGTAAAGCTCTGGCGATTCATCGGATGCGCCGGAAATAATCAACGGCGTGCGGGCTTCATCGATCAAAATTGAATCGACTTCATCGACAATCGCAAAATTGAGCTCGCGCTGCAGTCGGTCGGCTTTGTTCATCGCCATATTGGTGCGCAGATAGTCAAAGCCGTATTCGTTGTTGGTGCCGTAGGTAATGTCGCACGCGTAAGCCGCGCGCTTTTCGTCCATCGCCTGATTCGGCACGATGACGCCAATCGTTAAGCCCAAAAACTCATACACCGGCCCCATCCAACGTGCATCGCGACGCGCCAGATAGTCATTGACGGTGACTAAATGCACGCCTTTACCTGACAATGCGTTGAGATACACCGCCAACGTCGACATCAGCGTTTTACCTTCACCGGTGCGCATTTCAGCAATTTTGCCGGTGTGCAAAACCATACCACCAATCATTTGCACGTCGTAATGACGTAAACCAAGGACGCGAAACGCAGCCTCTCGACAGCAAGCAAAGGCTTCCGGAAGCACGGAATCAAGCGCTGCACCTTTTTCAATGCGCGCCCGAAACTCTAAGGTTTTTGCTTTGATCTCAGCATCGCTTAGCGCCTTAATTCCCGCCTCAAGCGCGTTGATTTTCGCGACCGCTTTGGACATGGTTTTAACGAGTCGGTCGTTACGGCTGCCGAAAATTCTTGCGAGAAATGCTTGGATCATAGGGGCGTTCTTATTAGCAGAAGTTGTATTTGATGGTGCGTCTTAGCAAACACAGGTTTTAATTGTGCTTTATGCCTTGGCAAAACAAACGCCGGGCGGTAGTACCGTCCGGCGCGCGCGATTGTGCAGATGTGGTGCTGAATCTAGGGCAATTCAAGCGCTACGATGCAGCAATATTGCCAATATCGGTCTGAAAATCAGCGAATTGCGGAAACAAATTCGGATGGATTGATCAACTTATTGTCATACAAAACCTCTAAATGCACGTGCGAACCGGTCGATCTTCCGGTGGAACCCATCTTGGCAATCAACTGACCCGGCGTTACCCGATCTCCAACGCTGACTAGATTTTGCGAATTGTGCGCATAGCGGGTTTCGTAACCATTGCCGTGATCAATCTCAACGACGTTGCCGTAGCCAGGGCGTATGCCGTTCCAAGTAACCACGCCCGCAGCCACAGCAATCACGTCAGTGCCATAAGGGCCAGGGAAGTCCACGCCCGGATGAAAACTAAAGGAACCATTGATTGGGTCGACGCGATTGCCGAAGCCTGAGGACGAATAGCCTGAACGCACGGGCATTCCTTTAGGCATCATGCTGGCGTCCAAATTTTTGTCTAGCAGCATCGATTCTAATAAGTTGAGCTGCTGATCTTGTGATTCAAATTGGCGGCGCAATGTCGAAACCGTGCGACCAAATTCACTGCTGAGGAAGTCAGCATTATCTTCCCCTTGTTCTGGCCCACCCATTGCGGGAGTAGAACCAAAATTAAATTCACCATCATCAAGCTTGCCAATTTTGGTTAGGCGTGACCCCAGTGAATCGAGCCGACTCGCATGCGCTTGTAGCTCACCGATTTGCATTGCCAGCGCATTTAAATCGCGTTTCGCTTGCTCTTGCGTTTGATTGAGTGCCAATGCTTGGCCGTTGAGCTGGCCGCGTAAGCCGGTTAACTGCGAGCGCGTTACTCCTTGCGCATCGCCAAATAAGCGCCCGACCATAAAACTAGAACCAACCAAAACCGCTAAGCCTAGCGCCGTTGCGCCCCCGAATAACAACTGCACAGAACGCTTGCTAAGTTCAATTGTTTTCGGGGTTTTGAACGGTTTGCCGATTAGAATCAAATTCATGCGCTGTATCAACTTTTGTAGAGCGCTCAGACATTTAGGGTTGTCCAAACACTGTGACTAAAAAAATTCGTAACCCAACTACCGACTTCGGTTCCCCGCTAGGCACTCACTTCGAAAAGCTCCCTGGCTTTCTCGAAATGCTGGCACGCGTGGAGTCCTACACCGAACTGGGGGAACGATTGAGCGTAGGTTTGCCGCCTTCGATCCGTGCGCATGTACGCTTCGCCAGTATCGATGGGCAAAATCTCCGCTTCCTCGCTGATTCCTCAGCATGGGCTACAAAACTTCGCTTGTTATCTGACACCGTTATCGCTTTGGCCCATAGCCACGGCTACCCCGGTGTTACTACGCTTGCTGTTCGGGTGCGGCGTATAGGAAGTTCATACTGAAATTTTGGTGGCACCAAAAATTCAAACTAACTAGACGTTTACTAACACACACCAACGAACAACTCGCTTTGAAGCCTTATTCAATTCCAACTTATTAACTCAAACTTCTTAAACTCAATATTTTTGCTGAAACTTTTTTAGATTTTAGGTTTATGAAAATTTATAAGACGTGCTGAGGGTGTCCGAATACAGTAGGTGCAATTCCAGCATCGGCAAACGTCACTTCTTCCCAAGCCTGCGGCTGCGCTTTCAGTGCGCGCACTAACTTGTTATTTAATGCATGTCCGCTTTTATGCGCACTTAAAGCACCTAAAATTGGTTTGCCCAGCAGGTACAAATCACCCACCGCGTCAAGAATTTTGTGCCGTACAAATTCGCTTTCGTAGCGCAGACCATCTTCGTTCAACACACGATAGTCATCCAATACGATGGCGTTGGCCATGCTGCCGCCTAACGCCAGATTGCGCCCACGCAAAACTTCAATGTCGCGCATAAAACCGAAGGTTCGTGCACGGCTGACTTCTCGCACGAACGATGTTTTAGCAAAATCGAGCGTTAGCTTTGAAGCCTGCGGCGCAATAGCTGGGTGATCAAATTCGATGTTAAAGCCGATTTTAAAGCCGTTATGCGGCTCAAGCCGCGCCCACTTGTCGCCTTCACGCACTTCAATCAACTTTTTGATGCGAATGAAGCGCTTCGGCGCTGATTGCTCAGCAATGCCGGCGGATTGAATCAGAAACACAAAAGGCCCAGCGCTACCGTCCATGATCGGAACTTCAGCAGCACTTAGCTCGATGACGCAGTTATCAATTCCCAAACCAGCCAACGCACTCATTATGTGTTCGACGGTAGCAACGCGCGCAGTGCCATTACTTAAAGCGGTACAAAGCGAGGTATCGACTACCAAATGCCCAGCAGCAGGAATACAGACCGCAGGCGTCAAATCCACACGCTTGAACACAATCCCATGATCCGCTGGCGCTGGCTTGAGCGTCATATAGACCTTTTGCCCTGAGTGCAGGCCTACGCCGGTTGCGCTAATTTCCGTTTTGAGTGTTCTCTGACGAAGCATTCTTTTCGGGGCCAACTGTTAAGGGTTAAAAAGCAGGGATTAAATTTAGTCGTCGCTATATGCGCTAGCGCACATACACCCCTAAAGTTTGGGGGAACAATTATGGCGAAATCATAGCACGTTGAATTGTCATTCTCACCTGAACTGATGCAATAAAACGACGATCTGTTGTATTTGCGCCACAATGCACACGATTCAAGGCTATCTTTCGACAAAATGAAGGCTTTAAGCTGCGTTTGAAGCGGCTAAATGCGAAAAAGGCGTGAAATTTCACTACGGCGCGCGACTTTCCGCAGCTTCGAAAAAGGGCACGGGCTGACCCACTTCAAAGCTGCGCTTCCACTGCGCGAGCATCGCACGGGACTCCTCACCGACGCGTACCTGGGGAAATGATGCCAGCTGCCCCTCCTTGATTTCACGTTCACTGACGCTTTTTTCCGCACTTTGGAACGCCTTGAGCAAGTCCTTATGCTGATTCAAGGCCTCTAATAAATACGCGCGGCCAAAATAACTGGTCTCAAAATCGCCGCCACACCCAAATGAGGCACGATCACCGCGCGCGGAGGTCATTACCACTGTTTGCGGGCCGGATAGTGCGTCCAAATAGCCGCCCGAGTAACACGCAGAAACCAAGATCACACGTCGCCGAATGCCGGCTTGCGCTAACGCACGCGCCAAGGTTGTTGGCGTAATTTGATTCAGCGCCAAAGGCGCTAGATGCAGCGCAAATTCGTGCGTAGCGCTCCCGTGGCTGGTTAGAAATAAGAACAAAATGTCTTCGTCTAAGTCCATCTTTTGCGCCATTCCTTTTAGGGTGGCGCGTAAATTGGTCAAACTTGCTAGCGGGTAACGCGTGGTCGTGCGCGGATGGTTGACCAAAATTTGCGTATGTTTCGCAGCGCCGAAGCGCTGCTCAAATAATGCCTTGGCATAAACCGCTTCATTTAGAAAAGTATTTTCGCCGCCGTCGCCCGCCATGGCTAGCACAAACAATTCTGCGGTTCCCTTTTTGGATGGCTGTAGCGTACTGAGCGCCGTTTCGACCATGCTGCGCTGCGCATACATCACCGCCTCCGGATCGAACTCAACTTTCGGTTCAATCAATGCGGCTTCTTCTGCGTAAAGCCTGTCCTCATCTAAATTCACGTAGCGCGGGTAATCGATGCGCAAAGGCCCCACGGTAGGCCATAGCGTCAGCGCCGCGAAAATCACGCTCAAGCTAAGGCGCCTGACCGGCGTTGCACCGACGTTGACAAAACGCAGGCCTTGGTAGCTAGCAAAGAGCCACCACGCTAAGCAAACTGGCAACAAGTAGGCCGTGTAGTTAGCACTTTTTACGGAAAGATTTAACTGGCTCGCGCTGACTGTCCAAAACGCGCCAATCAACCATTGCGCGACTAACAATAAGCTGGCGAGCGAAAATGCCGCTTGTGCCCGACGGTTTACCATCAAAAACGCGGTACCCAACAAAAGTAACGCACTGAATCCATCGCCAAGCAGTCCGTCTAAGCTAAACAATACCGGCTGACCCGCCAGTTGCCAAAGCTGTAGCAACACGCTGACGCCTATGCCCAGCAGCACAATCAGCCAAAAATGCACGTCCGGCCGCTCCGGCGCTATTGATCGTGCGCGTACGCCAAAGCAAAGCAGCAGGCCTGCCATAATCGTTTTCGCAAACTCTAGCAACGCGGCAGTCATGTTGGATGCTTGTGATGTTTCAATTTTTCAGCGGAGCAGTCGTGATGACGCCAGTGTAGCCGATGCCGCGCAAATGTTGCGTTCACGCCGCGTGTCCGGAGGTAACAACCTTCTGGAGGTAACAACCTAAGCGCAACAACCGCTGTGTCTGTAGCACTGCGAATCCCGCTACCATGCAAGCCACTCAACTTAAGCCAGACACACTTTAAATGCAGACTAATGCAAGCCCCGATGCGCAAAGCCTGCTCAATGTGCGGGATTTACGCCTGCGTTTTGGCCGCGCTGAGATCCTATCAGGCGTGTCTTTTAGCTTAAAGCGCGGCGAAGCGCTTGGACTAGTCGGGGAATCAGGCTCAGGCAAGACCACGACCGCCCTGAGCGTGATCCAGCTTTTGTCAGAATCAGCAAAGTTATCTGGCTCCATTCGATACCAAATGCGTGATGGCAAAGTTTTGGAGTTACTAGACCTACCAGAGGCGAAGCTGGTGCGATTGCGAGGCTCTGAAATTGGCATGGTCTTTCAAGATGCTTTGGCAGCACTGAATCCGGTACGCAGCGTCGGTAGTCAGCTGCGTGAAGTGTTGATTGTGCATCGTGGTGTGTCAGGCAAGCCCTTACATGCAGCCGCGCTAGCTTGGCTAAAACGAGTTGGCATCAACGATGCGGACGTGATTATCAAACGTTATCCGCATGAGCTTTCCGGCGGGCAGCGCCAGCGTGTACTCATTGCGCTAGCGTTGGCTTGCGAGCCCGCACTGCTTATTTGCGACGAGCCCACGAGCTCCCTAGACGTTACGGTGCAAAAGCAAGTCATTACGTTGTTGAGCGATTTGCGCCGCGAAGTTGGCTTAAGCATGCTTTTTATCAGCCACGATTTAGCACTCACGTCTGAACTGTGCGATCGCATCGCCGTCATGAGAAATGGTCAGATCGTCGAAATAGATCAGGCAAGCCATATTTTTAACTCGGCCACACATCCCTACACGCAAGGCTTACTCAAGTGCCGCCCGAGCTTAACTAGTAATCCAGAAAAACTGCTCACGGTGGCTGATTTTGAAGCCGGAAACACCGAGCAAATACCGCGCGACGTTGCCAGGCGCGCGGCGGAACTTAATGCGGCACCGGAGTTTTTACGCGTAGAAAATCTAGTCGCAAGCTATCCAGCACGCGGCTTAGCGCAGCTCTGGCAAAAACCAAAGCTTGCGGTCGAACGGGTAAATTTTAGCCTTAAACGCGGCGAGTGCTTAGGCATCGTCGGCGAATCAGGCTCGGGTAAAACCACCCTAGCCCGCTGCTTAGTGCGCTTACATAATGACTGCAGTGGCAGCATTTTGCTGGATGGCACCGAGCTTATGACTCCGAGTGGCGCGAACTTACGCAAGCTGCGCCGACGCTTTCAGATGGTGTTTCAAGACCCGTATTCGTCGTTAAACCCGGCCCTGAGTATTGAGCGCACGTTGCTTGAACCGCTGATCGTGCATGGTTTACATCCGACGCGGCGCGGCGAACGGGTGCTGGAATTGTTAGATGCCGTAGGCTTAAGCGCCAGCGCACTGGAACGCAACCCAGCAGAGTTCTCAGGCGGGCAGCGCCAACGCATCGCGATCGCACGCGCCTTAGCGGTTGAGCCAGAACTGCTCATCTGCGATGAATCCGTCAGCGCCCTTGATGTTTCCGTACAGGCGCAAATTTTGAATCTGATCAAAGACTTGCAAAAGCAGTTCGGTCTCACTTTGATTTTTATCAGTCATGACTTAAGTGTGATCCGCTTTTTAGCCGATCAGGTTTTGGTGATGGCCGATGGTGCGACAGTCGAGCATGGCGCTTGCGAGTTGGTCTATGTAAATCCACAGCATCCGATTACCCGCGGATTGTTAGCGGCGGTTCCGCGCGGGATCGGGTTAAGCTGACCGGCTGCGCCGCAGCAAACTCAAACCCCATAAGCACCAGCCGAGCATTAGCAATAGGCCGCCAAACGGCGCAATTTTTGCCAGAAAGGGCGGCGCACCCAAGGCCAATGCCAGCAGGCTTGAACAAAATAATAGCGTGCCAACCACAAAAGCAAAACCGGCCAGCATTCGAATCGGCAACTGCTTGGCGCTTTGCTGCGTGCCTAAAATGATCAGCACCAGCGCATGCACGATCAACATGCGCAACGCCAAGTCGAAACGCAGCTGCGCGCTCGGCATTAGGGTGAATAAATGCGCGCCTAGCGCGCCTAAAACCACCCAAATCAGGCCCAAAAAGCTGCCAAAAACACCGAAGAATCTTGCCATCGTGCGTATTTCCTATGTTTGCCCGTCAAAAACAGTCAAAAACTGCGGTTTTTTATCTCACCACTTGCATTAAGTATGTCTTGTAAGTTATTGTTTTGACTCGCCATCAACAGCGACCGGTACCTAGCCGAAGAACAATAGCAGCAGCGTCTAAAATGTGCGCTCGAAATAACTTAGTTGTCGAATAATGTTTTGAGCAAATCGCAAATAGACACTTTTTAGGCAGCAGGAAGCTGCCTTTTTTTTCGCCTGCTTTTTAGCGAACTGCTTAGCCCAATGGCGCGAGTCAGGGCTCGCCGCAAAGCAAGCGCCGAATGTGCTCATCCATTGTTTCTTGTCGCATGCGGCATTCGCGCTGCAAATCGCTGTGGTGTTGCTGAATCCATTTCTCAATTAAAACCCCGGCATTTGGACCGCTGAAATCATCAATTTCGCTGCTGGCGCCAACCGCAAAACCCAAGGCAGCAGGCCCAAAGGTTTTGACCAAAAATCGACTTACGTCACTAAACATTTGCGGCTCGCGTAGGCGCAAGCCAGCAAGTGGATTGGGCGCATCATCGGCAAACGGATCGTGGTAGCGACGAAAAGCACCGCCGCCCTGATTGGAATCGGCAGCATTAGCAGCGACCTGCGCTGCAGCATCCCTTCCTTGCCCAAGCAAGTCGCGCGGCCCCTTACCAGAACCGGCGCGCGCAAACGGATCGGACGGTAAACCGCTAGCACTATCACTGCGCGAAGAGGTTGCCGAATTTTGCGCCGTCGAGGCATCTGCATTCGGCGCATTTGCGCTTGAACCCTGCGCTGTCGTTGATGGCGCTGTGGAAGGATCAATGCCGCTGGTATCTGAATCGGCACTTTCGGTAGCCGCAATTGGCGTTTGCACTGCCATCGTAGGCCGGCCAATTTCGCCACGTGCCACTTCCAGGCGCACAGAATCCGCGGCGCTCACTTTAACCGGTGCGCTCGTCAGCACCGGACGCGCCGCCGCCGCCGGTGCAGTCGGTGGCGCAATGTTAGGCGTGACTGCTTGCGCGTCAACGCTTAAATCAGGCGCTGCAGCGCTAACCGGGTTCGCACTCGCTGCGTCCGCACGACTCAGTACCGGCCGCGCTACCGCAGCAGGCACCGTAGGTTTAGCGACAACAATGCTTAATTTTGCTTGCTCAACGCGCAAATCTGGCTTTGGCGCGTCGGGCTGCACGCGCATGGGGCGCGTGATATCCACCGCTTGCACGGGATCAGCAATTTGACCGATTACCGGCTTTTCATCAGTAATCGTCAAATCCACGGGCAACCGATCAATACTTCGATTCGCGGTCGCCACAGGATTTGCCGCAATGACCGGCTCTATATTAAGTGTCTGCACACCGGGTAAAATGGAGATTGGTGCGGCAGC
>Ga0105046_10009872_pt1 | contig 14894 bp, 15 predicted proteins | sample MAT03_FD_78385 | JGI IMG/M metagenome (GOLD analysis project Ga0105046, IMG submission 78385) | Freshwater microbial communities from Lake Fryxell liftoff mats and glacier meltwater in Antarctica - MAT-03 (megahit assembly) | ecosystem: Environmental > Aquatic > Freshwater > Ice > Liftoff... | reverse complement strand
AGACATTTATAGTTCACTGCATTATTCTGAAAATCCTCTCATTCTGTGAACCTGGATTCAAATATTGGATTGGTTCGGCGATCGTCATTTGTCAGAATCCATTTTTTCAGAATAAATGCTTGTATTCACATACCCCACCCCACTTTGACTAAAAACTTCCGTTGATTGAAATTGATTTTAGGTCCTAACCGATTCGAGATTCAAAGATTCACCACCACAAGGACGCAGTGAGAACACGACGCCCAACCAGATAGTAACATCGCAATCTGTGTTTGATTTTTTAATCAGATCAGCCAACCCCCTATTCAATCCCTAATCCTCTTCCCGCAATCCCCTGTTTTTACCTAGTTTGCATCCCATGAAAGCCTTTCTCGCTCTTGTATCTTTCCTTTTAAACTTCTTATCCTATCCTCTTGTAAGTCAGTCAATTCAGAAAAAGGGAAACCAACGCATAGATTCAAAATATCGTTTTTATCTGGGAGCAGATTTGTCTTATGTGAACGAACTGGAAGATTGTGGAGCGCAGTTCAGAGACAAGGGCGTTGAAAAGGATGTTTATCGGATTTTTGCCGATCACCAATGCAGCATTGCCCGCATCCGGATCTGGCATTTAGCCAATTGGACAAGTTATTCCAATCTGGAGGATGTCAAAAAAAGCATCCGGAGAGCTAAATTTCATGGGATGAGGGTGTTGCTCGATTTTCATTATTCCGACAATTGGACGGATCCGGCAAGGCAAATGATACCTATGGCCTGGAGGGAAGTTCCCAATGACTCAATTCTTGGCGATTCAGTCTACAAATACACAGAATCGGTTTTAATGGCTTTATATATGGAGGATTTGCTTCCGGAAATGGTTCAGGTTGGAAACGAAATCAATGCTGAAATTTTGCAGAAAACGGAAAAAGCAGTTTATCCCATCCAATGGAAACGCAATGTTTTTCTTTTGAATAAAGGACTTGCTGCTGTGAATGCCGTTTCAAAGAAAACCAAATCACCCATTGCCACCATGCTTCACATTGCTCAACCGGATCAGGCATTTTACTGGTTTCAAAAAGCCAGGGAAAACGGCATTGCTCCTTTTGATTGGATCGGATTGTCTTATTACACCCAATGGTCAAAATTCAATCTGAATCAATTGGGGAAAGAAATAGCCCTGCTAAAAAAGACATTTAACAAAAGGGTAATGATTGTAGAAGCTGGATATCCTTTTACCTTGGTTAATGCAGACAGCGCCAATAATCTTTTGGATACCGTTTCTCAATTGCCCGGATATTCCATTAGTCTATTGCAACAAAAACGTTTTATGATCAATCTCACTTCAACGGTTTTGAAGTCGGGTGGAGAAGGCGTCATTTATTGGGAACCGGCCTGGATTTCAACGCCCTGCAAAACGCAATGGGCGCAGGGATCGCATTGGGATAATGCCACATTTTTTGGGAACGAAAACCCGCACAATGCTTTACCGGTGTTTGATTTTTTTAGTGAGAAACTATATCCTGATGTGGTTAATTCATCCGGAAAAAAATGAGGTCTGAATTTCGATGATTAATCAATTAGTGAATATCAAAAAGCGTAGATGTAGATGGAATTTTAATCAAGTCCCTCTCCATTGGAAAGGGATTTAGGGTGAGGTTCTTGTCTAAGCAATTCCCGTTAGTTAAAATTTAAGTTTACCTCAGCACTTCCATCCGAAATCCCTTTTCAATCAAACCTTTTAGTATGATTGGCAAGGCCGTTTTTACATTCTGCTCTGCCTTTACATTGTCGTGCATCACAATGATTGAACCCGGAATCACATTGTCCAACACGTTATGAACCACCATTTCCGGTGACAGTTTAGAGTCGTAGTCTTTGCTCAATACATCCCACATAATAATCTGATACCCTCTTTTTTTCAGGTGAAAAATCTCTCTTGGCGAAATCCGTCCATACGGAGGTCGGAATAGGAGTGGAGCTTCCGGATTCAAATGAGGTTTCAAAACAGCGGCACATTCTCCCACATTGGCCAGATAATTAACCACTTTGGTCTTAAAGCCATTGAGATGGTTTTGGGTATGATTTCCGATCTGGTGGCCACGAAGGAGGATTTCTTGCACCAAATCGGGTCGTTTCATAGCATTTTCACCCACCATAAAAAAGGTCGCCTTCGCCTGGTAGCGATCCAGTTCCTCCAGAATAAACGGAGTCAGATCCGCAATCGGGCCATCGTCAAAGGTGAGATACACAACGGGTTCAGTTGTCTCAACGGTGAATCGCAGTCCTTTCCCCAGAATTTTAACAATGCGGGGTGTTTTAGCGGGTACCAGCATCGGATGGGGAATTAAAGAGCTCTTTTTTCTGTACCACAATCACCAGAATCAGAAATACAATCGGAAAAACAAGTCCATAACCAATCTGACTCATTTCATTTGCAGGCATCCAACTTCGTGATGCAAAACACAATCCCAAGGCAGAACCAAAGAGCAGACCTACTTTCCCAAATTCCCAATCTACCTTAAAGTGGGCCAGACTTCGGTGCCAGGAAAAAGCGCACATGCAGGCATAGCAAATTAATAAGGCCAAAGCCGCACCCGTCATTCCCATTTTTGGAACGAGGATTAAATTAAGCAAGGCATTGATCACCAATCCACCCATTGAAATGATTGTACCCCACAAGGTTTTATCCGAAAACTTGTACCAGAAGGATAAATTATAATAGACTCCAAAAAGAAAATTGGCCAGAAGCAGAATGAAAATCGCATCCATTCCCAACATGAATTCAGGTTTTCTCAGGAACAATTTTAAGATAAATGGGAGATTTCCCTGAATGCCCACCAAAGCAATCAAACCCGCTGCCACAAACCAGGTGAATGATTTTGATAAATAGGAGGCAGTATCTTTTTTATCCTGAATTGAGAAAAAGAAGGGATCTGCTGCATATCGGTAGGCCTGAATTCCCAGATTGATAAAAATCGCAATCTTGGCACAACCTGAATACACTCCAATCAGATCTTCATTGGATATTCCGGGATAAAATCCAATAGGACAAAGGTTTTCAAGCCAAATTCTTCCGAAAATATCGTTGCTCACTCCCACAAGCCCCATCACTACGATCGGCATAGAAAACCGCCAGATTTTAGCATTCAATGCCTTATCAAAACTCCAGGAAAAGCCGGTGAGACTCTTAAGCATCAGGAAGAAAGAAAGAAAAGAGGAGGCAAAGTTGATGTATAGAATCAGTCTGTAATTTATTCCCAACGGATTAAGGTTGTCCAGAAATGGAATTCCGGATAAAAAAAGCAGGCTTAAGCCGATGGTAAAAAAGATAGAGCCCAACCGCACTTTAAAAAATTGAAAACTGCGGTTGTTGTTTCTTAGTGCTGCAAGAAATATTCCCAGAATGCTGTCTGCGACCAGGGTTCCAGATATGATCAACAGATCAACCGAATTGAGTTCTGGCATTCGGTAGGCCAGGAATGCATAAGCGAAAGGAAAAAGCAGGATTGCGGCCAGAATTTGAAAAGAAATGATTTTTTGTTCAATGTTTTTTTTCTCCTCCGGTTTGTCGTTCGCATAACGGAATAAAGCTGTTTCAAGACCGAGTGGAAACAAGATTGAGAGCACGGCTGCGTAGGCTAATACTTCAGACAGCACAGAAAAGTCATGCAGGCTGAGCCGGGAAGTTTGGAGAGGAAGCAACAGGTTGCCTATCAATCGGCCCAGAATACTGGTCAATCCATAGGTGGCAGTCTGACTGGCGAGTCGCTTTAACATGAAGCCTCAAAAAAACAACCGGAATTGGTGCCAAACAACAGGAGTTTTTTAAGAGGGCATTTAATGTCTGATATTTATCAGTAAATAGGGGTAAAAAGCGCTGTCTGAGAAAGAAAAATCTTCAATCCTCTTTTATTCCTGTCATCCGCCTTGGTGGGCTTAGGAAAATGCTTTTTATTCGCACCCGATTTACAGTCACAACTAAATGGCTTCACACAGCATATCAACAAGCAATACCAATCTCTGGGGAGGAGGGGTTGAACCAATGAAAGCGAGCTACGGCAAGCTCATGATGTGGTTCTTCTTAATGTCTGACACTTTTACGTTTTCAGCACTCCTTATTACTTACGGTCTCATCCGATATTCCCATCCGGCTTACGGTGGTTCACTGGATCATGCCGTATTCTCACAGGAATACTGGCCATTGCCCGATATGGTGTTTAACGGAATCCCGTTTTTACATGGAGTTCATCTTCCACTGGTATTTGTTGGTATCATGACTTTCATCCTCATCATGAGTTCTGTAACCATGGTTCTTGCCGTTGAAGCTGGACATAGAATGGACCGGGAAGATGTTCAAAAGTGGATGTTATGGACCATTTTAGGGGGAATCGCTTTCCTTTCCTGCCAGGCCTGGGAGTGGACCCACTTAATTGTTGGTTCTGAAGAGGGAACTATGGTAGATGGTAAAATATTTTATGGTGCCAACCTCGTCCGAAATGAATATGGCCCACCTGCATTTGCGGACCTGTTTTTCTTCATCACCGGCTTCCATGGAACGCACGTTTTATCCGGAGTACTTCTGAACATCATCATTTTTTACAATACAACTGTCGGGGTTTATGACCGCACCGGGCATTATGAAATGGTTGAAAAAGTAGGTTTGTACTGGCACTTTGTAGACCTTGTCTGGGTTTTTGTATTTACCTTTTTCTATCTCATCTAAACGAATTAACACCTATGTCATCAACTGAAAATATTGAACAGTCGGGAGCTATTGTAGCTCAGAAGCCCGATACAAAAGCAATCTGGGTTACCTTCTGGATCCTGCTTGGAGTTACAGCACTGGAATTTTTGATCGCATTTACTTCCGATTCAAAACCGTTCAGGATTATAACTTTCGTTCTTCTCACGTTTGTGAAAGCGTATTTTATCGTAGCAAATTTCATGCACCTTAAGCATGAAGTCAAAACGTTGATCTGGAGCGTGGTTTTACCCACTACTTTTATTGTCTGGCTTGTTATCGCACTTATTTATGAAGGTGGTTCCATACTGGGGTCACACTAATTCATGGGCATTTTAAAAGGAGCCAGAACTGGTTTACTGCTTCTCCTAACAGCAGGGCCAATTCTGGTTTTTTTGTTTTTATACACTTTCGGTAAAAATCATTTTGAACTGGATACCTATCCTTTAAAAAGACCAGATTTTTGCCAGTTCCAGGATACCATTCCGGAAGCCTTGCTTTTTATTGATTCCAATAATCCTTCCAAACAAATTTCCCAAAAGGCATTTTCTCAGCAGAAAGAACGATTGCGGGTATTTTGGGAGAAAATCAGCTCAAGCCCGGTTATTGTTCCAATCAAAAGGATTGATTCATCGGATAGGCTGGCTTCTACCATTCCAAACGGACTTGTATACCAAAAAGCGGAATTCTGGCTATCAGCCGATACCGTCCTGGAAATTCAATCAGCAAAAGGACTTTCAAGAAAAAGACTTCCCGCTCCACCCAGAGCCTTTTTATTTGACAAGAATCAGAACCTTCGGGGCGTATACGGGTTATGTATTGGATTGTCAGTCGATACACTGATGTTAGAATATAAAATATTAACAGACCACTAGTTTATGGCTCAATCGCTTTTTGATTCTCAAAAAGAAGCACTGTACCGAAAGATCGTTTTTGTCGTTTCCATTGCCATTCCGGGTGTGGTGGCATTTCTGATTTTAATGCCTCAAACAGGAAAACTGGGCAATTTTGATGTGTCATCTTTTCCAGCCATCAATGCGGGTTTAAATTCACTCACTGCCCTTTGTCTTGTGATGGCCCTTATTGCGATCCGTGCGAAAAACATTGTGATTCACAAATCGTGGATGATGCTGGCTTTCGTTTTGTCCACTTGCTTTTTGGTTTTGTATGTTTTGTATCATTACCAGGGTCCACCCACACGATACGGCGATACCGACCACAATGGTTTGGTAGACCAGGCGGAGAAAATGGCAGCCGGACCTCTTCGGATGGTTTATTTTTCTTTACTGATCACCCATATTATTTTGGCGGCCGTGGTTCTTCCCTTCATTCTTTTTTCTTTTTACTACAGTCTTAGCAATCAGATTGATAAGCATAAAAAAATCGTTCGTTTTACCTGGCCGGTATGGTTTTTTGTTGCAGTCTCGGGAGTTTTGGTTTACTTTATGATCCGGCCTTATTATCCATTTTAATATGAAAGCATTTCACTTTTTCCTTTTGATTCTGGTTTTGTTTCTAACTGCCGGTATGCAGGACAGCCTCGCACAATGCGCTATGTGTAAAGCAACGATCGAAGCAAATGCAGCCAATTCAAGTAAATATGGCGTTGGACTAAATACAGGAATCCTTTATCTGATGTGCGTGCCCTATATTGCGGGTGCTGTCCTTGGGTATCTCTGGTATAAGAACGCGAAATTGAAAGGGAAGCTTCCCAAATTTAGTTAACCCACCAGTGGTCTTTTGCTTTTCAAATTTATAATTTATCATTCATAATTTATAAATATTGAAGAGATTTTCAATTGGTACATAGTTGATATTTCCCCTTGATCCGAACGGTACAATACGATTTTCAGCCAGGCAATCTGGAAGATTCTGAACCAGGAAAATGGTCGGTTTCGGATCTGGATGAAGGGGGAACCTTAATCAACATCGGGCCGCAACACCCTTCTACACACGGCGTCTTACGGCTTGAAGTAAAACTTGACGGGGAGCTGGTGGTGGACGTAGATCCGCACATCGGCTTTTTGCATCGCTGTTTTGAAAAGCACGCTGAATCGCTTCCATTCAATCAAATCATTCCGTATGTAGATCGGATGGATTATGTAGCAGCTATGAATTCAGAGCATGTGTATGCAATGGCAGTCGAAAAGTGGCTCGGTATTTCATCCGAAATTCACCCCCGTGTAGAATTTATCCGGATTCTGGTGGCCGAGTTAAACCGGATCGCCTCTCACTTTGTGGCCATTGGTACCTACGGGCTTGATTTAGGTGCATTCACTCCCTTCCTTTGGTTGATGCGAGACAGAGAACACATCCTTAGAATGCTCGAATGGGCTTCAGGGGCCCGGATGTTGTATAATTATATCTGGGTAGGAGGTTTGTTCTACGATCTGCCACCCGGTTTTGAAGAAAGAGCCGCTGAGTTTGCAAAATACCTGGAGCCAAAACTGAAAGAACTGGTTGATCTGCTGCTTTACAATCAGATTTTTATTAACCGAACGGCAGGCATTGGTTCCATCCCCAGAACTCTTGCCGTAAATGCCGGATTAAGTGGCCCAATGCTTCGTGCCTCCGGAATTAAAAAAGATGCCCGGAAAGATCCAGGGTATAGTCTGTATTCACATTTGGAATTTGATGTTCCGATCGGAAAGGGTGAACAAGGTATTTTAGGCGATTGCTGGGACAGAACCTATGTGCGGGTGATGGAATGCTATGAATCATTAAAGCTTGTCCGGCAATGCGTAGATAAACTCACCAACGAACACAAACGGAGCCAGGAATTCAATCCGCAACAAACCTGCCCAAAGAAAATTAGACCGGCTGCCGGCAATTATTTTTTCACAGGCGAAACTCCGCGAGGCGAACTTGCTTTTTTTATGTCTGCGGATGGCCGTTCGGATATTCCCCTTCGGCTAAAGGCCAGGACTCCGTCGTTTTGTAATCTCTCCATTCTTCCTGAAATTTCAGGTGGGCATTTGCTCGCCGATCTGATCGCCATCATCGGTTCCATTGATCTTGTGATGGGCGAAGTGGATCGGTAAGATTCTTTAAATGGGACCTAATGGCAAAGTAGGAGAACTTTCCGAAATACGATAAGTACTGATAATCAAAACTCCCTCTCCTTTGGAGAGGGCCAGGGTGAGGTCGAAATGGAGGTTTCTTGCACAATCTGATGTTTCTGGAAAATTTGATATGCAATGATCTTCAACTATTTCACCAAATAACTTTGCATCTATTTATAGAAAATACCAGATAACAATCTCATTTAAAGTCCATAAAGACTTTTTTGTGGACACTAAATATGCTTGGAAAGAAACCCGAGTGGAAATTGAATCACACCAACTCCCACTATCCAAAGAATTGTTTCGAGTTTGGCCCTGTTGATGCGATCTGCCAAATCAATTTTATCCTCTTTCATGAGAAAATATCTCTCTTTTCAGAGATCTTCAATGTTTGGGAAGCTTTCATTATCACTTAAGAATATGAAAAGAATGGTATAAGTATTTTCGTGATTCTGGAACTTTTGTCTTAATTCAGAAGGGGAAAACGCATTTAACATTTGTTTTTTTATTGACATTAGTACTAAGTCTCATAGGGACTTGCTATTGGTAGTATTGAATGCACAAGGATTGAAAAGTCTACCATGGCGGACGAAATAAAAAAGGTTAGTGTTGTCAACAATTTCACACACAATTATTAAATTTCGATCAAACAGCCTATTCACTTTTGCTTTTAGAAATATCTCGTCCCAATGAAACTTTAAAATTTCATGCCAAATTTGAATCTACCAATATTTTGTGTCGCTGGCACATAAAAACAAAGAAAAAGCTAAATAATATTAAATGAGGTCGGTATAAGTCCATTTTAGACCTAAACAAAATCTGGATGATTTTATATGGTTTTGCCCTGTTCATTCAATTTCTGTTTCATACAATTATTTTTAATTTACTATAAACCAGATATTGAGTTTTAAAATACCGATTATCAGTGTCTTGAGCTCTGCAAAATCGCTCTAAAACAGAAATGGCGACCCTTTTCGAAGTCGCCTGAATCTTGAATATGAAATCCGACTAGCGGTTGTATTTCTTATTGAATTTCTCAACACGACCAGCAGCATTGAATGATTGCTTTTTGCCGGTATAGAAAGGATGCGATGCAGAGGAAACCTCCATACGAATCATAGGATAGGTTTTGCCATCTTCCCATGCGATGGTTTCACTTGAGGTCATTGTAGACCGGGTTAAAAATTTGAAGTCACTGGAAGAGTCAGCAAAAACGACTTCATTATATTTTGGATGGATATCAGCTTTCATCGTCAAAAAAATTTCGGACCGCAAAAGTAGGAAAAAAAGATTTTGAAACGCATTTTGGGTTGATATTTTTATTCTTTTTTTACACAGCCCATCCTGATACCTTTACAGCCCTTTTAAAATATGGCCATTTCCCGAGCAAGTATCGAGCAAATTACACTTTCCGCAGATCTGGTAGGTCTTGTGAGCGAATATGTTAGCCTCAAAAAAAAGGGAGTGAACTGGGAGGCATGCTGTCCATTCCATGATGAAAAGTCGCCATCCTTCAAAGTAAATCCAGCCAAAGGTATTTATAAGTGCTTTGGTTGCGGAAAAGGAGGGGATGCGATTTCATTTGTGATGGACATCGAATCCATGTCTTATGTTGAAGCTCTCCGGTTTTTAGCAAAAAAATACAACATCGCTCTGGAAGAATCGGCCACCGATCTGAAGGAAGATCAGGCAAAGCAATCTGAGAAAGAATCGCTTCAGATTGTGATGAACTTTGCCCAGGAATACTTTCACCGGAATCTTTTGGAAAATGAAGACGGGAAAGCCATCGGGATGACTTATTTTAAAGAACGTGGTCTGCGAGCCGACATCATTGAAAGTTTTGGTCTTGGATACGCTCTTGATCAATGGGATGGCCTTCTTCAGGAAGCAACAAAAAAGCAATTCAATCAGGAGTTACTGGAGAAAGCAGGTCTCATTCTGGTGAATGAAGAAACCCACAAAATCTACGATCGGTTCCGGGGAAGAGTCACTTTTCCAATTTCCAATGTTGCCGGAAAAGTGATTGCCTTTGGTGCCCGTATGCTTGGGAGCGATAAAAACCAACCTAAGTACATCAATAGTCCTGAAAGTCTGCTTTACGACAAAAGCAGCGCATTATACGGATTGTATCAGGCACGAAATGCCATCCGGCAATCGGATATGTGTTACCTCACCGAAGGGTATATGGATGTGATTGCAATGCACCAATCCGGCATAGCCAACACCGTAGCCAGCAGCGGAACCTCGTTAACAGAAGGCCAGATCAAACTCATTGGCCGGTTTACACAGAACCTCACACTATTATATGATGGCGATAAAGCCGGAATCAAAGCCTCACTCCGTGGAATTGACCTGATCGTTTCTGCAGGACTGAATGTGCGGGCAGTGGTTTTACCCGATGGGCACGACCCGGATAGTTATGCGAAGGCTTTCGGCTCAGAAAATCTGGAACAATACCTGAAAACCCATACGCAGGATTTCATTGCTTTTAAGGCTGGCCTTGCGGCTGAAGAGGCTGCATTGGATCCCATTAAACGAGCCGAATCCATCGATTCTATTGTAGAAACCATAAGCCTGGTGAATGATGTAATCAAGCGTTCTGTCTTTGTTGGAGAGACAGCCCGTTTGTTTAAAATGAGCGAAGAGGCGTTGACTGAATCGCTGAACACCCGGATTTTCGAAAGACTTCGGAAGCCAAAACCCAGAATTGCCCAGACTTCTTCCTCACCGGAATTCGCTGAAAGGTCCACTCAGGATAATACAGCAACGCAGGCTTTTGAACAACAGAAAACTCCGTTGTTTGAATTGGAAAAAGGTTTAATTCGTAGTCTAATTCTTTATGGCCATAAACCGATTGAAGAAGAATACCTGATTTCGCATTACATCCTCGACCAGGTGGCTGAGTTGGAGTTAAAGTCAGAAACACTTCAGAAACTTAAAGTTGAATATTCGGAACGATTGGATTTTGGAGAAGAAATGTCGCCTGATTTTTTTCTTCATCATCCGGTGGAAGTGATCAAAAGATTGGTGATTGATATGTGCGCTGAGTTTTATCAATTAAGTCCGAATTGGGCGGATAAATACAAAATTATTATTCCAACGGAAGAAGATCTTCTTTCCAGTTCCTTATATGCCAATATATTACGATTAAAAAAGGAACACGTTATGGAAGAATTGAAAGAGCTTGAGATCCGGCTGGAAAACCTTAAAGAAGGCGAAGATGAGATGGAAATTCTCAAGAAGTTTTTAGAAAAGAAGGAAATAGAAATGGCACTTTCAAAAGAATTGGGTTCAGTGATCAACTAAGTTTACAAGTCAATTCCCATATTTGCATTTATTATCTGAAATATCATTGAATGGGATACCTGTACAGAACCCTGTTTTTATTCGTTATTTGTTTGATGTTCTGCTGTGAAAAAACTTCAGAGAACAAGCCTGCCGTCGTTCCGTTCCCTGTTGATACTGCCTCTGCCGACCAATACATGGTGTGTGTGATTGATACCATTCAATACATTGCTTACACCAAAGGCAGCACCGGACCCAATACCGTGAAATTGAACTTTAACACTTTGGATCTTTCCCGGTTCTTTTCCGAAGCTCTGGTAACCAGGGCAGGCCAACCCTGTGTTCGCAATATGGAATTGACTTTGTATAATTTTATGACCCGAAAAATCGGTAATTACACGGGCGCTCAGGTTTTTGCTGAAAGTAAAACCGATCTCATCGTAAACCGGGTGGATGTGGAAGAGCAGAACTGGACTATTTTTAATGCATCTACAAACCGGGTTCAGGTTACCTACGTAGACAGCACGATAGCCAAAGGAAATTTCAGTTTTAAAATGCAGAATGCAAAAAATCCTTCCCGGTTTTTAGAAGTAACGAAAGGTGCATTTAAGCTTCGGTTGCGCTAGCTGACCCTAATAATTTCTGCCTAGGGTTTCTTTTTTAAAATAGTATGACCCATACGGTCCCTTTTGGTTTCCAGATAGCGTTTATTGTGGGGATTTGGGGTGATTTCAATGGGAATCGTATCAACAATCTCAAGTCCGTATCCCATTAACCCCGCTCTTTTTACCGGGTTATTTGATATCAGGTTGATTTTCTGGATGCCAAGGTCTCTTAAAATTTGAGCCCCAACGCCATAGTCCCGTTCATCCATTTTAAATCCAAGACTTTCATTGGCTTGAACGGTATCCATCCCAAGTTCCTGAAGTTTATAGGCTTTCAGTTTATTAATCAACCCAATACCTCTTCCTTCCTGGTTCATATATAAGATCACGCCTCTTCCCATTTCATTTACAATTTCCATTGCCCTGTGCAGCTGTGGGCCACAATCGCACCGGCAGGAACCGAAAATATCGCCTGTCATGCAACTGGAGTGTACACGGACAGGCACAGAATCGCCTTCTTCCCATGTTCCTTTGATGAGTGCCAGATGGTGGTCACCCGTATTTTTCTGCCGGAACGCCACCAAATCAAAATCGCCCCATTCCGTAGGCATATTCACGCCAATTTCACGTTCAATTAAGGATTCCTGTTTGAGTCGGTATTCAACCAGATCACTGATGGATACCAACTTAAGTTTCAAACGATCTGCCAGAACTCTCAATTCGGGCAGTCGGGCCATTTCTCCATTTTCATCCAACACTTCAACCAATACTCCAGATGGACTTAAACCTGCCAACCGGGCAAAATCCATAGAAGCTTCGGTATGACCAGTACGCCTTAAAACGCCTTCGGTCTGTGCTTTTAATGGGAAAATATGCCCGGGTCTTCCTAATTCCTCTGGTCGTGTTTTGGGATTGACCAATGCTTTGATGGTTCGGTACCGATCGGAAGCAGAAATCCCGGTTGTGTTTCCCTGGCCAATCAGATCGACTGAAACGGTGAAAGCAGTTTCATGTGTTGCGGTATTTTTTCCAACCATCATATCAAGGCCCAGTTCATCACATCGTTCCTCCGTAAGCGATAAGCAAATCAATCCACGGGCTTCTTTTGTCATGAAATTGATGATTTCCGGTGTTGCTTTGTCGGCAGCACAAATCATATCGCCTTCATTTTCACGATCTTCATCGTCTACAACCAGAATGACCTCGCCGTTTTTTATGGCTTCAATGGCTTCTTCTATGGAGTCGAGACGGATGCTGTTTTCTTGCATAAGTTGGTTGGCAAAACGAGATTTTTTTGAAGAAAACCGGATGGTTATGCTTCTATATTTGTGCAAATTTAAGCGCTTCCTCTGAATGAATTTTTTCCTTTTTGATCCGGCCCAGATTAGCCTTCAGCTTCAACCTTTTACCTTAACCCGACCCATAGCACAAATACGGGTAGGTATTTTTACGATGGTGGAACGCTGGGAGAAATTGCTCTCACAACCCGTGCATGTCTGCGGGCATGATTTGTTGGAAAAATTGTGGCCAATTCCTGAGCATAAGACCGGCATCTGGTTGAATTCCGCATGGATACCAGGCGAATTTGACATCCCAATGGTTCAAAATCTGGAGCCAAATCAAGGATTATTCAGGGGAGACGTGCTTCTTGCTTTTCACCAGAAAGAAGATTCCCGTTTTCTTTCTTCGAGCCATGCCCCTGAATTTGATCTGGTGCGGCAAATTCCGGATGCGGTGCTGATAACCAGACCTTGGCACATCTTCTCAATCAATGGTAAAATTCTTCGTAGTGATTTTGAATTGGTAAAGAAGGGGAGGAGTTCAGTTTCCATCACAGATCCTTTTACGCGTGTTTATTCTCCTGAAAATATTTTTGTTGAAGAAGGAGTTGATATTAAGGCAGCCGTTCTTAATGCGTCAAACGGTCCAATTTATTTAGGGAAAAATTCCCAGATTCAGGAAGGATCCGTTATTCAGGGACCATTTGCGCTTCTGGATCACTCGGTGGTGAACATGGGTGCTAAAATTCGCCCGGATACTACGATTGGGCCATTTTGTAAAGTAGGAGGGGAGATCAATAACTCAGTTTTCTTTGGGTACAGCAATAAAGCCCATGATGGTTTTCTTGGAAATTCGGTGATCGGTGAATGGTGCAACCTGGGTGCCGATACAAATAACAGCAATCTCAAAAATAATTATGGCGATGTTAAGGTTTGGTCATACGCAGATAAAAGAATGATTTCTAGCGGACTACAGTTTTGCGGATTACTGATGGGAGATCACTGTAAAACCAGCATAAACACCATGTTTAATACAGGAACAGTTGTTGGGCCGGGCTGTAATTTGTTTGATGGCGGATTCCCTCCAACCCATATACCCTGTTTCACTTGGGGCGGAAACCATACCGGATTCGAAATCTACCGCCTGGATAAGTTTCTGGAAGCGGAAACCCGTGTGTATGCCAGAAAAGGTAAAATAATGTCTGAAGCATATCTAATGATTCTTCAACATTTGTTTGTCCGCTCAGCTAGTGAACCAAGACCCTGAAATTGAGGAAACCTCACTGTTTTAATATTACGATTTTGGCGATGGATGCTTCTTAAATAGGACTCGCTAAAAAAGTAAATAAATAATCAAAAAATAATAAGTCGCTGATAATCTATGACCCCTCTCCAATGGAGGCTTGTCCCGAACTTGCTTCGGGGGCGGGGTGAGGTCGAAAAGGAGGTTTCAATTATAGTCTGATGTTTCTTGAAAATTAGAGTGCAAGGATTTTGAACTATTTCGTAAAATACCCCTGCATCTTTTTATTGAAAATACGCCACAACAATCTAATTTTAAGACTCCAAAGACATTTTTTAGTAAGCCTTTAATTGCACCAGATCAGATTATTTTACCTGTTTATTTCTTTGAACTGGCTTTGAAAAATCACTTTCAAAAACAAAATGCCGCCTCATAGAAGCGACATTTTAATCCAATAATAACCTGTCTAATAGTGGTTTGAGTAGTATAAGTGGATTCTTTAATGATCTGAACTCTGGAGCGTTCGTATGATCCTTTTGTACATCAGTCTCGAATTATAGAAGATTTACTATCTGGAATTATCGGTGATCAACACTGGATAACGGATGGTTTGTATTAGCGTTTTGACTGCGTTTCTTCGTTGGTTTTGTATCCCCAAACTTCAATATTGCCTTTCTCGTCTTTGTAGTTGGCAACGGT